>JAABUN010000874.1_pt1 | contig 73739 bp, 67 predicted proteins | sample 5559311 | NCBI WGS metagenome assembly JAABUN01 (sample SAMN10711877, study PRJNA513370) | rock metagenome | isolation source: Antarctica rocks | place: Antarctica: Victoria Land, Siegfried Peak sud | reverse complement strand
ACGACCCCCGGCGACCCGGGGTCGAAGTCCATCGGCTCTCGGCGGGAGGAGCTGGGCGACTCGCTGACCTTCCGTCGAGTGGTCGAACCCGGGGCGTGCCAGCTCGCAGCCACCCGGTCGCTCTCCGGCGCCCAGCGAGATCTGCTCGAGAACAGCCTCCGGGCGGTCGCGTCGGCTCCGGACGCCGCTGAGCACCGGCAGGCGGACTCGCGTCTGCACCTCGTCATCGCCGCGCTCAGCGGCTCCCCCCGGCTGGTCGACGCGGTCACCGGAGTTCAGACCGATCTGCACGACATGCTGATCGCGATCCCGGTGCTGGCGGTCAACATCGAGCACTCCAGTTCCCAGCACACCGCGATCGCTGAGGCCATCCTCGCCGGTGATGGGGCCCGGGCCCGTCGGGAGATGGAGAACCACTGCGATGACACCGCCGCCCTGCTGCGGGGCTTGTTGATCGCGGACCTGTCCTACCCGAGAGAGCATGAGATGAGGGAGAAGCCATGACCGAGCAGCTGCGTAACAACCGCCACCTGAGCGTGCACGACCTGCGGCGCCGGATCAACGAGGGCGACATCGACACCGTCGTGGTGGCCTTCACCGACATGCAGGGCCGGCTGCAGGGCAAGCGGCTGCACGGCCACTACTTCGCCGACCACGTCCTCGGCCACGGAACCGAGGGCTGCGACTATCTGCTCAGTGTGGACATCGACATGAACACGGTCGACGGTTACGCGATGTCGTCCTGGGACACCGGCTACGGCGATATGGAGTTCGCCCTCGACCTGCAGACCATCCGGCTGCTGCCGCACCTTCCGGGATCGGCGATGATCCAGTGCGACCTGGTCCAGCTGGACCAGACGCCCGTCGCCCAGTCCCCGCGGACCATCCTGAAGACCCAGCTCGCCGCGGCGGCCGCGCAGGGTTACGTCGCCCTCGCCGGCACCGAGCTGGAGTTCATCGCCTTCCACAACACCTACGAGCAGGCCTGGAACGCGCACTACCGTGACCTCACCCCGGTCAACCAGTACAACGTCGACTACTCGATCCTGGGCACCAGCCGGGTCGAGCCATTGCTCCGCGAGCTCCGCAACACCATGTACGCCGCCGGGATGGACGTGGAGTCGGCGAAGGGGGAGTGCAACCTCGGCCAGCAGGAGATCGGCTTCCGCTACGCCGAGGCGCTGACCACCGCGGACAACCATGCGGTCTACAAGACCGCGGCCAAGGAGATCGCCGCCCAGCAGGGCAAGGCCATCACCTTCATGGCGAAGTACAACAAGCGGGAGGGCAACTCCTGTCACATCCACCTGTCGCTGCGCGGGGCTGACGACTCGCTGGTGTTCTGGTCGTCGAACCGTCCCGACGAAGGAGGGCTTGGTTCGACGGAACTACAAGAGGGCGAGGGCTTGCCCTCTCCTGGTCTCTCGCCGCGAAGCGGGGGGCGGACCGCGCTCTACGACGCCTTCATCGCCGGGTTGCTCGCCACCATGGCCGACTTCACCTTGCTCTACGCGCCGAACATCAACTCCTACAAGCGGTTCGCGGCGGGTTCGTTCGCGCCGACCACGATCGCCTGGGGCCAGGACAACCGCAGCTGCGCCGTACGGCTGGTGGGGTCCGGTCCGAGCGCCCGGCTGGAGAACCGGCTGCCCGGCGGGGATGTGAACCCCTACCTCGCCCTGGCGGCGATGCTGGCCGGCGGACTGTACGGGATCGAACAGGGTCTCGAGCTGGAGCCGGAGCTGACCGGGAACGCCTACACCTCCGATCACCCCACCGTGCCGCGTACGCTGCGGGCCGCCCGGGACGCCTTCTCCGGCTCGGCAGTTGCTCGGGCGGCGTTCGGAGATGAAGTGGTGGACCACTACACCAACATGGCCGATGTCGAGCTGGCCGCCTTCGAGGCCGCGGTCACCGACTGGGAGCTGCAGCGCAGCTTCGAAAGGATGTGAACAAGCTCCGATGAGTAGTTTCACCGTGAAGAACCCCGCGACCGAGCGGGTCATCGTCGAGCTCGAGCTGGCGGATCTGGCCCAGACCGACGCGGCGATCGAGGCGGCGCACGCCGCGTTCCCGGCCTGGCGGGACTGGGCTCCCGGCGACCGGGCCCGGGTGCTGCGCCACTTCGCGATCCTGGTCGATGACCACCTCGAGGAGCTCGCCCAGCTCGAGGTGAGCAACGCCGGGCACACGATCGGCAACGCCCGCTGGGAGGCGGGCAACGTCCGCGACGTGCTCAACTACTACTCAGCGGCGCCGGAGCGGATGTTCGGCCGGCAGATCCCGGTCCACGGCGGTCTCGACGTCACCTTCCGCGAACCCCTCGGGGTGGTCGGCATCATCGTGCCCTGGAACTTCCCGATGCCGATCGCCGGCTGGGCGTTCGCGCCGGCGCTGGCCGCCGGAAACACCGTGGTTCTCAAGCCGGCCGAGCTGACCCCGCTGACGGCGATCCGGTTGGCCGAGCTGGGGCTGGAGGCGGGTCTCCCGGAAGGCGCGTTCACCGTCATCCCGGGGGCCGGCCCCGTGGTCGGCGAGCGGTTCGTCAGCCACCCGCTGGTCCGCAAGGTGTGTTTCACCGGCTCCACGGCGGTGGGCAAGAAGATCATGGCCGGCTGTGCCGACCAGGTGAAGCGTTGCACCCTCGAGCTCGGCGGCAAGAGCGCCAACGTGATCTTCGCCGACGCCGACCTGGGCGCGGCGGCCGCCGCCGCGCCGTACGCGGTCTTCGACAACGCCGGGCAGGACTGTTGCGCCCGGTCCCGGATCCTGGTCCAGGACTCGGTGCTGGAGGAGTTCCTGGCCGCGTTGCAGACCGCAGTCGAGGCCCTGGTGGTCACCGACCCCAGCCAGGAGAACGCCGAGATGGGCCCGTTGATCTCGGCCGGCCAGCGCGACCGGGTCCGGGACTACCTGTCCGAGGTGGAGGTGGCCTTCGCCGGGTCCGCGCCGAGTGGACCGGGTTACTGGCTGGCGCCCTCGGTGGTGCTGGCCACCTCGCCCCAGCAGCGGATCTGGCGGGAGGAGGTGTTCGGTCCGGTGGTCGCCGTGCTGCCCTTCGTCGACGAGGCCGAGGCGGTCGCGCTGGCCAACGACACCGAGTACGGGTTGTCCGGGTCGATCTTCACCCGCGACCTCGGCCGCGCCCTGCGGGTCTCCCGGGGGATCCAGGCCGGCAACCTGAGTGTGAACTCCCACGCGTCGGTCCGCTACTGGACCCCGTTCGGCGGTTTCAAGCAGTCCGGCCTGGGTCGCGAGCTCGGGCCCGACGCCCCGAACGCCTTCACCGAAGAGAAGAACGTTTTTTTTAGCGACAAATAGCCAAGATCAAAACCGCGCTGGCCGCGTTCGAGCGAAGCGAGGACCATGAACACAGAAGCGAGGACCATGAATACAGGCAGAGTGCAGGACCGGGTGGCCGTGGTCACCGGTGGGTGTTCCGGGATCGGGCTGGCCAGCGTCCAGCGGCTGGCCGCCGAAGGGGCGCACCTCGTGATCGGCGATGTCGACGAGCGCCGCGGGCCAGAAGTCGCAGCGTCGGTCGGCGGCACCTTCGTCCGCACCGACGTGACCAGCAAGACCGAGGTCGACGCACTCTTCGCCACCGCCCAGCACACGTACGGGTCGGTCGACATCGCCTTCAACAACGCCGGGATCTCCCCGCCGGAGGACGACTCCATCCTGGACACCGACCTGGACGCGTGGCGGCGGGTGCAGGACGTCAACCTGACCAGCGTCTACCTGTGCTGCAAGGCCGCCCTGCCGTACATGCTCGAACAGCATCGCGGGTCGATCATCAACACAGCGTCCTTCGTGGCGGTCATGGGGGCGGCGACCTCGCAGATCTCCTACTCGGCCTCCAAGGGCGGCGTGCTGAGCATGAGCCGGGAGCTGGGCGTGCAGTTCGCCCGGGAAGGCGTCCGGGTCAACGCGCTGTGCCCCGGACCGGTCAACACCCCGCTGCTGCAGGAGCTGTTCGCCTCCGACCCGGAGCGGGCGGCCCGCCGCCTGGTGCACATCCCGATGGGGCGGTTCGCGGAGCCCTCGGAGCTGGCCAACGCTGTGCTCTTCCTGGCCTCGGACGAGTCGAGCTTCATCACCGCCAACACCTTCCTGGTCGACGGCGGCATCAGTGGCGCCTACGTGACCCCGCTGTGACCGGCCCCCGGCCGCTGATCGGCCTGACCACCTACCGGGAGAGAGCCGCCTGGGGTGCCTGGAGCCTGGCCGCCGACCTGCTGCCGGCGGTGTACGCCCGCTCGGTGGAGGCGGCCGGGGGGATCGCGGTGCTGTTGCCGCCCCAGTCAGAGCTGGCCTCGCCGGTGGTGGAGCGACTCGACGGGCTGATCATCAGCGGCGGCGCCGACGTCGATCCCGACCGCTACGGCCGGCCTCCCCATCCGCTGACCGGTGGGCTGCGCCCCGATCGCGACACCTGGGAGCTCTCCCTGCTGGAGGCCGCCCAGCAGGCCGGACTGCCGACCCTGGGCATCTGTCGCGGGCTGCAGGTGATGGCGGTGCACGCCGGTGGGCAGCTGCAGCAGCACGTGCCGGACGTCGTCGGTCACGACGAGCACTCGCCGGGTCCGAACTCGTTCGGTTGGACCTCGGTCCGCACCACCGCGGGATCCTTGACCCAACGCCTGGTCGGCGAGGACCTCCAGGTCAGCTGTCATCACCACCAGGCGGTGTCCGAGCACCCCGGTCTGATCGCTTCCGCCCGGGCTGCGGACGGGACCATCGAGGGCATCGAGCACCCGGACCGGCCGTTCTGGCTGGCCGTGCAGTGGCATCCCGAGAACGGTGACGACTACGGGCTGTTCCTGGGTCTGGTGACGGCGGCGGCCACGCGGCTCGGCCGCCCCTGAGCCCGGCCGGCGCTCAGGTCGGACCGGGCCCTCAGAGCAGGTGCAGCGCCGGGTCCTCGGTGCTGAAGGTCCGGACCGGACCGGGTGGGGTGTCGCTGGTCTCGAACCGGACCGTGATCCGGCCGAGCCCGGAACCCCAGATCCAGCCGCGCCCGTGCTCGTCGTGCGCCACGTCCAGCCCGGGCAACCATCGTCGTACGGTCGGCTCTTCCGGCGCGGGGGGTGCCGCGGGCTGGTACTCCACCACCGTCTCGTCCGCGGCCCCGTGCTCGTCGGGTGTCGCATCCTCGGTGGAGAACAGGTCCTGCTGCAGCGCATCGGTCAGCCCGGCGACACCGACCCCGAGCAGCCGTACGCCGTTGGTCACGTCCACCGCCCTCAACAGCGACTCCGCGACCGAGCCGATCAGCTCCGGTGAGTCGGTGGCGCTGAGCAACGTACGCGACCGGGTCAGAGTCGTGAAGTCGTGCCGGCGGACTTTGATCGTGACGGTCCGGGCGAACAGCCGGGCGGTGCTCAGCCGCACCGCGACCTGTCGGGCGTCGCGGTGCACGATCTCGGCGAGCGCCTGCGGGTCCACCAGGTCGCGCTCGAAGGTGTTCTCCACCGAGATCGACTTGGTCTCCCGCTCCGGCTCGACCCGGCGGTCGTCGCGGGCCCAGGCGAGCTCGGCGAGCGCGTCCGCGTACGTTCGCCCGATGGCCTGGGTCAGCTCCACCCGTCCGACCTCGCGCAGGTCGCCGACCGTGTGCACCCCGATCCGGCGCAGCTTGTCCTGGCTGACCGGCCCGACCCCGGGGATGACGCCGACCTTCATCGGCCCCAGCAGCCCGACCTCGGTGCCGGGGTCGACGATGAAGCTCCCATCGGGTTTGTCGAGCTCGCTGGCGATCTTGGCCAGGAACTTCGATGAGGCAACCCCCACGCTCGCGGTCAGGCCGCCGGTTGCCTCCGCCACCGCCGCCTTGAGCTCCTCGATCAGGATGCTCAGTCCCTCGCGGCTCAGGTCGGTGGCCCGCTCGGCCGCCAGCAGGTCGACGAACGCCTCGTCCATCGACAGCGGCTCGACCAGTGGGGACAGCTCTCGCAGGATGGCCATCACCGCTCGACTGGCCTCGCGGTAGGCGCCGAACCGGCCCGCCAGGAATGCGGCGTTCGGGCAGCGCCTCCGGGCTTCGTGCGCCGGCATCGCCGACCGGATCCCGAAGACCCGCGCCTCGTACGAGGCGGTGGCCACCACACCCCGTTGGCCGACCCCGCCGACGACCACCGGCTTGCCACGCAGCGACGGCTTGTCGCGCTGCTCGACCGAGGCGAAGAAGGCGTCGAGGTCGAGGTGCAGGACGGAGGCCTCGGGTCGCACCTGCCCATTCTGCGGGTCCACCACCTCCTAGAGTTCGAGGATGGCAGCGACCGGGGCGGTGGGGGACCAGGGCATGGGCTCAGAACGTGCCGCGCTGGTGGTCGGTGCAGGCATCGGGGGTCTGAGTGCCGCTCGTGCGTTGCGGTTGCGGGGCTGGCAGGTGCAGGTGCTCGACCAGGCGGAGCGACTGGACCCGGTGGGCGCCGGCATCACCCTGTGGCCGAATGCCGTGCGGGCCTTGGATGCCCTGGGCGTCCACCTCCCGGACCGCGCCTCCGGGTCCGGCGCCGGCGGGATCCGCACCAGCGATGGAGGCTGGCTCCTGCGCTCCGACACCTCCGACTTCCCGGCCCGGTTCGGTGCCCCGCTGATCGCCCTGCATCGCGCCGACCTGCAGCAAGCCCTGCTCGACTCGCTGCCCGCTGGCACCGTCAGCACCGGCACCCGCGTGGGCTCGATCCGCCAGGACACCACTGGCGTCACGGTCGATCACTCCACCGGAAGCAGCCGCGCCGCCCTGGTGGTCCTGGCCGACGGTCTGGCCAGCACGACCCGCGAGCTGGTGACGGGTTCCGCCTCACGTCCCCACTACGCCGGGTACACGGCGTGGCGCGGGGTCACCGAGCCGGAGGTCGAGCTGCCCGAGCCGCTGGGCAGCACCGAGAGCTGGGGGCGCGGGCAGCGCTTCGGGATCGTCCCGCTCACCGACGGTCGCAGCTACTGGTTCGCCACCGCCAACACCCCGGAGAGCCGGCACGGACCGGACGGTGCCCGCAGCGAGCACGCCGAGGTGTTGCGTCGTTTCCGCGGCTGGCACGCACCGGTCGAACAGCTGGTGGCCGCCACCGCAGAGGGGTCCGTGTTGCGCCATGACGTCTACGACCTGCAACCGGACCCGAGCACGTACGTCCGTGGTCGGCTCGTCCTGCTGGGCGATGCGGCCCACGCGATGACGCCGAACCTCGGCCAGGGCGCTTGTCAGGCTCTGGAGGATTCCGCCACCTTGGGTGCGCTGCTGCACCGGGACGCCGATCCGATCCCGGCACTCATCCGCTATGACGCGCTTCGCCGTCCCCGTGCGCAGCTGATCAGCCGCCGATCCCGCCGGATCGGCACCCTCGGCCAGCTCAGCGGCCGCACCAGCACCGCGGCCCGGGATCTGATGATGCGCCTGGCACCGAGTCGGGTCAGCGACCGCCAGATCGCGAGCACCATCAGCTGGCAGCTCCCGGCGGTGGTCGGCCGACCGCGGATGACCACGTCCTCGCCGCCGGAATCTTGAGCCAGTCTTGAGCCAACTCTTATCTGAAGGTGGCGGGTCCTGGAGATTGAACCTTCAACCTAGAGGGGTCAGCCAGTTCAGCCCTGGCGGACATCGAGCCGGCCGACGACTGCCTCTGGGTGGACGAGTGCCGCACCGAGCACCGTCTCGCGGTGCGTCCAAGAGGTTGGTGGGAGCGATGTGGACGGGCGCTCCCACCAGCCCCTTGTTCGGGGACGGCGCCGCTCGTCGCCTCCCCGGTCCGTACGGGCCGCTGACCCGACGCCCCGCTCAGCTCGACCGGCGGCCGCCGACCGCCTTCAGCACCGCGTCGGCGTCCCGCCCCTTCATCGTCGTCATCGAGCGGGCCGTGGAGCCGTACTCCACCGTGATGGCCGAGCCTCGGTAGTTGGCGTTGTACCAGCCCGTCATCGTCCCGTGGCAGGAGCCGTGACAGTCCAGCGACTTCTTGGGCAGCCTCAGGCCGGTGGCCAGTCGGTTCATCAGGGCAGGGTCCTTGACCCGGTAGGTGTCGACGCCGTAGAGCGGCTGGTGCCAGGAGACCAGATAGCGCGGCTGGATCCGGTCCAGGAACCCCATCACGACCCGGGTCTCCTTGGCCGACGCCGCCTTCGGACCCGAGTTGGCGCGGACGATGAAGCGGTCCGGGAAGTTGCGGTTCAGGTCGACGCCGCCCTTGAGCCAGCGGCGGTCCGCGGCCAGCCCGTCCGGGTTGAGCACCGGCACCACCCACAGGTCGACATCGGAAATCCTCCTCCCCTCCAGCAGGCCTTGGGCGACGTACTGACCGAAGTTCTCCTCCCCGTGCATGGTGGCCACCACCATCACCACGGGCTTGCCGGCCACGCCGGCGCGGTAGGCCTTGATCGACCGGCCGTCGGACGAGGTGCCGATGACCTCCTGGTGATACCAGGTCCGCGGACCGGTGGCCTCAGCCACAGCCCGGTCCAGGGCCCGCATCGTGGCCGGGCCCACCTTGCCGGTGGGCGACAGGTCGTACCGTGTCTGCAGCCGGATCAATGCGGCCCGGGTCTGTGGGCCGAAGCTGCCGCCGTTCAGCTCGGCCGCCAGATAGCCGATGGCGATCAGCTTGTTCTGCACGGCTCGGACCTGGGCGCTCTGCTGTCCGTAGCTCGGATAGCTGGTCGGCACGGTCTGGGTGCTGACGGTGGCGACGGGCTCGACCGGACGGGCTTGGGCAGCGACGGTCGGCCCGGTCACGGTGAGGAGGGTGAGAAAGAAGGCGCTGAGGCCGCCGAGAGTCGCGCGAGTTCTGCACATCGAGGTCATCCGGATGCGCCTTCCCCCCCGGGTGCCGTTGGTGCGGTGGTTCCCGCCGCCTATGGCATTATCCCTTCCTGAGTCGAGGAGGGCAATGAGGCCGGCGACCCGATCGAGATCGACCGTGGTGCTCCCACGGGACAGGTACGACAAGCAGGAGTGATCATGGAATGCTGGCCCGGCAAGCCGTACCCCCTGGGTGCGACGTACGACGGGACTGGGGTCAACTTCGCCATCTTCTCCGAGGCGGCGGACGGTGTGCAGCTGTGCATCCTCGACGAGGATCTCAGCGAGACCCGCTTCCAGCTGACCGAGGTCGACGGCTACGTCTGGCACGGCTACGTCCCCAGTCTGGAGCCGGGGCAGCGCTACGGCTTCCGGGTCGACGGCCCGTTCGACCCGGCCAACGGCCAGCGGTGCAACCCGGCCAAGCTGCTGCTCGACCCGTACGCGAAGGCCATCGACGGTCAGATCGACGGTCACGAGTCGCTGTACTCCTACAAGTTCGACGACCCCACCGTCTTCAACGACCAGGACTCCCTCGGTCACACCATGCTGTCGGTGGTCACGACCCCGTTCTTCGACTGGGGCCACGACCGCCCGCCGCACCACGAGTACCACGAGAGCGTCATCTACGAGATGCACGTCAAGGGTCTGACGATGACCCATCCGGACGTGCCGGAGGACATCCGGGGCACGTACGCCGCCATCGGGCACCCGGCGATCATCGAGCACCTCGTCAACCTGGGAGTGACCGCCGTCGAGCTGCTGCCGGTGCACCAGTTCGTCAACGACTCCTACCTGGTCGACCAGGGACTGAGCAACTACTGGGGCTACAACACCATCGGGTTCCTGGCGCCGCACAACGACTACGCCAACGCCGGGACCCGCGGTCAGCAGACCACCGAGTTCAAGGCGATGGTCAAGGCCCTGCACGCAGCCAACATCGAGGTGATCCTCGACGTGGTCTACAACCACACCGCGGAAGGCAACGAGCGCGGCCCGACGATCGCGTTCCGTGGTCTGGACAACGCGTCCTACTACCGCCTGGTCGACGACTCGAAGGCGCACTACTACGACACCACCGGCACCGGCAACAGCCTGCTGATGCGCAGCCCGCACGTGCTGCAGCTGATCATGGACTCGCTGCGCTACTGGGTGCTCGAGATGCATGTGGACGGCTTCCGCTTCGACCTGGCCGCCACCCTGGCCCGGCAGTTCCACGAGGTCGACAAGCTCTCGGCCTTCTTCGACATCATCCAGCAGGACCCCGTGATCTCCCAGGTCAAGCTGATCGCCGAGCCGTGGGACCTGGGCGACGGGGGCTACCAGGTCGGCAACTTCCCACCCCTGTGGACCGAGTGGAACGGCAAGTACCGCGACACCGTACGGGACTACTGGCGTGGTGAGCCCGCCTCGCTGGCCGAGTTCGCGTCCCGGATCACCGGTTCCAGTGACCTCTACGCCCACTCCGATCGTCGACCCACCGCCTCGATCAACTTCGTCATCGCCCACGACGGCTTCACCCTCCGCGACCTGGTGTCGTACAACTCCAAGCACAACGACGCCAACGGCGAGGACGGAAAAGACGGCGAGAGCAACAACGGCTCGTGGAACTGCGGGGTCGAGGGTGACACCGACGACCCCAAGATCAACGCCCTGCGCATCCGGCAGCAGCGCAACTTCATCACCACGATGATGGTCAGCCAGGGTGTCCCGATGCTCGCCCACGGCGACGAGCTGGGCCGGAGCCAGGGCGGCAACAACAACGTGTACGCCCAGGACAACCCCATCTCCTGGGTGGGCTGGAACCTGACCGATGAGGAGCAGAGCCTGCTCGCCTTCACCTCCGGGGTGATCGCGCTGCGCAAGGCCCACCCAGTGCTGCGGCGGCGTCGGTTCTTCGTCGGTGACGCCAAGCACGGCGGCCAGAGCTCCCTGGGCGACATCGAGTGGTTCAAGCCCGACGGTTCCCCGATGGACGACTCGGACTGGAACTCCGGTTTCGCCCGCAGCATGATGGTCTTCCTGAACGGCGACGCCATCCCGGAGCCGGACTTCATGGGCCGACGGATCAGTGACGATCACTTCCTGCTGCTGTTCAACGCCCACAGCGAGTCGATCAGCTTCTCGCTGCCACCCAAGGCGTACGGCGACAACTGGACCCTGCAGCTGGATACCGCTACCGGGGTGGTGAGTCCCACCGGGCTCAGGCCGAAACGGTCGCGGGCGAAGCTGACGGTGCCCGGCAACACGGTGATCATCCTGTCGACGAGCGTGGTGCCCCCGACCGAGCGGGCCGCGTCCGAATCGCGCGCCGAGAAGGCCCGGCCGCACATCGCGCAGGAGTCGGCCAAGAACTGACCCGGAGTCTGACGTCGCGATCTCGCCGGCCAGGGTCGCCCAGGCCTCATCGAGTGTGACGACATCGGGGTCAAGACCCCGAAAAGTCCACGTTCTCGTCCCACTCGGTTGGCCTGCTAGACCGTCTTGGTCTCGGCCCATCCGGCAGCGGCGGACGGATACCGTCTTCCCATGCGGTTGGCGACCTTCAACATCCTGCACGGTCGGACGGTGCACGACGGGGTCGTGGACCCTGAGCGCCTCGCCACCGCCGTACGCGCGCTCGATCCGGACATTCTCGCGTTGCAGGAGGTGGACCGGGACCAGCCCCGCTCCCACCTCGTCGACCTGACCGCCGTGGCCGCGGCAGCGATGGGGGCGGTGACCCATCGCTTCGTCGCCGCCATGTCCGGCACCCCCGGGGCGACTTGGCTGGCGGCGGGTGAGCAGGACGTGCCGGGCCAGGCGTCGTACGGCATCGCCCTGCTTTCGCGCTACCCGGCACGCAGCTGGCAGGTGGACCGGTTGCCGCGGATCCCGTTCACCTTTCCGTTCTACGTGCCTGGCCCCTGGCGGGTGATCCAGGTCGACGATGAACCGCGGGCGGTGCTGACCGGCCACTTCGACACCCCCCTCGGACCGCTGGTGGTGGCCAGCACCCACCTGTCCTTCGTGCCCGGTTGGAGCCAGCTGCAGCTCCGGCGCATCGGTCGCGACCTCGCCGGGGTCAGCGCTCCGGTGGTGATCATGGGCGATCTCAACCAGACCCGTCCGACCCCCGCCATCCTGCGGGGCTACCGTTCGCTGGCCCGGCACCGGACCTTCCCGGCGGATACGCCGCGGCGCCAGCTCGACCACATCCTGCTTCGGGGCCGGCTGGGGTCGGTGACCTCCAGTCGTACGCCCGAGCTGCCGCTGTCGGACCACCGCGCCCTGGTCGTGGATCTGGCCGGACCGCTCGCGGTCTGAGGCCCGCGCTCGGACCGTCAGTGGCCGGGCTGTCCGAGGCCGCCGCTAGAGTCGAGTCGCCAACCTCTCGACGACCTAGGAGAACCCACCTGATGGCTTCCGTTCCCGATCTTGCCCTGAACAACGGCCAGACCATCCCGCAGCTCGGCTTCGGGGTGTTCCAGATCGACCCGGGCGAGACGGCAGACGCCGTTCGGCAGGCGTTGGAGGTGGGCTACCGACACATCGACACCGCGGAGATGTACCAGAACGAGAAGGGTGTCGGCGAAGGCGTGCGCGCGTTCGGGATCGAGCGCAGCGAGGTGTTCATCACCAGCAAGCTCAACAACGGCTACCACCGACCCGACGACGCCCGCGCCGCCTTCGACCTGACCCTGAGCGAGCTGGGCGTCGACTACGTGGACCTGTTCTTGATCCACTGGCCGCTGCCCACCCTGTACGACGGCGACTTCGTCTCCACCTGGCAGACCTTGGAGGGCTTCTACCGCGAGGGCCGGGCCCGCTCCATCGGCGTTTCCAACTTCACCCCGCAGCACCTCGGGCGCCTGGCCGCCGAGACCGAGATCACCCCGGCCGTGAACCAGATCGAGGTGCACCCCTACCTGACGAACGAGGAGGTGCGGGGCTACGGCCGCCAGCACGGGATCCACACCGAGGCGTGGTCACCAATCGCCCAAGGCGGCGTCCTGCAGGACCCGAGCATCACCACGATCGCCGATCGGGTGGGCAAGACCGCGGCCCAGGTGGTGTTGCGGTGGCACATCCAGCGGGGGGACATCATCTTCCCCAAGTCGACCACCCCGGAGCGGATCAAGGAGAACTTCGAGATCTTCGACTTCGAGCTGACCGACGACGACGTGACCACGATCAGCTCCCTGGACAAGGGTGAGGACGGTCGTACGGGCCCGAATCCGGACGTGTTCGACTACATCCCGGACTGAACCACCCAGCCCTGAACCGTTGTCGGCGTGCGGCTCAGCGCTGCCCGCCGGTCAACGCCTCAGCCCAGGAGCGATCCATGGCCTCGTACGCGAGCATCGACGACTACATCTCGTCCCTGCCGGCTGAGCGGCAACCGGTTGTGGAACGAGTCCGGGGCGTGATTCACGCGACCGTGCCGGGCGCGGGGGAGACCATCAAGTACCAGATGCCGACCTTCACCCTGGACGGACGCTCGTTGGTGCACGTCGCCGCCTGGAAGGATCACCTCGGTCTCTACCCCCTGCCGGCGGACGAGGGTTCGTTCGGGGCCGAGCTCGCCCGCTACTCGACCGGGAAGGGCACCGCCTCGTTCCCGTACGCCGAACCCATCCCGTACGACCTGATCGCCCGCGTGGTCGCGCGGCTCGTCGTCGAGCGCGGCTGAGGTCGCTCGAGATGTCACGTTCCGCCTCGCCCGCCACCGTCGACCCTCCGGTGGTCAGGGCCGCGACGTTCGCCACCTACCTCGCCTTCATCGGAGTCGGGTTCGGGTTCGCGAGCTGGGCCTCCCGGATCCCCCAGGTTCGCGACCAGCTCCAGCTCAGTCCGTCTCAGCTGGGCTTGGTGCTGCTGGCCATCGCGGCCGGGTCCTTGATCTCGCTCCCGCTCTCCGGACCGCTGGTCTCCCACTACGGGTCGCGGCGCACCGTCGCTGCCATGTCGGTCGTGATGGGTGTAGCCCTGGTGGGGATCGCCGCCGGCTACGGGTTCGGGGTGCTGCCGCTGGTCTTGGGCTTGTTCGTCTTCGGGTTCTCCCAGGGGGCCTGGGACGTCGCCATGAATGTGCAGGGAGCGATCGTCGAGCGGCGGCTCGGTCGGGCGATCATGCCCCGGTTCCACGCCGGGTTCAGCGTCGGTACGGTCGCCGGGGCCCTCGGTGGGGCGGCCATGGTGGCACTGCAGGTCCCGGTCAGCGTGCATCTGAGTGCGGTGGCCGTCCTGGTCGGGTTCGCGGTGCCCTTTGGGGTCCGAGCCTTCGTCGCCGACCGCGACCCCGAGGCGGAGCCGACCGCGGGCGGGGGCGGGACCCGTCGCTCGTTGGCGGCCTGGCGTGAGCCGCGGACCCTGCTGGTCGGGCTGTTCACCCTCGCCTTCGCCTTCGCCGAGGGGACGGGGAACGACTGGACCAGCATCGCGCTGATCGACGGCTACCAGACCAGCGCCACCGTCGGCACGCTCGGTTTTGCCAGCTTCCTGGCCGCGATGACCCTCGGCCGCTGGTTCGGCCCGGGGCTGCTCGACCGTTACGGCCGGGTCCCGGTCGTCCGCATGATGGCGGTCCTGAGCCTGCTCGGGTTGCTGGTCTTCGTCTTCGGTGGATCCACCCCCGTCGCGTTCGTCGGGGCCGTGGCCTGGGGCCTGGGCCTGTCCCTCGGCTTCCCGGTCGGGATGAGTGCCGGCGCCGACGAGCCGGAGATGGCCGCCGCCCGGGTCAGCGTGATCGCTTCGATCGGCTACTGCGCCTTCTTGGGCGGTCCACCGCTGATCGGCTTCCTGGGCGAGCACTACACGGTGCTGCGCGCCCTGACCGCGGTCGCGGTGCTGCTCGCCGTGTCGATCATGGTTGCCGGGGTGGTTCGGCCCATCGGTGAGGCTCCCGCGGACCGACGTTGACCTGCTGGTCTGCGAGCCGAGGAGCCGAGGAGCCGAGGCGCCGAAGGAAGAACTGCTCCGTCGTGCACGTTGAGGGCTCGTGGAGTCAGTGCTGTCGTCGATCGTGATCGGGGCGGGGCAGGCCGGGTTGTCTGCGGCCTTTCATCTGCGCCGCCTCGGGCTGCGCCCGGGAGTGGACTTCGTCGTTCTCGACGCCAACGCGCAACCCGGGGGAGCCTGGCAGCACCGCTGGTCCTCGCTGGTCATGGCCGATGTGCACGGCATCGCTGCGCTGCCCGGGCTGCCTGTGCCGGCTGTGTCCGGGGCCGAGCAGGCCAACGCGGTCCTTCCTCTCTACTTCGGCGACTACGAGCGGCGTAACGCCCTCGAGGTCGTACGTCCCGTGCACGTGCTCGGCGTCGATGGCGGCGATGGCTCCGTGTTGCGGGTGAGCGTTCTGGGCCAGAGCTGGTCAACCCGGTCGCTGATCAACGCCACCGGAACCTGGGAGCGGCCCTTCATCCCGTACTAACCGGGGATGGGCTCGTTCGCAGGTCGTCAGCTGCACACCCACGACTACGACGGTCCCGCCCAGTTCGCGGGCCAGCACGTCGTCGTGGTGGGTGGCGGCGCGTCGGCCGTGCAGATCCTGGCTGAGATCAGCGAGGCGGCCAGCACCACCTGGGTCACCCGGCGTCCTCCGGTGTGGCGAACCACCCCTTTCACCGAGGCAGTCGGCCGTGCCGCGGTGGCCCTGGTCGAGAATCGGGTCCGTCGCGGGCTCCTCCCGCTGAGCGTGGTAAGCGTCACTGGGCTGGTGCTTCGCGAACAGGAAGAGAACGCGTTCCGCCGCGGCGTCTATCGACCGGACGTCATGTTCGACCACCTCACCGAGACCGGGGTCGAATGGTCGGACGGCCGGCGCCGGCGCCGGCGCGCCGACGCCATCGTGTGGGCCACGGGTTTCCGACCGGACGTGGCTCACCTGGTCCCGCTGGGGCTCCGCACCGCCGCCGGCGGGATCCAGTTGGACGGCACGACCGCCGTCCGGGACCCCCGCATCCAGCTCGTAGGCTACGGACCCTCCGCGAGCACCATCGGAGCCAACCGGGCTGGACGTGAGGCGGCCGTGAACGTCACCCGCTTGATGGCCGACTGGGCCGCCTGAGGTGGGCGGTGGGGACTCGTCCGGCTGCGCCTGGGGTTCCTCAAGCGGGGAGGGGGATGGTCGGGTGTCGGCGTGCTGGCCGAGCAGGTGAATGCCGAGGCTGCGGCGCTGAGCCAGGTTGAGCGCAGTGACGGCGCGGCCCCGGAAGTACGCGCTTCCCGACGTCGGCTGGTGTGATGATAAACAGTCTGAAGATCGCCCGCGCCGAAGCGACGTGGACGCACTCTTTCCTCGAGAGGACTCAGATGGCGACGCCGCTGGCCCACCGCGACGCGGTCGTACCGATCGATGTATCAGCTGCGACCCTGGTCGGTCGCGTACTCGACCCCGATGTCGGCCCCTGTGTGGTCACGGTCCGGGGCGACACCGTGGTCGACATCACCGCCTCCGCTCCGACCATGTCTGACCTGCTCGACCGCACCGACGCCGTGGACCTGGCCCGCTCGGCGCCGGCTGAACGGAGCTGGCCACTGAGCGAGCTGTTGACCAGCTCTCTGACCGCTGACCGCTCCCGGCCGCATCTGCTGGCTCCCTTCGATCTGCAGGTGATCAAGGCCGCCGGCGTCACCTTCGCACGCAGCATGCTGGAGCGGGTGATCGAGGAGAACGCCAAGGGCGACCCGGCCAGGGCCAACGAGATCCGCGACCACCTCGGCGAGGTGATAGGCGGTGCCATCGCACAGGTCACCCCCGGCTCACCCGAGGCGGCCCGGGTGAAAGCGGTGCTCACCGCCGAAGGTCTGTGGTCGCAGTACCTCGAGGTCGGCATTGGTCCCGACCCGGAGATCTTCACCAAGGCCCCGGTGCTGTCGGCGGTGGGAATCGGAGCCGATATCGGCGTACTGGCCCGCTCCATCTGGAACAACCCGGAGCCGGAGGTGGTTCTCGCGGTGACCAGCTCGGGTCAAGCGGTCGGCGCCACACTGGGCAACGACGTCAACCTGCGCGACTTCGAAGGTCGTAGCGCGCCGCTCCTGACCGAGGCCAAGGACAACAATGCGTCCTGCGCGCTTGGGCCGTTCATCCGGCTGTTCGACGACTCCTTCACCGTCGACGATGTCCGGGGACTCGACGTGACCATGCGGATCGAGGGGCCGGAGGGCTACGTGCTCGAGGCCGTCAGCTCGATGAGCGAGATGAGCCGGGACCTGCTGGAGCTCGTGAGCCATGCCCACGGCCGCCACCACCAGTACCCCGACGGCTTCGCCCTGTTCACCGGCACCATGTTTGCCCCGACCGACGACCGGGACGCACCGGGCCAGGGGTTCACCCACAAGGTGGGTGACGTGGTCACCATCTCCACGCCCAAGCTCGGCGCCCTGGTCAACACGGTGTCGACGTCGGATCAGGCGCCTGAGTGGACCGTCGGCATCCGCGAGCTGGTCCGCAACCTCGCCGGCCGAGGAGTGCTCGGAGTCCAGCCGCAGCCGGAACCCGTCTCGTGACCAAACGGATGGTGGTGACCGACCAGGCCTTCGGCGGCACCGACGCCGAGGAGGAGCTGGCCAGGTCCGTCGGCGCCGGCTTCGCCAGCCACCAGTGCAGCACCGAGGAGGAAACCCTGGCCGCGACCCGGGGCGCCGACGTCGTCCTGGTCAACTTCGCACCGATCACCGACGCGGTGCTCGCCGGGTTGGCCGACCACGCCGCGGTGGTCCGCTACGGCATCGGCTACGACAATGTCGACGCCGAGGCGGCGAAACGCCATGGTGTGGCCGTGGCCAATGTGCCCGACTACGGCAGTGACACCGTCGCCGACCACGCCGCGGCCTGCCTCTTGAGCCTGCTGCGCAAGCTCCCCTTCTACAACGACGCCATCCGGCGCGACGGCTGGTGCGAGCCGCGGGCGCTCGGGTCGCTGCCCGGGTTCAGCTCCACCACCATTGGTCTGGTCGGAGCCGGCCGGATCGCCCTCGCCCTGGCCCGTCGGCTCAAGGCGTTCGACTTCCGGGTGGTCGCCTACGACCCGTACGCCAACGCCGAGGCGGTGCGGCAGGCCTGCGTGGAGCTGTCCAGCCTGGACGAGGTGCTGGCCCAGTCCGCCGCCATCTCCCTGCACGTGCCGGTCACCGACGACACCCGCCGGATGGTCAACGCCGACCTGCTGGGGAGAATGCGCCGCGGCGCGATCCTGGTCAACACCTCCCGGGGCGGTCTGGTGGACGAGACTGCCCTGGCGACCGCCCTGGTCGACGGTCAGCTCGCTGCTGCGGCACTTGACGTGTTCGACCCCGAGCCTCTCGCCCCCGACTCTGCCTTGCGGCGCCTCGACAACGTGATCTTCAGCCCGCACGCCGCGTTCTTCTCCGACGACTCGATCGTGGCGCTGCAGCGTCTCGCCACCGAGGAAGCAGGTCGTGCCCTGGCGGGCAGACCACTGCGTTCCCGGGTGATCTGAGTGAACCCGCTCGCCCTCCGACGATCAACCCAGGAGCAGCAACTGTGACGTCGCCTCGAACCCAGCAGAACTACATCAACGGGACGTGGGTGGACTCCGCCGCAGCGCAGGTCTCGGTGGTCAACCCGGCTACCTCGGAGGTGGTCACCGTGGTGCCCGACTCCGACGCCTCCGACGTGGACGCCGCGGTCCGGGCGGCCCACGCCGCTCGGACCTCGTGGCGCCGCACCAACCCGTTCCAGCGCGCGGCCTACCTGCACGCCATCGCCGACCAGATCGCCGACGCCGTGGACGCCATCGCCAGCGAGATCACGCTGGAGATGGGCAAGCCGCTGGACGAGGCGCGCGGTGAGGTGCGCAAAGCGGGCGAGGCGTTCCATTTCTACGCCGAGGAGACCACCCGGACGTTCGGCCAGATCATCCCCAATTCCCAGGACGGCTTCACCAGCCTGGTCGAGAAGGAGCCGGTCGGCGTGGTGGGGGCCATCTCACCGTGGAACTATCCCGTCGAGCTGATCACCTGGAAGCTGGCCGCGTCGCTGGGCGCCGGCTGCACCATCGTGGTCAAGCCGTCGGAGTACTCGCCGTCATCGGCCGTTGAGCTTTTCCGCTGCGTGGAGCGAGCCGGTGTGCCCGCCGGCGTGGCCAACCTCGTGCTCGGAGCGGGACAGCCCGGCAAGGCTCTGGTCAGCCACCCGCTGCTCAACAAGGTGGCCTTCACCGGGTCCAACGCCACCGGTGGCGCGATCAGCCGCAGCACCTCGGCCGCCATCCCGCTGTCGATGGAGCTCGGCGGCAACTGCCCGCTGATCGTCACCGCGCACGCTGACGTGCCCGCCGCGGTGGCGGGCACGGTTCGCAGGTCCTTCCGCAACGCCGGGCAGATCTGCATCGCCATCAACCGGGCCTACGTGCACGCCGACGTCTACCAGGACTACCTGCAGAAGGTGGCCAAGGCCACCGCACAGCTCAGCGTCGGCGACGGTCTGGCCAACCCCGGGGCCGACGTCGGGCCCGTCACCACACAGGAGATCTTCGACCGCACAGGTGACCACATCGAGGACGCCAAGACCAAGGGCGCCACAGTGGTCCAGGGGGGCGGACCGATTGCCGACCTCGCGCCCGGCCTCTTCTTCGAGCCCACCGTGCTGGCCGACTGCACCCAGGACATGTTGCTGATGCACGACGAGACCTTCGGTCCGGTGCTCGGCGTCTCCTCATTCACCCAGCTCGACGACGCCATCGAGCGAGCCAACAGCACCTTCGCCGGGCTGGCCGCCTACGCCTACACCACCGACCTGACCGAGACCTTCAGGCTGGGTCGCGACCTCGACTACGGCAACGTGGCTATCAACAACGTCGACGCGGGCATCATCAACGCTCCCTACGGGGGCCGGAAGGGCAGCGGCTACGGCTACGAGCACGGCCGCGAGGGCCTGGAGGGGTATCTGCAGCTCAAGCACCTGCGGATCCACCACGGCCAGTGAGTGCGACCATGTCCGGAACTGTTCGACGAACCGACTGCTGGATCGGCATCGACCTGGGGACCTCCTCGGTCAAGGTGATCGCCATCGACGAGCGCAGCGAGGTGATCGCTCAGACCACCGGCGACTACCCGATGCTGACCCCGCGCGCGGGTTGGGCCGAGCAGGACGCTGAGCTGTGGTGGGAGGTCACCGACTCATGCGTGCGGGAGCTGGTCACGCTGCTTCCGGACCCAAGCTCGGTCCAAGGCATTGGGCTGTGCGGCCAGATGCACGGGCTGACCGCTCTCGACGAGGACGATCGGAGCATTCGACCGGCCATCCTTTGGAACGACCAGCGCTCCGAGCAGCATTGCCAGCGGATCCTCGAAACGGTCGGCGGGCTTGACCGGCTGCTGACCATGACCGGCAACCACATGTTGCCGGGTTACACGGCGGGAAAGATCCTCTGGCTGCGCGAGGCCGAGCCGGACGCGTTCGCGCTGATGAGGAGCTTTCTCAATCCCAAGGATTTCCTTCGACTGCGAATGACCGGCGAGCATGCCACCGAGGTGTCCGACGCCTCGGGCACGGGATTGTTCGACGTCCGGCATCGGCGCTGGTCCTCAGAGCTGATGGCTGCGCTCGACGTGAATGAGTCCCTGCTGCCCCGGGTGACTGAATCGCACGAGATCAGCGGCCACCTGCTGCCGAAGGTCGCCGAGCGTTGGGCACTGCCGGCAGGTACGCCAGTGGTCGGTGGCGGCGGCGACTCCGTCCTGCAGACCACAGCAACCGGTATGACGACCCCGGGGACCCTCGGAATCACCCTCGGCACTGCGGGGATTGTCGCCGCCGCCGCCGACCACTGTCCAACCAACGAGCACGGCCAGCTGCAGGTGTCCTGCGGCAACAGCCCCGAGCTGTGGCACGTGATGGGTGTAGCCCTGAGCGCCGGCGGCGCGTTCTCCTGGCTTCGTGACGCACTTGCCCCGCTGGTCTCCGACGGCCCGCTGACCTTCGACCGCCTGGTCGAGCTGTCTCGGCAGGCGGCCCCGGGCGCGGACAACCTGATGTTCCTTCCGTACCTCGTCGGTGAACGCTGCCCGCAGGTAGCCCCACACGCGCGCGGAGCGTGGATCGGCCTGACGCCCGCCCACTCGGTATCGGAGCTGGCCCGGAGTGTGATGGAAGGCGTGGTACTCAACCTGCGTCAGATCCGGGACCTGTTTGCCGACGCCGGGATGGCAGTGTCGGAGGTCCGAGTCAACGGCGGTGCCACCCGCGAACCCACCTGGCTGCACCTGCTGGCCGACGTACTCGGCTCCGACGTCTCCACCGTGAGCGCGGGGGAGCAGGGTGGCGCACTGGGGGCGGCCCTGCTGGCCGGGGTGGGGACCGGGAGATGGGCCACCTTCGAAGAGGCGATCGGCTGCATCGCCACCACCGCCACGATCCGACCCCGCCCCGAGATCGTTGGTGTGTACGACCGGCTCTTCCCCCACTACCGGTCCATCCACTCCGCACTCGAGCCGCTGTACACACGGCTGAACGCGGAGCAGGCGGACAGGTTCACCGATTCCGGAGCTGCTGCCCATGCTTGAGCGCGATCATGTCGCCGCCCACCCCTGGGGTGTCGTCTTCGACCTCGATGGGACCCTTGTCGACTCCAGCCGCGACATCACCCGCGCTGTCAACCGGATGCTCGCCGAGCACCGCCTTCCGTTGCTGCAGCCCGTCCAGGTCGAATCGTTGCTAGGCGAAGGCGCCCGCAGCCTGATCAGCGCCGTCTACGAGATTCTCGCGGTACCAGCCACGGCCGAACGAGTCACCGAGGACACCGCCCGGTACCTCGAGGTCTACGCCCAAGAACCCGTACGAGACTCCGTCCTATTCCTCGACGCCCGGCCGGCCCTGGAAACCTTGTCATCGCTGGGTGTGCGGATGGGTGTGTGTACCAACAAGAACCAGGATCTCGCAACCCGTGTCCTGGCCGAGCTCGAAGTGGACCACTTCTTCGCCAGCGTGGTGGGCGGCGACGTCCTTCCGGTGCGCAAGCCCGACCCGGAGCATCTCCTGACCACGGTCAGGAACCTCGGGTTGGCTGCCGCACAGACGTTGTTCGTCGGTGACTCTCGCATCGACGCCGAATGTGCCCAACGCGCAGATATCCGGTGCGTGCTCGTCGACTGGGGCGTGCCTGACCCCATCTGCGTGAGGATCGACAGGTTCCTGGCTCTGGTGGACCTGCTGCCCACCGACAGGCCCACCCGGCTTCCTCCACTCGAAACGTCAAAGGATGGAACATGAACGACACCTCCCCACAAGACAAGGCCAAGATGGCGGCCGGTCGCCGAGCCGTCGAGGCCTACTGTGCTGACGGCATGAGGCTCGGACTTGGTTCCGGTACCACCTCGCATTTCTTCGTCCGCGGTCTGGCCGAGAAGGTGAAGGAGGGGCTTGACATCGTGGGGGTTCCGACGTCCACTGCGACGCGGGACCTCGCCCTCAAGTTGGGGGTTCCGCTGGTTGATCTCAACGAGATTGGTGAGCTGGACGTCACGATCGACGGGCCGGACGAGATCGACCACCAGGGGAGCATGATCAAGGGCGGGGGTGCCTGTCTGCTCTGGGAGAAGGTCGTGGCTCGGGCGTCCAAGAAGATGGTGGTGGTCGCCGACGACTCAAAGCTGGTAGATCAGCTAGGCAGGTTCCCGCTGCCCATCGAGATCCTTCCCTTCGGACATGTCAGCACCACTCGGCTGGTGCGGGACCTGCTCGGTGACTTCGGATATGCCGAGGTCAACATGACGCCGCGGATGAGGGACGGCGACCGCCTGATCACCGACAGCGGCAACTACATCGTTGACGCCCATCTGCAGCAGATCAGCCAACCAGCCGAGCTGACCGTGGAGCTCAACCGGATCCCCGGGGTCATGGAGAACGGGCTCTTCATCAACATCGCGCGCGAAGTCGTCTTCGGCTACCCCGACTCGACCGCCGAGATCCGTTCGCTCCCTCTTGACAAGGAGATGGTGAAACCGTGAAGCAGTTCCAGAACCACATCGACGGCCAGTGGGTGTCTGGTCAGGACCTCAGCCCCGACATCAACCCATCAGACATCACAGACGTCGTGGGGCAGGCCGCGGTCGGCGGAGTTGACGACGTCGGTTTCGCCGTCCAAGCGGCGCAGAGCGCCTTCGAGGAGTGGAGCCGATCCTCGATTCAGCAGCGGTTCAACATCCTTGATGCTGCCGGCACGGTCATCCTGACCCGGGCCAAGGAACTCGGGACCTTGCTGGCCCGAGAAGAAGGTAAGCCGATCGGCGAAGCGATCGGCGAAGCCACCAGAGCCGGCCAGCTCTTCAAGTACTTTGCTGGCGAAGCCGTACGAAACTCCGGCGAACTGCTGGAATCGGTGCGGCCGGGACTCACCGTCGAGATGACGCACGAACCGGTTGGCGTGATCGGTCTCATCACTCCCTGGAACTTTCCCATCGCCATCCCGTCGTGGAAGCTTGCTCCGGCTCTGGCCTACGGGAACACCGTCGTGCTGAAGCCTGCCGAGCTGACCCCTGGCTGCACCTGGGAGCTGGTCAGGATCCTGGTTGATGCGGGTCTGCCCAGGGGCGTGCTCAACCTCGTCCAGGACCAGGCTCGGTTGTGGGTGACGCCATGCTTCGATCAGATGGAATTGACGCGATCAGCTTTACCGGATCGGTGAAAGTTGGTCGGCGGGTGGCCGAGCTCTGTGTGCAATCGGGGAAGCGGGTGCAGACTGAGATGGGTGGGAAGAACCCCCTCGTAGTTCTGGACGACGCTGACCTGGGCATCGCTGTGGAAGCAGCCGTGAACGGTGCTTACTTCTCCGCCGGACAGCGTTGCACGGCTTCCTCGCGTCTCATCGTCACCGCCGGGATCCACGATCAGTTCGTCGAGGCTCTGCAGCAGCGGCTGGCCGGGCTGCGGGTGGGCAACGCTCTGAATCCCGACGTGCACGTGGGTCCGGTGGTCGACGCACGGCAGCTCGAGCAGGATCTCCACTATGTGGACGTGGCGCGGAAGGAAGGCGCGATGGTCCGCGGAGGCGAGCGTTTGACCCTCGACACCGACGGTTACTACTTGAACCCAGCGCTGATCGTCGGCACCACCAACCAGATGGTGGTCAACACCGACGAGATCTTCGGACCGGTGGCCACGGTGATCAAGGTGGTGGACTACGACGAGGCACTGGCCACGGCCAATGACACGACGTTCGGACTCTCCAGCGGCATCTGCTCGACGTCGCTCAGGCATGTCGCCCACTACAAACGCCATGCACGAGCGGGCATGGTGATGGTCAACGCCCCGACCGCCGGCGTCGATTATCACGTGTCCTTCGGTGGCCGACATGGATCAAGCTACGGCAGCCGAGAACAAGGCCGTGCGGCACGGGAGTTTTACACCATGCACAAGACTGCATATATCTCCCCGGGCTGAGGCAAGCGGGGAACCGCCGGGCCGGGGCCTCGGATGATGCGTTGTGAGCCAACGGAGACGTGGTCTTGTTGTGGAGCGGGTGACCGGGATCGAACCGGCATGGCCAGCTTGGAAGGCTGGGGCTCTACCATTGAGCTACACCCGCATCGTGCCGTGACCCGATCAAGCCTGACGTCATGACGAGGCCACGGAGTCGGGGCGACAGGACTCGAACCTGCGATCTTCTGCTCCCAAAGCAGACGCGCTAGCCACTACGCTACGCCCCGCAGGCCCCTCGATCCCGCCCTGCACAGGCAGGTTCGGACGTCGAGGAGTCTGCTGCAGAAGTGTAGGGCCCGAGCGGACCAGACGGCCAATCCGTTCTGAGCGTCGGGCGATCGGCCTCGGTAGGGTTTTGGCTGCCGGTGAGGCTCCCCGTAGGATTGCGGCGGCCCGGAAGAGCCAGGTCGAACTGACGCCGAGCCCACGCTCACCAACACAGGAGTTACCGCGTGCCCAGCACTGTCGAGCAGTTGAGCCCCACCCGGGTCAAGATCACCGTCGAGGTTCCGTTCGCAGATCTCAAGCCCAGCATGGACAAGGCGTACGCCGACATCGCCAGGACCGTGAACATCCCCGGGTTCCGACGGGGCAAGGTGCCGCCGATGGTCATCGACCAGCGCTACGGGCGCGGCGTGATCATCCAGGAGGCGTTCAACGATTCCTGGCAGCGCTTCTACGGTGCCGCCGTGACGGAGAACAAGCTGGCTCCGCTGGCCCAGCCTGAATTGGAGGTGACCAAGCTCGAAGATGGCGACCTGATCGAGTTCACCGCCGAGGTGGATGTCCGCCCCGAGTTCGAGCTTCCCGACTTCACCTCCCTGTCGGCCTCGGTCGACGCTCTCGACGTACCGGAGACCCTGGTCGACGACCAGATCGACCTTCTCCGCACCCGCTTCGGGTCCCGCGAGACCGTCGAGCGGCCCGCTGCCGACGGTGACGTGCTCACCATCAGCCTGGCGGCCAGCAAGGACGGCGAGGTTCTGGAGGACGCAACCGCCGACGAACTCGAGTACACCGTGGGATCCGGTCAGATGATCGACGGCCTCGACGAGGCCGTCGCCGGTCTGTCGGCCGGTGAGTCGAACACCTTCAGCTCGATCCTGGTCGGCGGCCCGTTGAAGGACGAGCCGGCCGACGTTCTGGTCACGGTCGCCAAGGTCGCCGCGCAGGAGTTGCCCGAAGCCGACGACGACTTCGCCCAGCAGGCGTCGGAGTTCGACACCATCGCCGAGCTGCGGGCGAACATCTCTGAGCGGCTCACCCAGATGGCCCGTCTCGAGCAGGCCAGCCAGGCGCGGGACGCAGTCCTGGAGGCGTTGATCGCCCAGGTCTCGATCGCCCTACCCGAGAACATTCTGAACGGCGAGCTCGAGGCGCGGCACGAGCAGATCACCAACCAGCTCGCCCAAGCCCAGTTGACGCTCGAGCAGTACCTGGAGGACGCCGAGGAGAACCAGTCCGAAGAGGACTTCTGGGCCGATGTCGAAAAGCGGTCGACCGAGGCGCTCAAGGCCCAGATGATCTTGGACAAGATTGCCGAGGACCGCTCGGTTTCGGTCGATCAGACCGACCTCACCCAGCACATCATCCGCAAGGCCCAGCAGGACAACGTGGCGCCGCAGCAGGTGGCAGACCACCTGCAGGAACACCCGCATCACATCGACGAGTACATGGTGGAGATCCGCCGCGGTAAGGCCCTGGCCCTGCTCGTGGAGTCCGCCTCGGTCACCGACTCCACCGGCGCCGCGATCGACCTCGCCAACCTGCGCGAAGACGGCACGGTCGGCGCTCCCGAGGACGAGTCCGGGGAGCCCTCGAGCGACGAAGTCGTGTCGGGTGAGGTCTTGACCGACGACGACGTGGCGCAGAAGGTCGACGCCTGACCGACGCCTGACTGACCGACGTACGGAGATGCCGGTACGAGCCGGCGCTGCGCCCCTGCTCAGTCGAGTAGGGGCGCAGTGCGTTCTGCAGGTGCCGGTTCGGTACCCGAGGCCCGATGTCCGGTTTGGACACCTGATCTTCGTGTCCCCATCTGGACATGCCCTCTTATAACCCGATCTAGGGGCCGATGATCTGCCACCCGCCGCCGGGATGACCGGATTTTCTGCGGAATTATCAGGTTTTCTCGGGAGATAACCGGTAGCCAGGTCCGATTTTCCACGGAATCTGTTTAGGGCGATCTTGAGCCAAAGCCAACCCAAAGCCAACTCTCACCGAAGGTTGAACCGTCAAGATTCTTGTTGTCGGAACAACGAGCTTCGAGCTCCGGGCCGACAGCAGACGTCGGTGAGTTCCTATCGGCTGCGATTCAGCTTTGGGGGAGGATCGCGCGGACTCGGAACGCATCGAGAGGTGCCAGGTGGAGCGGTTCATCTTTGGGGGAGGACCGCCGCCGAGGTCGCCTCACGGCTCAGCTCTTGGGGGAGCAGCTCGGGGGAGCGTCATCTCGGGGGGATGAGCCAGGGGGTGAGAGATGGTCAGGCTGGGAGAGGCAACTTTCCCGACCTGACCATCTTTCGCATTCCGGGACGGGGCCCGTCAGGCGCCTGTGGGGGCTTCTGCGCCCAGAGCGAACAGACGGGCGAACCCAGGTTTTCCCCGACGCTGCGGGGTAGGTTCGTGCTCGTGAACGCAAACACTGGGTCCCTGGTCAGCGTCGCTCAGCCGCGCGCCGCGAGTCGTGGTGGGATCGGCCTCGACGACAACGTCTACCAAGCCTTGCTGCAGAACCGCATCATCTTCCTGGGTTCCGAGGTCAAGGACGAGAACGCGAACGCGATCTGCGCGCAGATGCTGCTGCTGAACGCAGAGGATCCGCACAAGGACATCTACCTCTACATCAACTCACCCGGGGGTTCCGTTGACTCCGGCATGGCGATCTACGACACCATGAACTGGATCTCCAACGACGTCGCCACGGTCGCCATGGGTCTCGCCGCGTCGATGGGGCAGTTCCTGCTCTGCGCCGGCACCAAGGGCAAGCGCTACGCCCTGCCGCACAGCCGGATCATGATGCACCAGCCGTCCGGCGGCCTGGGTGGTACGGCCAGCGACATCCGCATCCAGGCCGAGCAGTCTCTGCACATCAAGGACGTGATGCAGAAGTTGATCGCCGAGCACACCGGGCAGACGCTGGAGCAGATCGAGGCCGACTCCGACCGCGACCGCTGGTTCACCGCCGAGCAGGCGCTGAAGTATGGCCAGATCGATCACGTCTACACCTCGGCGGCGCAGATTCCTTCGCCCGAGGCCCCCAACCAGTGAAGGAGCGACACACGATGACCAGCAATTTCGGTACGCCCTTCGCCCAGGGCCAGCGACTCGACCCCGAAGCGGAGTCGCGGAAGTTCGCCCCGAGTCTTCAGGAGCGGAGCTTCGCCCCGACGATGGACTACTTCATCCCGCAGTGGGAAGAGCGCACGTCGTACGGCATGCGCCGCGTCGATCCGTACACGAAGCTGTTCGAGGACCGGATCATCTTTCTCGGTACGCCGATCTCGGACGAGATCGCCAATGCCGTGATGGCCCAGCTGCTCTGCCTGCAGCAGATCGACGCCGACCGCGACATCGAGATCTACATCAACTCTCCCGGTGGCTCGTTCACCGCATTGACGGCGATCTACGACACCATGCGCTACATCAAGCCCGACGTCCGTACGGTGTGTCTGGGCCAAGCTGCTTCTGCGGCGGCCGTCATCCTGGCCGCCGGGACGAAGGGCAAGCGGCTCGCTCTTCCCAACAGTCGGATCCTGATCCACCAGCCGGCGACCGAAGGGGGCTACGGCCAGTCCTCCGACATCGAGATCCAGGCCCGGGAGATTCTCCGGATCCGGTCGCTGATGGAGGACATGCTTGCCACGGACACAGGCAAGAGCACCGAGGAGGTCAGCCATGACATCGAGCGGGACAAGTATCTGACCGCCGAGCAGGCCCTGGAGTACGGCATCATCGACGAGGTCCTGACCTCGCTCAAGGCCGTCCCGGTCTGACGCCCATCGGCCACGCTGACCCGGCGGTCAATATGCTCCACTTCACGAGGGGGCCGGGTTAGTGTGGTCGAACGAGCGACTCGGGGTGAGACGTAATCGGTTGTAGGGAGAGGAGGCACGATGGCACGCATCGGAGAGAGCGGCGACCTGTTGAAGTGCTCGTTCTGCGGAAAGAGCCAGAAGCAGGTCAAGAAGCTCATCGCGGGTCCAGGTGTCTACATCTGTGACGAGTGCATCGACCTCTGCAACGAAATCATCGAAGAGGAGTTCTCCGAAGGCGCCGAGGTCGGCAGTCTCGAGGACCTGCCCAAACCGCACGCGATCCGACAGTTTCTCGACGGGTATGTGATCGGGCAGGGCAACGCCAAGAAGGCCCTGGCCGTGGCGGTCTACAACCACTACAAACGAGTGCAGGCCCAAGCAGCCAATCCCGCCCGTCGGGCCGAGGACGACGGCGTCGAGCTGGGCAAGTCGAACATCCTGCTCATCGGCCCCACGGGTTGTGGCAAGACCTACCTTGCCCAGACCCTGGCCAAGATGCTCAACGTGCCGTTCGCGATCGCGGACGCTACGGCTCTGACCGAGGCTGGCTACGTGGGCGAGGACGTCGAGAACATCCTGCTCAAGCTGATCCAGGCGGCAGACTTCGACGTCAAGAAGGCCGAGACGGGCATCATCTACATCGATGAGGTGGACAAGATCGCTCGCAAGAGCGAAAATCCGTCGATCACCCGTGACGTGTCGGGGGAGGGCGTCCAGCAGGCTCTGCTGAAAATTCTCGAGGGCACCTCCGCGTCGGTCCCGCCCCAGGGTGGTCGGAAGCACCCCCACCAGGACTTCATCCAGATCGACACCACCAACGTGCTCTTCATCGTCGGTGGAGCGTTCGCCGGGCTCGAACACATCATCTCCTCACGGGTGGGCAAGCGCCCGCTCGGCTTCAACAACGACAGCGCGTCACGTCGACCCGAGTCCGAGGATCCGTTCGCCGACGTCCGGCCGGAGGACCTGGTCAAGTTCGGCCTGATCCCCGAATTCATCGGCCGACTGCCGATGATCTCTTCGGTCAGCCCCCTGGACCGGGACGCACTGATCCGGATCCTGGTCGAGCCGCGCAACGCGCTGATCAAGCAGTTCCACAAGCTGTTCGAGCTCGACGGGGTGGACCTCGAGTTCAGCGACGACGCGATCGAGGCCATTGCGGATCTGGCTCTGCTGCGCGGGACCGGGGCCCGTGGGCTGCGCGCCATCCTCGAAGAGGTCCTGCTCAACGTGATGTACGACGTCCCGAGCCGTGAAGATATTGCCCAGGTGGTCATCACCGCCGAGGTGGTCAAGGACTCCGTGCTCCCCACCCTGGTCCCCCGGGAGAAGCTGGCCAAGCGGGAACGTCGCGAAAAGTCCGCCTGACCCCTTCCGCTCCCGGAGCCTGGGGAAGGCGGCACCAGTTGCTGCGGACGGCGGCCGCGTCCGCCACGACAAGCTTCAGACCGCGGATCAGCCCGGGGCCGTCTCTTGCTGAGCCGGCAGGTCGCCGAGAACCATCGAGCAGCCGGACCCCTGAGTCGTCAGCTGAACGACGTGCAGGTGCTCGTTACGGATGTCGTGGTCCAGGCAGACCCGATCCCGTGGCCACGATCTCGTCGAGCTGTTCGTAGCCCTGGCTCATCCCGGTCTCCATCCCGCTGGCGACCATCCCGTTCCGGGCTTCCAGGCTGGGGTAGACGCTGCGGCCACTGAGCCGCGTACGCCCATTGCCCAGGTCCTCGAAGCTCAACGTCTCGATGCTGACCACGTCCGGGAAACCCTCGAACTCGAAGGTCTGGATGGCGAATTCGTTCTCCCGTACGACGTGGAACACCCCGTTGAAGGCGTACTCGCCGCCTTGACCGTCCTTGTGCAGGTAGCGGTAGCGCCCGCCGGTGCGGAAGTCGTAGTGCTCGATGTCCATCTGGTAGTCGCGGGGACCCAGCCAGCGCTTCACCAGCTCGGGATCGCGGTGAGCCCCGAAGACGGCCGTGACCGGGGCGTCGAACTCTCGCTCGAACTCGATGACCGGCAGGCCCTCCGGGGCGGTGACGGTGAGGGAATTGCTCATTGCTCGTTCTCCTTCTGTGCAGTGGCGCTCGGTGCGCCAGCAACGGTCGGCAAGACCTCGTCGAGCCGGCGGAACTGTGCTTCGTGGACCAGCCGATAGCGGTCGATCCAGGCGGTGAGCAGCTCCAGCTCCCCCGCGTTCAGGTGGACCGGGCGGCGCTGGGCGTCCCGGCTGCGCAGCCCGGCCTGTTGGAGCACGGCGATGTGCTTGGACACCGCCTGCGTGGTGATAGGGAACGGCTCGGCCAGCTCGTTGACCGTGGCCGGGCCCCGACTGAGCCGCGCGACCATCCGACGACGGACCGGGTCGGCCAGCGCCATGAAGGCACGGTCGAGCCGTTCGTCGGCGATGGGTTCCTGGCACATGTTCAACCTGTTCATTGACAAATTGATTGGTTGAATAAGACTGTGACTTAGGTCGTATAGGTCAATGGGTCAGGCGGGATGACGTCGACCGCTCCCGCGCAGGTTGGTCGACTGGCGGTGATTCAGTATTTATTGGTGATTCAGGTCTATCGGCGAGTCAGGGTCACCAACCGCGGGCGAGCCACTCTTCCAGGTGCGGCCGTTCAGCCCCGAGGGTGGTGTCGTCGCCGTGACCGGGGTGCACGACCGTGTCATCGTCGAACCGCTCGAAGACCTTGGTCTGCAGATCATTCATCAGAGCCGCGAAGTCCGCGGGGGATCCAGTCTTGCCCGGCCCGCCGGGAAACAGGCTGTCGCCGGTGAACAGGTGCGTCGAGCCCTCGCCGCAGACCAGGGCGATCGATCCCGGGGTGTGCCCGACGATCCCGATGACCTCCAGGGCCGTGTCGCCCAGCGCCACCTCGTCGCCGTCCCAGACCGGGTCCGGGGCGGGCACCCCGGCTCCCTCGGCGATGGCGTCGATATCGGGTCGGCCGCCGACCAGCCGGGCCCCGGTGGCCGCGGTCAGGGCGGCCAGGGCCTGCCAGTGGTCGGCGTGTCGATGGGTGGTGATGATCGTGCCCACCGCGTGCCCCGAGGTGAGCTCGATCAGCCTCGGCGCGGCGGCGGCGGCGTCGATCAGCAGGCTGCGCCCGGCGCAGGTCAGCAGGTAGGCGTTGTTGTCCATCCGCCCGACCGACACCTTCACTAGGCTCGTGGTGTCCGACAGGTCGAGGGTGAGGGGCGGGCCCCCGGGGCTGACGTGGTTGAGGCTGGTCATGATCTTCTCTCTTGCCGAGGTCGGGTATGGGGCGTCAGAACGCGGGGAGCTGCAGACCTTCGTCGCCAGTCACCGCGCTGGCATCGGCCCGCTTCGTCAACCAGCCGAGGAGGTGGGCGCTGCTGCCGCTGATCGTGAGCGGCCTCCCGGAGTTGCCGACGGTGATGGTGAACCCCGAGTCGGCATGCAGCTCCAGCTGGGGGAACTCGTCGCGGTCCCTGAGGCGGAAGGCGCACCACTCCAGCAGCCATTCCGCGGTCGCTCCGTCGATGTCGGCAACCCCGAAACCGATGTCCAGGTCGACGTGGTGGATCACCACCTCCAGCAACCGGGCCAAGGGCAGCAGCCGGGCGGGAATGACAGCCCCGCCGCGCAGCGTGACCTGGTGGTCCCAGGCCACGGCCTCCTCGACGGCCGCGAAAGCCGCCTCGAGTCGAGTGGCGGACGTGTCCAGTTCGATCTGCAGGTCGAGGCCAGACCGGCTCGCACCAGCCTCTATATCGGCCTCGCGTTGCTCGGGCGAGGCGTACATCTCACGCCGCTCACCGGTTTCGGCCCAGGAGGCGAGGCGGGCCAGACCGTCAGCCTGCCGGGCGAGATGGGTGGCCACGTGCCCGCGACTCCACCCGGGAAGGCTGCTCGGGCGGCGCCAGTCCTCGTCGCTCACCACGATGGTGTCACCCAGGAGCTTCTGCGTGGCGTTGGCGACCAGCCCGCGCAAACGCTCCAGCTGCTCCGCCGTCGAGTCCGGGGAATTCATACCAACAACCTAACGGGCGCCACTGACGGCGAGCCCGCACCTCGAACCCGGTGACCCGGATAGGTCTGCTGTGGGGGAGGGCCGGGATACCACCGTTCGGGTTCGGGGTAGGCGAAGCCGTCGGGAAAGTGGTAAGTCTCGAAGCAAGTCGTGGTGGCGACCTCGGTGTCGAAAAATGAGGAGGAGTTCTGGTCCAGCCACCGCCCGCTCTGGGTGCGGGTGAACCCGTGCTCGCTGAACATCTCGAGCCGCTGCTGCCAGGGGGCGCCGTTGCAGTCGAACGCGAGGTGGTGGATGCCCTCGCCATGCTCGTCGAGGAACCCGCGCATGATGGTCTGGCCACTCAGGGTTGCATGAGCTCGAAGGTGAGGTCGTTGTTGGTGGCGAAGCAAACCTTGAGGCTGAAGGGGCTGGTCTCGCCCTGGTAGGTCTGGTCGGTCACGGTTTCGGGACTGAAGGTGTAGACCCGGAACGGGTCGATGCCTAGTCGTACTAGCCCTTCCATGGTGCGCTGGGTGGTCCTCGGTTACCAGCCAGACCTCGATCAGGTTGCCGAGAAAGCTGTTGCTCGGCGCGAACTCGCTCAGCACCTCGGGCAACACGTAGTCGGATGTGGGGGTCATGGCAGCGGCTCGTCCTGTCGTCTCAGCAGTGGGTCGAGTGGAGCTGGTTGGGTAGACGAGAAGCCCTCAAATGTTGTTGACGGGTCGGACATCGAGACATCATCACGCCGTCTCGCCGCCAGCGAACCGAGGGAGGAGAGTTCCCGTCAGTGTGTCGCGCCGACGGACCCCTCTGCTAGGGGTGTGGAGTTCGCGAGGTCGTCAGGGGTCACATGCAGTTGAGAGAGTTGCGTCGACGCCCGAGAGACCCACCCCGGCAGTCCCTCTCGGGGACAACGGCGATGGCCTGGATCTGGATCGAACACTGTCAGTGGGCGCACATACGATGTGCAGCGTGATTGACCGTCTCGTCATTCGGGGTGCCCGCGAGCACAACCTGCGCAACATCTCCCTCGATCTCCCGCGCAACGCGTTGATCGTGTTCACGGGTCTGTCCGGTTCCGGCAAGTCGAGCCTAGCCTTCGACACCATCTTCGCCGAAGGCCAGCGGCGCTACGTGGAGTCGCTGTCGGCGTACGCCCGCCAGTTCCTCGGCCAGATGGACAAGCCCGATGTGGATTTCATCGAAGGGCTGTCACCGGCGGTCTCGATCGACCAGAAGTCCACCAGCCGCAACCCACGCTCGACCGTCGGCACGATCACCGAGGTGTACGACTACCTCCGGCTGCTCTACGCCCGGGCTGGACGGCCACACTGCCCGATCTGCCACGAGTCCATCAGCCGTCAATCCCCGCAGCAGATCGTGGACCGGCTGATGGCGCTGGCGGAGGGCACCCGGTTCCAGGTGCTGGCACCGGTCGTGCGGGACCGCAAGGGCGAGTACGCCGAGGTGTTCCGTCAGCTCGCGTCGGACGGTTTCAGCCGGGCCCGGGTCGACGGCGACAACATCCAGCTGACCGAGCCCCCGGTCCTGGACAAGAAGTACAAGCATTCGATCGACGTCGTGGTGGACCGGCTGGCGGTGAAGTCGGGCGTCAAGCAGCGGCTGACCGACTCGGTGGAGACGGCCCTCGGCCTGGCCCAGGGGATCGTCACCGTGGACTTCGTCGATCTGGACGCCGACGACCCGCTGCGGGAGCGCACCTACTCGGAGAAGATGGCCTGCCCCAACGGCCACGACATCGCCATCGACGAGCTCGAGCCGCGTCAGTTCTCCTTCAACGGCCCATGGGGTGCCTGCCCGGAGTGCTCGGGCATCGGGACCCGGATGGAGGTCGACCCCGAACTGGTGGTCCCTGACGACGAGAAGTCCCTGGCCGATGGTGCCCTGGCGCCCTGGGCGTCGGCCCACGTCGCCGACTACTTCCTCCGGCTGATCGAGTCCTTGGCCGAGAGCGCCGGGTTCAGCACCGAGGTGCCGTGGCACCGGCTGCCCGCGGCGGCGCAGAAGGTGCTGCTCCACGGCGTTCCCGGGCAGGTCCACGTCACCTACAAGAACCGCTACGGCCGGTCGCGCAGCTACAACGCCAAGTACGAGGGCGTGGTCTCCTACATCGAACGTCGACACGCCGAGGCCGAGACCGACACCTCCCGCGAGCGCTTTGCCGGCTACATGCGCGAGGTCCCCTGCAAGGCCTGCAAAGGGGCTCGGCTGAAGCCGACGTCCCTGGCGGTGACCATGGGTGGCAAGAACATCGCCGAAGTCTCCTCGATGTCGATCGACGAGGCCGCAACCTTCCTGCGCAGCCTCGAGCTCTCCGAACGGGAGAAGCAGATTGCCGAGCGGGTGCTGAAGGAGATCAACGAGCGGCTCAAGTTCCTGCTCGACGTGGGCCTGGACTACCTCTCGCTGAGTCGCCCGACCGGGAGCCTGTCGGGGGGGGAGGCGCAGCGCATCCGGCTCGCCACCCAGATCGGGGCCGGTTTGGTCGGGGTGCTCTACGTCCTCGACGAGCCGAGCATCGGTCTGCACCAGCGGGACAACCGCCGGCTGATCGAGACCCTGATCCGGCTGCGGGACCTGGGCAACACCCTGATCGTGGTCGAGCACGACGAAGACACCATTCGGGTCGCGGACTGGGCGGTGGACATCGGCCCTGGCGCGGGGGAGCACGGCGGTCAGGTCGTCGTCTCCGGTCCGGTCGAGGAGCTGCTGGCGAGTGAGGAGTCGCTCACCGGCGCCTACCTGTCCGGTCGGCGCTCGATCCCGCTGCCGACCGAACGCCGGCCCCGGACCAAGGGTCGTGAGATCGTCATCCACAACGCGGTCGAGCACAACCTGCGCAACGTGACCGTCGGGTTCCCCTTGGGCCAGCTGATCGCGGTGACCGGCGTCTCGGGTTCGGGGAAGTCGACCCTGGTCAACAGCATCCTCTACACCGCACTGGCCAAGCGGATCTACCACGCCCGCGACGTTCCTGGTCGCCACCGCTCCATCACCGGTGCGGAGCAGATCGACAAGGTCATCCACGTCGACCAGTCGCCGATCGGCCGGACTCCGCGCTCCAACCCGGCGACCTACACCGGCGTCTTCGACCACGTACGTCGGTTGTTCTCCGAGACGCCCGAGTCCAAGGTCCGGGGCTATCAGCAGGGCCGGTTCTCCTTCAACGTGAAGGGCGGTCGGTGCGAGAACTGCGCCGGTGACGGCACCATCAAGATCGAGATGAACTTCCTCCCGGACGTCTACGTGCCCTGTGAGGTGTGCCACGGGGCGCGTTACAACCGAGAGACCCTCGAGGTCCACTACAAGGGCAGGTCGATCTCCGAGGTCCTGGACATGCCGATCGAGGAGGGGCTCGAGTTCTTCGCTGCCATCCCCGGCATCTCCCGGCACCTCAAGACCCTGGTCGAGGTGGGCCTGGGCTACGTACGCCTCGGTCAGCCCGCCACGACCCTGTCCGGCGGCGAGGCCCAGCGGGTCAAGCTGGCGAGCGAGCTGCAGAAGCGGACGTCTGGTCGCGCCCTCTACGTCCTCGACGAGCCCACCACCGGCCTGCACTTCGAGGACATCCGCCGGTTGCTGATCGTGCTCGGCCGCCTGGTCGACGCCGGCAACACGGTGGTGGTGATCGAGCACAACCTCGACGTGATCAAGACCGCCGACTGGCTGGTCGACATGGGTCCCGAAGGCGGGTCCCGCGGCGGAACGGTGATCGTCGAGGGAACGCCGGAGAAGATCGCGGCCACCGCGGACTCGTACACGGGCCAGTTCCTCCAGCCCATCCTCGCGGGCCGTGAGGTGCCGGTCGGCCCGCCCCAGCCGGAGCTGGTGAAGGCGCCGGTGACCAAGGCCGCCGCCAAGCGGGCCGCGCACGCGGCCGCCAAGGCGGCGGACACGCGGACGTCGGCGGAGAAGGTGGGAGCCACGGCCCCGGCCAAGAAGGCAGCCCGGAAGACCACCACCCGGATTCCGGCCCGCAAGGCCAGCTGACGGTGCAGAACCGGCTTCACCGCCTCCGCCCGACTCGGCCCACCCTCGGAGGCCCCGTGCTCGAGAACGAACCGCAGCTGGGCACCGACCTGAGCCGTCGCACCCTCCTGCAGACCGCTGGGCTGGCCGCCCTGGTGGGAAGTGGCGTCGGCATCTTGGCCGATGCCGCGTCCGGTACAGAGGCGGTGGACGAATCGACCATCAACCTCACCTCCGGCGCTTACGGCCCGTTCGTCGGCGACGGGTCGCTCGCCACCGGGGCCGCTGATGTGGGGACGATCAACGCCGCGCTCGCCGCGGCCGAGACCCGGGGCGGTGCCGTGGTGATCCCCGCCACTGCGAGGGTCGTGGCCGCCGCCCCGCTGCACGGGAACCTGATCACCGCCCGGAGGGGCGTCACCCTGAAGTCCGATGGGGCGGTCATCAAGATCGCGGACGGCTCCCCGACCTACAACGCCGTGATCGGTTCGTCCACCAATGTGTCGGGGTTCTCACTCGATGGCATCACCATCGACCAGAACAAGGACAACGTCGCCCCAGCGTCTCTCAACGCCTTCGAGTACGCCTTTGCGGTGCATTTGGTCGACGGCACCGGGTTGAGACTTCAGAACTGCCGGTTCCTCAACGCTGACGGCATCAACGCCGTGGTGATGAACGGCAGCTCGGGCACCAACGGTGTGGTGAACGTGGGGGACGTCTTCGTCACCGGGTGCACCTTCGAGAACGTCGGTACCGATCTCGACCACGACCACTCGAGCATCTACACGGTCGCCACGTCCGCGACCATCACCGGCAACCACTTCTTCGGCCGGGCCGCGGCAGCCAAGTCGGCGATCTGCGCCATCGAGGTCCACGGGTCGTCGCACCGGATCAACAACAATCACATCGAGAACTTCCGGGAAGCGATCAACGCCACCGGCATCGCTCACCGCACCGATGGCCAGATCGTGTCGGGAAACACGATCCTGCGGTGCATGCGGGGTATTCGTGCCTACTCCCAAGCCCTGGCCGGGACTGTGTCGCCAGCCATTCGTTCGATGATCCTCTCTGGTAACGCCATCGACCTGGACCCCGACTTCTGGGCGCCGGTGCACGCTGTCGAGCCGCAGGGCATCTCCTACGTCTCGACCTCCGACCTCGCGATCCACGGCCTCATCGTCCAGGGCAACAGCATCGTCATCCGGCCCTACACCGGCTCCTCGGCCGCGGTGATCTCCTTGCTGGCCGGTGGCGTCACCTACAGCCGGACCGGCGGCGAGACGAACCACGACCGGGCCGTCAGCATCATTAACAACACCGTCATCGGCGCCCTGTCCTGTGGGATCGCCCTGGTCGGGCTCAAGGTCCAAGGGCTGCTCGTCAGCGACAACATCCTGCAGGACTGCGGGAACGCGCTGCTGACTCTGGCGGAGGACCACCGGGCCGGGGTCCTCTTGATGGGGGAAGCCGTTGGGGCCAGCATCAACCGCAACCGAGTGTTGGACACCCGACCGGGCGGCGGTTGTGCACGCGGCGTGACGTGGCTTCTCAACGCGGCCTCGGTCGACGGGGAGATCATCGACAACCCCGTTCGACTGGTGGGAGCCGGCCGCGAGGTCCACGTCAACGACAACGCTGGCGCCCCACTGGTCAAGCACCTGGTCCGCTCTGCCGACAGCGTCCAGGCGGTGCCGACGGCCGCCATCGCGGCCGGGTCCGAGTGGACCCTCCAGACCACAGGCGTCAAGACCGTCCAGCGGAAGGCGCCCAGCGGCGCGGTCTGGGTCGGGCCCACCTCCACCACGGCACTACGTCCTGCCGCTGCAGATGCTGGGGCTGGCACCGGGTTGTTCGACACCACCCTCGGTCGCCCGATCTGGAGCAACGGCACGGTGTGGAAGGACGCAACCGGCACGACGGTCTGATGGCCCTCGTCCGCTTCTCCGGGCTGAGATCGCCGCTCGAGTTGCGTCACCGCCGCCGCCGCGACGGCGGGGCCGGGCGGAGGAGGAGGGGTCGGTTGCGTCCGGATGGGCCAACCGGCCACCACGCTCTCCCGTGGTGAGGCGCGCGGGGTCGAGCTGGCCGGTGAGCTGCAGAAGCGCTCGACGGCCGGACGCTCTACGTGCTGGACGAGCGGCGAAGAAGGCCGGGGCCGCGGCCAAGGCGGCGAGCAGGCCGGCCACGAAGCGGGCTGCCCCCGGACCCGGTGCCCGCCGGCGGCCAGCTGACCCGGTCGAGCAGTTGATTCTTCCAGCTGTCCTCGAACCTTCTGGGCCGCCGCCTCGTTAGCACCTACGACGGCTGCCACACGGGCCGACCGGACCGGGCAGGGCCGCCGTCTGTCCCCCAACGTCCCCCAGGAGAACCCCTTGGTCGAACGCGACCCGAATCCCTTCGAGCACGGCACCACCCGCCGCACCGTCCTGCGAGCGGCCGGCCTGACGGCCCTGGTCGGCGGCGGCGGGGTGCTCGCCGCCTGCTCCGCCGACGCCCAGGTGGCCGCGCCCCCGGCCGCCAGCAGTGCGGCCCCCTCCGCCTCGGCCTCCTCCTCCGCCCCGGCCTCGCCATCCGCGTCGGCGTCCCCGTCCCCGTCCCCGTCCGCCTCGTCGTTGGCTCCTGCGGCACCGTCCGGGCCGAGCGTTGCCACAGCGGACGTGCTGGCGGGTGGCGGGGTCATCCTCGACGACGCCAAGTACGTGGTCACCCAGCCCACGGAGGGCGAGCTCAAGGCGTTCAGCAGCATCTGCACCCACCAGGGCTGCCCCGTGTCGGAGATCCGCGGCGACGCCATCGTCTGCACCTGCCACGGCAGCCGGTTCTCGATCAAGGACGGGTTGGTGCTCAGGCAGCCAGCCACCAAGCCGCTTGAGGAGGCAAAGGCCACGGTCTCGGGGAAGAACGTCGTCGTCGAGGCCTGACGGGCGCCGCGGACGCCCGGCGATGCGATGAGGCCCGGGCGTCGGTGGCCCGAGCGGACACGACCGGGGGCTGTCAGCGGCCCCGCCTAGAGTGGTCGACGTGGCTCTACCCGTCTCCTCCCGCGCGTCCCGCCACCCTCTGGCCTACCGTCCGGCGTCCGGCTCGATCCCGGAGCAGCCGGGGGTCTACCGGTTCTCCGACAGCGATGGGCGGGTCGTCTACGTGGGCAAGGCCAAGAGCCTCCGCTCCCGGCTGAACTCCTACTTCGCCGACCTCGGTTCGCTGCACAGTCGCACCCAGTCAATGGTGCTGACCGCGACCAAGGTCGACTGGACAGTGGTGCAGACCGAGGTCGAGGCCCTGCAGCTGGAGTACTCCTGGATCAAGCAGTTCGACCCGCGCTTCAACGTCAAGTACCGCGACGACAAGTCCTACCCCTGGCTGGCCGTCACCCTGTCCGAGGAGTTTCCCCGGGTGATGGTCGGTCGTGGTCCGAAGCGGAAGGGCTACCGCTACTTCGGCCCCTATTCGCACGCCTGGGCCATCCGGGAGACCGTCGATCTGCTGCTACGGGTGTTTCCGATGCGCTCCTGCCGGCCCGGGGTGTTCAAGAACCACAAGCAGCTGGGTCGGCCCTGTCTGCTCGGTTACATCGGTAAGTGCTCGGCCCCGTGCGTAGGCCGGGTGAGCCCGGATGAGCATCGGCAGATCGTCGACGACTTCTGCCAGTTCATGGCCGGCCAGGCCACCCCGATGATCAGGCGGTTGGAACGCGAGATGCGGACGGCCAGCGACGAGCTGGAGTTCGAACGGGCCGCCCGGCTCCGCGACGACATCGCTGCGATGCAGCGGGCGATGGAGCAGAACGCGATCGTCTTCGCCGACGGCACCGACGCCGACGTCATCGCCCTGGCGGAGGACCCGCTCGAGGTCGCCGTCCAGATCTTCCACGTGCGAGGTGGCCGGGTGCGTGGTCAGCGCGGTTGGGTCGCGGACCGCTTCGACGAGGGCGGCACCGACGAGCTGGTGGAGCAGTTCCTGCTCCAGCTCTACGCCGACGCCGACACGAACAGCCACGACCGCGATGTGGTGCCCCGGGAGATCCTCGTGCCCGTGCTGCCCTCGTCCCTGGTGTCCTTGACCGAGCTGCTGACCGAGAGCCGCGGCTCCGCGGTGTCCATCCGGGTGCCGCAGCGCGGTGACAAGCGGTCCCTGATGGAGACGGTCTCGCGCAACGCCGGCGAGACCTTGATCCGCCACAAGACCACCCGGGCCGGTGACCTGTCGACCCGGAACCGGGCGCTCGAAGAGATCCAGGAAGCGCTGGAGCTGCCGACCGCGCCACTGCGGATGGAGTGCTTCGACATCTCGAACCTGCAGGGCACCGAGGTGGTGGCCTCCATGGTCGTCTTCGAGGACGGACTGCCTCGCAAAAGCGAATACCGCCGCTTCGTCATCCGCGGTGTGGACGGCCAGAACGACGTGGCCGCGATGCACGAGGTCATCACCCGGCGCTTCCGTCGGCTGATCGACGACCGGGCGGCGATGAACCAGGCCCCGGACAGTGGGGGGCATGGCTCAGCCGAGGACGGCCCGCTGCTGATCGATCCGACGACGGGTGCGCCACGCCGGTTCGCCTACGCGCCGGCCCTGGTCGTGGTCGACGGCGGACCACCCCAGGTGGCCGCAGCTGCTCAGGCCCTGGACGAGCTCGGCATCTCCGACGTCGCCCTGTGCGGGCTGGCCAAGCGGCTGGAGGAGGTCTGGCTCCCCGAACTCGAGGAGCCGGTGATCCTGCCGCGGACCAGCGAGGGCCTGTACCTGCTGCAGCGGCTGCGCGACGAGGCCCACCGGTTCGCCATCACCCACCATCGGTCCCGGCGGAGCAAGACCATGGTCGAGTCGGTGCTTGACCAGGTTCCCGGACTCGGAGAGGTGCGTCGGAAGGCGCTGCTGACCCACTTCGGCTCCCTGAAGAAGCTGCGTTCAGCCACGGTGGAGGAAATCGCGTCGGTGCCCGGATTTGGTCCCAAATCGGCCCTGGCCATCAAGCTGGCCCTGCAGGAGCAGCCACAGCGGGAGTCGATCAACACCGCGACCGGCGAGATCCTGGGCGATGAACCGATCCGGGTCGGCATCGCGGCGGAAGCCGGGCAGCCGGAATAATGGCGGAGGTGACCAGCGAGACCACCGAGACCCGCCAGCCCGCCGACGGACCCAGCAAACCACTCCGCCTGGTGGTGGTCAGCGGGATGTCGGGGGCCGGCCGGTCGACGGCGGCCCATGCCTTGGAGGACCTCGGCTGGTACGTGGTGGACAACTTGCCGCCGGGTGTCCTCGCTGAGGTCTGCGACCAGGCCCGGCAGATCGACATCTCGAGGCTCGCCGTGGTGCTCGACGTGCGGACCCGCTCGTTCTTCGAGCAGTTGCCGACCATGTTCGTCACCCTGGGCCGGGCGGGCACCGTGCCGGAGATCTTGTTCCTGGAGGCCGCCGACGACATCATCGTCCGACGTCAGGAGTCCGTACGCCGCCCGCACCCCCTGCAGGGTGACGGTCGGCTGCTGGACGGGATCACCGCCGAACGGGCCACACTGGCCACCCTCCGTGCGGCGGCCGACCTGGTGATCGACACCTCCTCGCTGAACGTGCACCAGCTGGGCTCGCGGGTGACTCACGCGTACGGCGGCGAGAGCGACGACCAGCTCCGGGTCACCCTGCTGTCCTTCGGCTTCAAGAACGGGATTCCGGTGGATGCGGACATGGTGCTCGACGTCCGATTCCTGCCGAACCCGCACTGGATCCCCGAGCTCCGACCACAGACGGGTCTGAGCAAGCCGGTGAGCGCGTACGTGCTGAGCCAAGACGGCGCCGAGGACTTCCTGCAGAGCCTGCAGCGGATGTTCGCCACCGTCTCGGTCGGCTACCTGCAGGAAGGCAAACGGTTCGCCACCATCGCGATCGGCTGCACCGGCGGGAAGCACCGCAGCACGGCCATGGCGGAGGAGTTCGCCCATCGGCTGCGTACCCAGGGCACCCCGACGACCGTGCTGCACCGCGATCTGGGCCGGGAATGAGGATGCGGCCCGCCCTGCCCGCCGTGGTCGCCTTCGGCGGCGGCCACGGACTGTCCGCCTCGCTGTCGGCGCTGCGCCGGATCACCGACCGGTTGACCGCTGTCGTGACCGTCGCGGACGACGGGGGGTCCTCGGGTCGGATCCGGGCGGAGCTCAACTGCCTGCCGCCCGGTGACCTGCGGATGGCGCTGGCCGCGCTCTGCGGGGACGACGAGCCGGGTCGGACCTGGGCGGAGGTGTTGCAGTACCGATTCCGCAGCGACGGCCCACTCGGGGACCACGCCATCGGCAACCTGCTGATCGCAGGGCTGTGGGAGCGCCTCGGCGACCCAGTGGCCGGGCTGGACATGGTGGCCCGGCTGCTGGGGGCCAAGGGTCGGGTGCTGCCCATGGCCTCCGTGCCGTTGGAGATCGAGGCTGAGGTGATCGGTCTGGACCCGTACAGGCCGGACGAGATCTCCGCCGTACGCGGTCAGGCCGCAGTCGCCAAGACCGCCGGTGAGGTGGTCTCCGTCCAGTTGGGCCCGAAGAACCCGCCGGCCTGCCCGGAGGCGACTGAGGTCGTGCTCGCGGCGGACTGGATCGTGCTCGGACCGGGCTCATGGTTCACCTCGGTCATCCCACACCTGCTCGTCCCGGAGCTCGCCGAGGCCATCCACGCCACCAAGGCTCGCCGGATCCTCACCCTCAACCTGGAGCCGGCGGAGGAGACGGCCGGCTTCTCCGCGGCGAAGCACATCGAGCTGTTGGCTGAGCACGCCCCCAACCTGCGTCTCGACGTCGTGCTGGCCGACAGTGCGTTCGCCGCCGACGACCCGCATCTGGTCTCCAGGGCCAGCTCCCTGGGCGCTCGGGTGGTGGTGGCCGACCTGGCCGCCCGGGACGGCTCACCGCGCCACGACCCGCTGCGGCTGGCGTCGGCTTACGCCGACGTGCTAGGGATCTGATCGTCCAGCGGCAGTGGCGAGCCGACGTCGCGGGGCGTGGCATCATTCAGCAATGGCTATGACCGCTCAGGTGAAGGCGGAGCTGGCGACGATCAAGGTCACCAAGCCCTGCTGCCGCAAGTCCGAGGTGGCGGCGACCCTGAGGTTCGCTGGGGGACTGCACATCGTCAGCGGACGGATCGTGATCGAGGCCGAGCTCGACACCGGTGCTGCTGCCCGCCGGTTACGGGCCGACATCAACGAGGTCTTCGGTCACCCGAGCGAGCTGGTCGTCGTCAACGGTTCCGGCATCCGACGGGGCACCCACTACATCGTGCGGGTGGTCAAGGACGGCGAGGCCCTGGCTCGCCAGACAGGCCTGATCGATTCGCGGGGCCGACCGGCCCGGGGCCTGCCGGCACAGGTGGTCAGCGGTGGACTGTGTGATTGCGTGGCCGCCTGGCGGGGTGCGTTTCTGGCCCATGGGTCGCTCACCGAACCTGGCCGGTCGATGTCGTTGGAGGTGACCTGCCCCGGTCCAGAGGCCGCCTTGGCCCTGGTCGGTGCGGCCCGGCGGCTCGGGATCTCGGCCAAGGCCCGCGAGGTCCGCAGCATCGACAGGGTGGTCATCCGTGACGGCGACGCCATCGGTGCCCTGCTGACCCGGCTGGGCGCGCACGAGTCGCTGATGGCCTGGGAGGAGCGGCGGATGCGCCGCGAGGTGCGAGCGTCCGCCAACCGGTTGGCCAACTTCGACGACGCCAACCTGAGGCGCTCCGCCCGGGCGGCGGTGGCCGCCGGAGCCCGGGTCGAAAGGGCTCTGGAGATCCTGGGCGATGACGTGCCCGATCACCTGAAGGCCGCCGGGGTGCTTCGGGTCGAGAACAAGCAGGCCAGCTTGGAGGAGCTCGGTCAGCTGCACCACCCCCAGCTGACGAAGGATGCCGTGGCCGGGCGAATCCGCCGGTTGTTGGCCACCGCCGACCGCCGTGCCTCGGCGCTGGGCATTCCCAGCACCGAGGCCAACCTGAGTGCGGACATGCTCGACGCCGACTGACGGACCCTGCGTCCCGAACCGTGGCCAGGTCTCGACGTTGTGACGGGGTGTAAAACCATTGCCCGGACTGGTATCAGACCAGCTCGTCATCGGTCGTACCGGGCCCGGATGAATTTCGTTAGGGTGGTGAAGGCCCGCTGTTGCGGGGCACTCTCCGCCGAAAGGGACCTGCATTCATGACCGTACGTGTTGGCATCAACGGCTTCGGCCGGATCGGACGCAACTTCTACCGGGCGCTGGTGGCCTCCGGCGCCGACGTCGAGGTTGTGGCGTTCAACGACCTGGGCGACGACGCCACGCAGGCCCACCTCCTCAAGTACGATTCGATCCTGGGCCGCCTGGACCAGACCGTGGAGCTCGTCGACGGTGGCATCAAGGTCGGCGACAACGTCATCAAGTCGTTCGCCGAGCGCGACCCGGCAGCCCTACCGTGGGGCGAGGTCGGCGCGGACATCGTGATCGAGTCCACCGGGTTCTTCACCGACGGACTGAAGGCCAAGGCCCACCTCGACGGTGGCGCCAAGAAGGTCATCATCTCTGCCCCGGCCAAGAACGACGACTTCACCGTCGTGATGGGCGTGAACGACGGCGACTACGACCCGAATGCGCACCACATCATCTCCAACGCCTCCTGCACCACCAACTGCCTCGCTCCGATGGCCAAGGTCCTGGACGAGGAGTTCGAGATCGTCAAGGGTCTGATGACCACGATCCACGCCTACACCCAGGACCAGAACCTGCAGGACGGCCCGCACGCAGACCTGCGTCGCGCCCGTGCGGCAGCCATCAACATCGTGCCCACCTCGACGGGTGCGGCCAAGGCCATCGGCTTGGTGCTGCCGCAGCTCAAGGGCAAGCTCGACGGCTACGCGCTCCGCGTGCCGGTGCCCACCGGCTCGGCCACCGACCTGACCTTCGAGGCGGGTCGGGAGACCAGCACGGCCGAGGTCAACGCCGCGGTGAAGGCTGCGGCCGAGGGTCCGCTCAAGGGCTACCTGCTCTACACCGAGGACCCGATCGTCTCCAGCGACATCGTCACCGACCCGCACTCCTGCATCTTCGACTCGGGTCTGACCAAGGTCATCGGAAACCAGGTCAAGGTCGTCGGTTGGTACGACAACGAGTGGGGTTACTCCAACAGGCTGGTCGACCTCGTCGGGCTGGTCGGCACGTCCCTCTGACGCACCCGCCGGCCTGACCTCAACCAGCGCATCCTGACCTCAACCAGCGCATCCTGAGCCTGTCGAAGGACGACCCTTCGACAGGCTCAGGGCACGTGAAGAAGCACATCGTCATGAAGAAGAAGCACATCGCCATGAAGAAGAAGCACATCGTCATGAAGAAGGAGCACATCGTCATGAAGTCTGTCTCTGATCTGGGTGACCTGCGGGGCAAGCGGGTGCTCATCCGTTGCGACTTGAATGTGCCGCTGGACGGTGCCACGATCACCGACGACGGTCGGATCCGGGCCTCGTTGCCCACCCTGAACCTGCTGCGCGAGGCCGGCGCCAGGGTCGTCATCCTGGCGCACCTCGGTCGGCCCAAGGGCAAGGTCGACCCGAAGTACTCCCTGGCGCCCGCGGCCGCCCGGCTGGCCGAGCTGCTCGGAGTTGAGGTCGCCCTGGCCGGGGATGTGGTCGGCCAGTCGGCGCAGCAGACCGTCGGTGCACTCAAGGACGGCGAGGTGGCCATGCTCGAGAATGTGCGCTACGAACCCGGGGAGGAGTCCAAGGACGAAGCCGTACGCGGTGAGCTCGCCGACGCCTACGCCGTCCTGGGTGACGTCTTCGTCTCTGACGGCTTCGGCGTCGTGCACCGCAAGCAGGCCTCCGTCTACGACCTGGCCCGGCGGCTGCCCAACGCCGCCGGTGGTCTGGTGCTGGCCGAGGTCGAGGTGCTGAAGCGCCTGACCGAGGAGCCCCAGCGGCCGTACGTGGTGGTCCTCGGCGGGGCCAAGGTGTCCGACAAGCTCGCCGTCATCGCCAACCTGCTGACGACCGCGGACACCCTGGTGGTCGGCGGTGGGATGCTCTTCACCTTCCTGGCCGCACAGGGCCACGAGGTCGGGCTCAGCCTGCTCGAGGCCGACCAGCTCGACACCGTGAAGGGCTACCTCGCCGAGGCCGCCGCCACGGGCAAGACCATCGTGCTGCCCACTGACGTCGTGGTGGCGCCCGAGTTCTCCGCCGACGCCACCCCGACCGTGGTCGCCGCCGACGCCATCCCCGCGGACCAGCTCGGCCTGGACATCGGGCCCGAGTCGACCAGGGCCTTCGCGGACGTGATCTGCTCGGCCCGGACGGTTTTCTGGAACGGCCCGATGGGCGTGGCGGAGTGGGAGAGCTTCGCCGCCGGCACCCGTGGGGTCGCTGCTGCCCTGACCGAGGTGGACGGGTTGTCGGTCGTCGGCGGCGGTGACTCCGCGGCTGCGGTGCGCGACCTCGGGTTCGCCGACAGCGACTTCGGCCACATCTCGACGGGCGGCGGCGCCAGCTTGGAATACCTGGAGGGCAAGACACTGCCCGGACTCGCCGTGCTCGACGAAACCCCGTAAGACCCCCCACCAAGCAGAAGGAACCCCTCGTGGCACGCAAGCCTTTGATGGCCGGCAACTGGAAGATGAACCTCAACCACGTCGAGGCGGTCGGGCTGGTGCAGAAGCTGGCCTGGACGCTGCAGGACAAACGGTACGACCCGGCCAAGTGCGAGGTGGTCGTCCTGGTGCCGTTCACCGACCTGCGCTCGGTCCAGACGTTGATCGAGGGCGACCGGCTCTCGCTCGGCTACGGCGCGCAGGACGTGTCGACGCACAAGAGCGGGGCCTTTACCGGGGAAGTGTCGGCGGAGATGTTGGCGAAGCTCAACTGCGGCTACGTCACGATCGGCCACTCCGAGCGCCGCAAGAACCACCAGGAGAGCGACGAGCAGGTCAACGCGAAGGTCGAGCGGGCGATGGGTGGCGGCGTGGTCCCGATCATCTGCGTGGGCGAGAACCTGGCCGTACGCGAGGCTGGGCATCACGTGCCGCACTGCCTGGCGCAGGTCAACGCGGCGCTGACCGACCTGACGGCGGAGCAGATCGCTTCGGTGGTGATCGCGTACGAGCCGGTCTGGGCCATCGGCAGCGGGATGGTCGCCACCCCGGGAGACGCCCAAGAGGTGTGTGCCGCCATCCGTCGCCTGGTGGATTCGCGTTGGGGCGCGGCAGCCGCCGAGCAGGTCCGGGTGCTCTACGGCGGCTCGGTGAAGTCCGACAACGTGGTGGCGATCATGGCGCAGCCCGACGTGGATGGCTGCCTGGTGGGTGGGGCCAGTCTCAACGTGGACGAATTCTCTGCGATCGCACGGTTTTACGACCTACCGACGCTCTGACCAGGCTTTACGCAATAGCGAGCGGCTGAGTTAGGCTACGTCCGTGCTTTTCGTCCTCACCCCGGTGGCCTGGCCATGACGACGCCGATCCTGGTGTTCTCGATCGTCCTGGCGATCACCAGCGTCGCGCTGGCGCTGTCGGTGTTGATGCACAAGGGTCGAGGTGGCGGTATGTCCGACCTCTTCGGTGGTGGCATCTCATCCTCGATGGGTGGGTCATCGGTGGCGGAGCGCAACCTCGACCGGCTGACGATCATCATCGGCGTGATCTGGCTGGCGGCCATCGTGGCGCTGGGCCTGCTCTACCGGCTCGGCTCCTGAGCCGGCGAAGCTGTCCCCCCCCCCAATTTTTGTAGAGCACGTTCGTCGTGCACGTGAGAACAACGAGGGAGAACTAACGTGGCTGGTGGAAGTGCCATCCGGGGGAGCCGAGTCGGGGCTGGCCCCATGGGGGAGGCGGAGCGCGGCGACGCCGCACCCCGGCTGTACGTGTCGTACTTCTGTGCGCGTGGTCACGAAACCCGTCCCGCCTTTGCCGCCGAGGCTCAGGTGCCGGACCACTGGGACTGCCCCCGGTGCGGGCTACCGGCCAACCTGGACTCGCTGAACCCACCGCCGCCGCCGAAGATCGAGCCGTACAAGACGCACCTGGCTTATGTGAAGGAGCGGCGCAGTGAGACCGAGGCGGCCGACATCCTGAGCGAAGCCCTGCAGGCTCTGCGGGACCGGCGTGCCCGCGGCGACGTCATCTACTGAGCCCATCCGGTAGGGGATCAGCGTCAGACAATCCCACGTTGGGCCAGGTCAGCGGGCAACTCACTGGCGGCTTCGCGGTCCAGCAGCCACAGGGTGCGCTCGACACCGGCCACCCCGGCGGCCGGCACCTGGACGGCCCCGGCACCCGTCAGGGCCAGCCTGACGGCCGCGGCCTTCTCGGTGCCGCTGACCACGAACCACACCTCGCGGGACCGGTTGATCACCGACAGGGTCACGCTGAGACGCTCCGGCGGGGGCTTCGGGGCGGCGCGTACGGCGATCACCTCGCCCGCGGCGTACGAGGACGGGTGCTCGGGGAACAGCGACGCAACGTGCCCGTCGGGGCCCATCCCCAGCAGACAGATGTCGAACGTCGTGGAGCCGAGCTCGTTGGCGTAGTCCTCGGCCGACTGATCGAGGTCGGCGCCGCCGTCGTCAGCGGGCATCCGGTGAATCCGCGCCGGATCGAGGTGCAACGGCTCGGCGAGCAGATCCAGGGCCTGCCGGTCGTTGCGGTCGTCGTCCGAAGCGGCCACGAACCGTTCGTCCCCCCACCACAGGTCGACCCGGGACCAGTCCACCGCGGAATTCGCGCCCTCGGCGGCGAGCCTCTGGTAGGCCACGGTGGCGATCCGGCCACCGGTCAGGGCTAGCTGCGGCGTACGGCCCGCCCGCTGCAGCTCGGCCAGCCGGGCCAGCAGCCGGGTGGCCAGCGCCTCGGCCACGGCGTCGGCTCCCTGATGCACCAGGACGTCCGTCCCGGCTGATCCAGGCATCAGCCGACCTCGACCGGGTCGGCTGCGGAACTGTCCTTGAGCATGACCTTGACGGTGTGCTCGAAGACCTGGTCGGCGTCCATCCGCCGTAGCTCCTCGGTGATCAGCTCGGAGACGCCTCGACGTTTGAGGGCCACCAGCCGCTCCGGCTGCCCGGGCACCGTGTAGGACGCCAGCAGACCGTCCGGACGGGTGATGGCGATGTCCCCGGCAGCGGTGCTCATCTGCACCGCGGTGATCCCGGGTCCGTTGCTGTTCTGGCGCCGCACGTCGACCCTCAGACCGGCGTGCAACCAGGCAGCCAGCAGGTCAGCCGACGGGTTGCCGCGTTCCGCCTCGACCACGACTGACTTGATCTTCGACGGGTACTGGTCGAGCGAGGCGGCCAGCAGGGCCCGCCAGGGGGTCAGTCGGGTCCAGGCCAGGTCCGTGTCACCCGGCAGGTAGTTCTGCGCCCGGGTCCGCAGGGCGGCCCCCGGCCGAGCCGCCTGGGCGGCATCGGTCAACCGGCGTACGGCCAGCTGGGCCAGGTCGTCCGACCCGAGGTCGGCCGGGCTCTTGCCGGGCCACCAGATGACCACGGGGGAGTCCGGCAGCAGCAGCGGCCGGATCACCGAGGCCGAATGGGAGGCCACCGGCCCTTGCATTCGGACGATGACCACCTCACCCGGCATCCCCTCACCGATCCGGACCTCGGCGTCGAGTGAGCTCTGCCGAGAGCCGTGCCCGGTGACGACCAGCAGGATCCGGGAGGGGTGCTCGCGACCGGCCTCCGTGCTCGCCTGCATCGCCTCGGCGTAGTCGTTCTCGTCGCAGACGATGATCAGGGTCAGCACCATGCCCATGGCCGGGCTGCCGGCGCTGCGTCGGGCCCGCAGCAGGGCGGCCGAGATCTTCGACGAGTTGGTCTCATTCAAGGTGATGATCATGCGGATCTCCTCATGGTCGACGCCAGGTGAAGCCGTCGCGGGCCAGCATGGCGTTGGCGCTCGCCGGACCCCAGCCACCGGACTCGTAGTCGGCCGGCCGCTCGTCGCTGTCCGCCCAGTGGTCGAGGATGGGGTCGAGGATCTGCCAGGACAGCTCGACCTCCTCGTGCTGCGGGAACAGCGGCGGGTCGCCGAGCAGCACATCCAGGATCAGCCGCTCGTACGCCTCGGGTGAGGACTCGGTGAACGACCCCCCGTAGGCGAAGTCCATGTTGACCTCGCGGATCTCCATCTGGGTGCCGGGCACCTTGGCCCCGAACCGGAGTGTCACACCCTCGTCCGGCTGGATCCGCAGCACCAGCGCGTTGTAACCCAGCTCCTCGGTGTCCGTGGCCGTGAAGGGCAGATGTGGAGCGCGCTTGAAGCCGAGCGCGATCTCCGTGGTCCGCCGGGCCAGCCGCTTGCCGGTCCGGAGGTAGAAGGGGACACCCGCCCAGCGGCGGTTGTCGATGTCGACCCGGATGGCGGCGTAGGTCTCGGTCTTGGTGTCGGCCGGGATGCCCTTCTCGTCCAGGTAGCCGAGCACTTTCTCCCCGCCCTGCCAGCCGCCGACGTAGCGGCCGCGGGCGGTGTGCAGGTCGATCCGCTTCGGTGGGCGGGCCGCGGCCAGCACCTTCTGCTTCTCGGTCCGGAGCTGTTGCGCCTCGAAGGAGGTGGGCTCCTCCATCGCCGTCAGGGCCAGCAGCTGCAGCAGGTGGTTCTGGATCACGTCCCGGGCGATCCCGATGCCGTCGAAGTAACCGGCCCGACCTCCGATCCCGATGTCCTCGGCCATGGTGATCTGCACGTGGTCGACGTAGTTGTTGTTCCACACCGGCTCGAACATCTGGTTGGCGAAGCGCAGCGCCAGCAGGTTCTGCACCGTCTCCTTACCCAGGTAGTGGTCGATCCGGAACACCGACGCCGATGGGAAGACGCTGGAGACCACGCGGTTGAGCTCACGGGCGCTGGCCAGGTCGTGACCGAACGGCTTCTCGATCACCACCCGGCTCCAGCGACCGGCCTGCTCCTCGGCCAGCCCCGAGTCCCGCAGCTGCTCCACCACCGTGGGGAACAGACCCGGCGGGATGGAGAGGTAGAAGGCGTGGTTGCCCCCCGTGCCACGGGCCTCGTCGAGATCGGCAATGGTGTTCTTCAGGTTGTCGAAGGACTCGGTGTCCCCGATCTCCCCCGGGACGAATCGGATCCCTTCCGAGAGCTGCTTCCAGACCTCCTCGCGGAAAGGGGTCCGGGCGTACTTCTTGACCGCGTCGTGGACAATGTCGGCGAAGTCCTGGTCCTTCCACTCCCGGCGGGCGAAGCCCACCAGGGCGAAGCCCGGCGGCAGCAGGCCCCGGTTCGCGAGGTCGTAGACCGCGGGCATCACCTTCTTGGTCGAGAGGTCGCCGGTGACGCCGAAGATCACCAGGACACAGGGACCGGCGATCCGGGGCAGCCGCCGGTCCTGCGGGTCTCGAAGGGGGTTCGGGCGGGTCTGTCCGGTCACTCGACGTCGTCGTCAGGCGTCGGGTTGGCGCCCTGTCCGGGGCTGTCGTGGCCGGCCTTCGCCTCGTCGAGCGCGGTCTGCACGGTCTCCACCAGCTCGGCCCAGGAGGCGTCGAACTTCTGCACACCCTCCCGCTCCAGCACGTCGACCACATCGTCGAAGTCGACCCCGACCCCGGCCAGGTCGTCCAACACCTGCTGGGCGTCGCCCTCGGTGCCGCTGACCCGGTCACCCTCGAGCTCACCGTGATCGGCGAAAGCCTGCATCGTCTTCTCCGGCATCGTGTTCACCGTGTCGGCCACCACCAACTCGGTGACGTACATCGTGTCCGGCAGCGCCGGATCCTTCACCCCCGTCGAGGCCCACAACGGACGCTGCCGGTTGGCACCCTTCGCCTCCAAGACCGCGAACCGCTCCGAGCTGAACTCCTCCTCGAACAAGGCGTACGCCAACCGGGCGTTGGCCAGAGCCGCCTTGCTCTTCAAGGCCAGAGCCTCGTCGGTGCCGATCTCGGTCAACCGCTTGTCCACCTCACTGTCCACCCGGGACACGAAGAACGACGCCACCGAATGGATCGTGCTCAGGTCGTGGCCGTTGGCGACCGCCTGCTCCAGCCCGCTCAGGTACGCCCCGATCACCGCCCGGTAACGTTCCAGGGCGAAGATCAGCGTCACGTTGACACTCACCCCCTCAGCGATGGTCGAGGTGATCGCGGGCAACCCCGGCTTCGTCGCCGGGATCTTGATCAACACATTCGGCCGATCCACGATCTTGTACAGATCGGCCGCCTGCGCGGTAGTGCCCTCGGTGTCCATGGCCAGACCGGGCTCCACCTCGATCGACACCCGCCCGTCAAAACCCGAACTGGCGGTGTAGGTCTCGGCGAAGATGTCACAAGCGTGGCGTACGTCGTCGGTCGTGAGCGCCTTGATCGCGTCCTCCACGCTGGCGTCCACCGCAGACAGCTCCTTGACCTGCTGGTCGTACGCCTCCCCCTTGGCCAGGGCAGCCGCGAAGATGGTCGGGTTCGTGGTCACCCCGACCACCCCGGAATCGGCCACCAGACCAGCCAGGTTGCCGGAGTTGATCCGTTCCCGGGACAGATCGTCCAGCCAGATGGAGACGCCTGCGTCGGCGAGGGCCTTGAGTCGTTCGCTCATGAGAGTTCCTAACGGGTGGATGTCGGGTAGGGGAGTGGATCCAGATCAGCTGATCGGGGTGCCCGGGTCAGCGTCGATGTCGGCGGGGCCCTGCGAACCGCTCGCGGCGGCGTGGGTGGGAGCAGCGTTGCTCGTAGCGGCGCTCAGGCTCTGCTGGGCCGCGGTGACCACGGTGTCGGGGGTGAAGCCGAACTCCTCGAACAGCTTGGCCCCGGCCGCGCTGGCACCGTAGTGGTCGATACTGATGATCCGGCCGGCGTCGCCGACCAGGTCGCGCCAGCCCGCGCTGACGCCGGCCTCCACGCTCACCCGGGCCTTGACGTCCGGCGGGATGACCGAGTCGCGGTAGGCCTGGTCCTGCTCGTCGAACCACTCGCGGCAGGGCATCGACACGACCCGGGCAGCGACCCCTGAGCCCTTGAGCTGCTCGGCTGCCGCCACGGCGAGCTGGACCTCCGAACCGGTGCCGATCAGGATCACGTCGGGGGTGCCCTCGCTGTCCAACAGCACATAGCCGCCCTTGGCCACCTCGGAGGTGTCGGCGAAGCCGGCCTCGCCCCGGGGCACGATGGGCAGGTTCTGCCGGCTCAGGATGAGACCGGCCGGTCGGTCACCGTTCTTCAGGATGGCGGCCCAGCAGGCAGCGGTCTCGTTGGCGTCGGCAGGTCGGACCACGTCCAGACCCGGGATCAAGCGGAGCGCGGCCACGTGCTCGATGGGCTGGTGGGTCGGACCGTCCTCGCCGAGACCGACGGAGTCGTGGGTCCAGACGTAGATCACCGGGACCCGCATCAGGGCGGACAACCGCACGGCGCCGCGCATGTAGTCGCTGAAGGTCAGGAAGGTGCCGCCGTACGGGCGGGTCCCGCCGTGCACCTTGATACCGTTCATGATCGCGCCCATGGCGTGCTCCCGGATGCCGAAGTGCAGCACCCGGCCGTACGGGCCGCCGGAGAACGCCTTGGTCTGACGGTCGGTGGGCAGGAAGCTCGGCTCACCTTCCGGGGTGGTGTTGTTGGACTCGGCCAGGTCGGCCGACCCGCCCCACAGCTCAGGCATCCTGGGGGCCAGGGCACTGATGACCTTGCCCGACGCGGCGCGGGTGGCGATGCCCTTGGGATCCGCCGGCCAGCTCGGCAGGGCATCCTCCCAGCCAGGGCTCAGCCCGTCGGCCACGAACTGGTCGTAGCGGACCTTGTTGTCGGGGTTGGCCTCGGCCCAGGCGTCGAAGGACGCCTGCCACTCGGTCTGCGCCGCCGAGCCGCGCTCCAGCAGGCCCCGGGTGTGGCCGATGACCTCATCGGAAACCTCGAAGCTCTGCTCGGGGTCGAAGCCGAGTGCCTTCTTGGTGGCAGCGACCTCATCGGCCCCGAGGGCCGAACCGTGAGCCTTGCCGGTGTTCTGCAGCTTGGGGGCCGGATAGCCGATGATGGTCCGCAGGCTGATGAAGCTCGGCCGGTCGGTGACGGCGCGGGCCGACTCCAGCGCCTCGCTCAGGACCTTCACGTTCTCGACGTACTCGGTGCCGCCGTTGGTCCAGTCGATCGACTGGACGTGCCACCCGTACGCCTCGTAGCGGGCCGCGGTGTCCTCGGTCAGGGCGATGTTGGTGTCGTCTTCGATCGAGATGTGGTTGTGGTCGTAGATCAGGGTCAGGTTCCCCAGCCGCTGGGTGCCCGCGAGCGAGGATGCCTCGGAGGTGATTCCCTCCTCGATGTCGCCGTCGGAGGCCAGGCAGAAGATCTGATGGTCGAAGACCGACTCGCCGATGGGCGGCTCCGGGTCGAGCAGGCCGCGCTCGCGACGGGCGGCCATGGCCATCCCGACCGCGTTGGCGATGCCCTGCCCGAGGGGGCCGGTGGTGATCTCCACCCCGTCGGTGTGGCCGTACTCCGGGTGACCGGGGGTCTTGGAACCCCAGGTGCGGAGCGCCTTGAGGTCGTCGAGCTCGAGACCGAAGCCGCCGAGGTAGAGCTGGATGTAGAGGGTCAGGCTGGAGTGACCGCAGGACAGCACGAACCGGTCCCGGCCGGGCCAGTGTGGCTCCGCCGGGTTGTGCCGCATCACCTTCTGGAACAGCAGGTACGCCACCGGCGCGAGACTCATCGCCGTACCGGGGTGGCCGTTTCCGACCTTCTGCACGGCGTCGGCGGCCAAGAGCCGGACGGTGTCGACGGCGCGAGAATCCAGGTCGGTCCAACCCTCGGGTACGACGGAGCTGGTGGAGGCTTGGGTGTCGGTCACAGCGTGCGATCCTTCCGGTCAATGCTGCCGGTCCGTCCGAGAGCAGGAACAACCCTGACCCTATCCGGGTGGGCTGGGTCATACCTAGGGTCCACCCCCGATGGGCGGCGTTGTTCACGTCGGGAGACACTCTGGATCCCGGCTACGCGCATCCATTTCTGGGCCAGGACCGAAGTCCGGTTGGGAAGTGTGAAACCCGGAGGCGGGCCTTAGACTTACCTTCGGCGTCCTTCGACCGGGGAGCGCAGTGACCGAGTTCGATGAGTGAGTGGGGCTTGTGACGAGTATCGACGTGTCAGGTCCGGTGGCGGGCGGCCAGCGCGGCAGCCAGACCGACGTCGAGCTGGAGTCTGGCTCGGCGCCCTCGCACCGGGTGCGCGACATCGTCTCCGCCTACGTCGGGCTGACCAAACCTCGGATCATCGAGCTGTTGCTGGTCACCACGGTTCCCGCCATGTTTCTGGCTGCCCGCGGGATCCCACCGTTGTGGCTGGTCCTGGTCACGATGGTCGGCGGCTGCTTCGCGGCCGCCAGCGCCAACGTCTTCAACTGCGTTCTGGACCGCGACATCGACGAGCGGATGCGTCGTACGCGGCGGCGCCCGTTGCCCCGGCACGCCGTCGGTCCGGCCGCGGCCACCGTATTCGGTGCCCTGCTAGGAGTGGCGGCCACCCTGTGGCTCGGCTTCTTCGTCAACTGGCTCTCCGCCGTCCTGGCGCTGGCGGCTAACGCGTTCTACATCGTGGTGTACACACTGCTGCTCAAGCGTCGTACACCGCAGAACATCGTCTGGGGCGGCATCGCCGGGTGCTTCCCACCGCTGATCGGCTGGACCGCCGTCACCGGCCAGGTTGCCGTGCCCCCGCTGATCCTGTTCGCCATCGTCTTCTTCTGGACCCCTCCGCACACCTGGGCGTTGGCCATGCGCTACCGCGACGACTACGCCGCGGCCGAGGTGCCCATGCTCCCGGTGGTGCGGGCGGCGCCGGCCGTGGCCCGCCAGATCATGGTCTACTCCATCCTCACCGTGCTGGTCTCGCTGGCCCTGTGGCCGGTGGCCCGGACCGGCTGGCTCTATCCCAGCGTGGCGGCCCTCGCCGGAGCGGTGCTGCTCTTCGAGTCGGCCCAGCTGCTCCTCCGGGCCAACCGCGGTCTGCTTGACGCCGCACTGAGGCCGATGCGGCTGTTCCATTGGTCGAACTCCTACCTGGCCCTGGTCTTCGTCGCCGCGGCCATCGACCCGCTGCTCCGCTGACCCGCTCCCTGAGCCTGTCCCCGCTCCCTGAGCCTGTCGAAGGGCCCGGCCCCCGCTCCCTGAGCCTGCCCCCGCTCCCTGAGCCTGTCGAAGGGCCCGTGGCTTACTCCTGCGAACTCGCGACCGACTGGAGTTCCTGGGGACGGGCGGGGTTCGCCGGGGCTCGGCACACCGACAGTGCCAGGTTGGTGGCCGCCGCGACGGCCAGGGACGCCCCCAGCAGGTGCAGCAGGACCAGCCCGATGGGTAGTCCCAGGCGGTACTGGGTGATCCCGATGACCGCCTGCAGGACCTCGACCGCCAGCAGCAGGACCGCGGCCCGGCTCCGGAGCAGGAGCAGGCAGGCGAGGGTGCCGACGATGGTGACGTAGACCGCCGCGGCGTGCAGATGGGTGACGAATGCCCCGTCGAATCCCGTACGCCCCACGTTCTCGTCACCCGAGTGCGGTCCACTGCCGGTCACGATGGTGCCGATCCCGACGGCGATGAACATGAGGACCAGAGTGACCCGGGCCAGCAGCACAGCCGGGACATGAGCCGGCCGGGCGTAGGCCGACCGGGTCCGGCGGACGAGTGCGACCGAGAGCGCGATGAGAACCATCGAGACCATCAGATGCACACCGACCAGGAAGGGGTTCAGCCCGGTCAGCACGGTGATGCCGCCGATGATCGCCTGGGCGGGGATACCGAGCAGCAGCCCGCCGGCCAGCCAACGGTGGTCGCGCCGTTTCCGGCCCACGGTCTCCCCGGTCCGAGGCGGATCGCGGTGCAGCAGGGCGCTGATCCAGGTCGCCAGCGCGATGAGTACGAGCACGAAGGTGAGCAACCGGTTGCCGAACTCGATCGCCCCGTGCAGGCCGAGGGCCGGGTGGGCCACGTAGGAGGACTCGCTGCAGCGAGGCCAGGTCGGGCAGCCGAGACCCGAACCGGTCAGCCGGACCAGGGCACCGGTGACCACGATCGCGATGTTGGCCACCAAGGAGGCCACCGCCCAGCGGCGCAGTGCGCGCGGGCCGCCGAGCGGCGTGAAGACGCGGAGCAGCGCGGATGCCCGGCTCAGGAGGTCCATCGAAAACTCTTTCCTGCCGCGATGCCCGCGGCGAGCAGCCAGATGATCAGGACCAGGAACGGCCAACCCAGCACCTGGCCGGCGGAGGCCCGCCGCAGACCTTCGCCGAGGGCGGCGGTCGGCAGGACGGGCAGGACATGCTGCAGTACCACTGGATAGCGACTGAGCGGGATGACCAGAGCACCGCCGGCCAACAGCAGGACGTAGATGAGGTTGGCCAGACCCAGGGTGACCTCGGCCCGCAACCGACCGGCCAGCAGCAGGGCCAGCGACGTGTTGGTGGCGACACCCAACACCGTCAACCCGGCCCCGGTCAGCACCGTGGCGGGAGTCAGGACCGGTCGCCAGCCCAGCGCGAGGGCGACGCAGGAGAGCAGGACGAGCTGACCTGCCACCACCAGGACCACGGCGAGGGACTTGCCGGCCAGCAGCCCGGGGCGACCCAGAGGCGTGGCGGCCAAGCGCTCCAACACCCCGTAGCGACGTTCGAACCCGGTGGCGATGGCCACAGAGGTGAAGGCCGAAGACCAGACCGCGAGGGCGAGCACCGACGGGGCCAGGGCCTGCGGACCGCCGAGCCGGTCGCCGAGGAACGGACCGCCGATCAGGATGGCCAGCGGGATGACCAGGGCGAGCATCAGCTGCTCGCCGTTGCGGACCAGCAGCCTGGCCTCGACCAGGGCGTGGCGGACCACCCGGCGGCCGGTGGGGGCCGCCCCGGGTGCCGGAGAGAAATCGAGCACGGTCAGGTCGCCGCCCCGGTGTGGGTGAGGAAGACGTGCTCGAGGCTCACGCCGCGACCGGTCAGCTCGGCCACGGTGCCCGCGACCACGACCCGGCCCCGGTCGACGATGTAGACGTGGTCGGCCAGGGTCTCGGCCTCGTCCATGGCGTGGGTGGTCAGCACGATGCCGACCCCTGCTTGGCGTAGCTCGCCCAGCAGCGACCAGGTGGAGCGGCGGGCGTGCGGGTCCATCCCTGCGGTGGGTTCGTCCAGGAAAACCAGCTCGGGGCGTCCGACCAGGGCCCCCGCCAGGTTCACCGCCTGCTGCTGCCCACCCGACAGGCGCCGGTAGGGCGTCCGGGCGTAGCTGGTGATGCCGAGCCGGGCCATCAGGTCGGTGACGTCGAGGGGGTGGGCGTACAGCCCCGCGAGGTAGCGCAGCAGCTCAACCGCGCGGATGCCCGACCACGCTCCGGTGCTCTGTGGCATCAGACCGACCCGCTGCACCGCCTGGGCCGAGCCCGGCTGATGGCCGAGCACGGTCACCGCACCGCCGTCCGGGGTGATCAGTCCGGTGCAGCAGCGGATGAAGGTGGTCTTGCCGGCGCCGTTCGGTCCGAGCACCGCGGTCATGGTGGCGCCCTCGGCCTGCAGGGTCATCGCGTCGAGCACCTGGCGTCCGCCGAGCCGGACCCGCAGATCCCGCACCGCCAGCGCCGGCACGGCTTCGTTGGACACCGAGGCAGTCTAGTGCTGGGCGTCAGTCGCGTTCGCGACGCCGTCGAACGACTGGGCTCAGCCCGGTCCGGCCAGGATGTCGGCGAGGTCGTAGCTGATCGGCTCCTCGAGCTGCGCGTAGGTGCACGTCCGGGGGTCGCGGTCTGGCCGCCAGCGGTTGAACTGGGCGGTGTGGCGGAACCGGACCCCCTCCATGTGCTCGTAGCGCACCTCCACCACCAGGTCCGGTTGGAGGGGTACGAACGATAGGTCCTTGCCCACGTTCCAGCGGCTGTACTCCGAGTTCCGAGGGGTTCGGGTTCCCTCCTCCTGCTTGGTCCACGCCCACGGGTGGTGGTCGAAGGTGGTGACCAGGGGCTGTAGCTCGGCGAACAGCTCTTTGCGGCGTGCCGCGGGGAAGGCGCCGATCACGCCGACACTCGCCAGTTCCCCGTTGTCGGAGTAGAGGCCCAGCAGCAGGGAGCCGATGCTGTCCGGGCCGCTCTTGTGGACGCGGTAGCCGGCCACCACGCAGTCCGCGGTGCGGGCGTGCTTGATCTTGAACATGGTCCGCTTGTCCGGCTGGTAGGTGCCGGCCAGAGGCTTGGCGACCACTCCGTCCAGGCCCGCGCCTTCGAACTGGGCGAACCAATCCTGGGCCAGGTCGTGGTCGCGGGTGATGGGCGTCAGGTGGACGGGCGGTTGAGCACCGGCCAACGCCTCCTCGATAGCCGTACGGCGTTGCTCGAACGGCTGCTGGGTGCAGTCGAGGTCGCCGAGCGCGAGCAGATCGAAGGCAATGAAGCTGGCCGGTGTCTGCTCCGACAGCATCTGCACCCGGCTGGCTGCCGGATGGATCCGTTGCTGCAGGACCTCGAACTCGAGCCGGTCGCCGACCACGACCACGATCTCCCCGTCGATGACGCACCTCTGCGGGAAGTTGCGTTTGACCGCCTCCACGACCTCGGGGAAGTAGCGGGTCATGGGTTTGCCGTTGCGCGAACCGATCTCGACCTCGTCACCGTCGCGGAACAGGATCGATCTGAACCCGTCCCACTTGGGCTCGTACGACAGGGCTCCGGTCGGGATGTCGGGGACGGATTTGGCCAGCATGGGTGCGACCGGCGGCATCACGGGCAGTTGCATGTCGTTCATTGTTGCCGAACGGGTGCCGTGGTGATCTCGGAGCCGGCGCCTGCGCGAACCGCCCACTCGGCGAGCCGGGCTGTGCGGAAGCGGCGCTCGGGGTCGGTCATCTGGCCTTCCAGCGAGGCCGTCACCGCGACCACCGCCGCGGCGAGGTCACCCCGGCGTGCCAGCAGCTCGGCCCGGACTGCGTGCCAGCGGGGGCTGGCTGGACACCGCTCCAGGGCCGTCAATCCGGCGCCGGGGCCGGAGAGCTCCGCCACTGCTACTGCGCGGTTGAGTTCGGCGGCCGGGCTGGGGGCCACCGAGACCAACAGGTCGTAGAGGCGTACGACCTCGCTCCAGTCGGTGGACCGATAGCTGGCGGAACGGGCGTGCTCGACGGCGACCGCCGCCTGCAACTGGTAGGGATCGGCCACGGCCCGAGTCCGGCGCAGGGACGCCGCCAACAGCTCCGCCCCCTCGGCGATCATGCCGGCGTCCCACAGACGGCGATCCTGATCGGCGAGCAGGACGAGCTCCCCCGCCGGGCTCAGTCGTGCCGGCCGGCGCGCCTGCGTCAGCAACAGCAATGCCAGCAGCCCGGCCGGAAGGGCCTCGTCCGGCAGCAGGTCGTGCAGCAGCCGGGCCAGCCGGATCGCCTCGACGCACGCGGTCACGTCCACTGCCGACTCGCCGCTCGTCGGGGTGTGACCCAAGGTGTAGAGCGCATGCACGACCGAGCACGCCGTCCCCATCCGCGACGGCAGTTCTGCGTCGGTCGGCACCCGGTAGGGGATCTGGGCCAAGGCGATCTTCTGCCGGGTGCGGGTGAGCCGTTTACTGACGGCGGCCTCGCTCGTCAGCAGCACGCTCGAGATCTGCGGGATCGACAACCCGCACAGGGTGCGCAGCGCCAACGTCACCTGCGCCTCTGCAGCCAGGGTCGGGTGACAGCAGGTGAAGATCAAGCGGAGTTGGTCATCCCGGATCGCCGTGTCGGGTGGGGGGTCGGGGCGGGAGAGGTCCACCAGCTCACTACCTTCGCGTTCCTTGTCCCCCCGCGCCCGCTCGCGGCGGAGTAGATCGATCGCCTTGTGACGGGCGGCCAGGTTCAGCCAGGCTCGCGGGTTGTCCGGCACACCGGTCCGCGGCCAGGTTGTGAGCGCAGCCAGGACGGCCTCCTGGACGGCATCCTCAGCCAGCTGGAAGCCCACGGTCCGGATCAAGGTCGCGAGGATCCGCGCACCCTCCACCCGGACCGTGGCCGCCAGCTGGTCCTCGGCCGTGGTCACCGATTCATCCCCGGGTGAGCACCGGCCTCACCTCGACGGCCCCGGCCCAGGCCGCCGGGATCTGAGCCGCGATTGCGACGGCCGCGTCCAGATCGGGAGCGTCGAGGAGGTAGAAGCCGGTCAGCGCCTCCTTGGTCTCCGCATACGGCCCGTCCGTGGTCACCACATCGCCGCCCCGTGCGCCCTGGACTCGTACGACGGTGGCGGTGCTGGTGGGCTGCAGCACCGCTCCACCGGTGATACTGGTGGCGTTGTCCTGACCGAACCGGCCGTATTCGACCATGGTGTCGGCATGCTCCGGTTCCGACCAATCGACGTCGGCGCTGAAGATGAGGGCGGCGTACTGGGTCATGGTTACTCCTTGGGCCTGCGGAGCCGGCCCGATGCCGACCCTCATGAGGAGGACGAACGAGATGGTCCCGATCAGGACATTCTGGTCGGCTCGCATAACGTTTTCCTCGTTCTAGGGTGAAATGTGGGCCTAAGGCTGGCCTTGCTTGAATCAGCCGCGCTATTAAGAGCACACTGGCGTTGTGAAATCGTCCCGGCAGGCTGCCCATGGGATCGCTGGCTCATCCGCCGGCGGGGAGACCGACGCTTCCACCCGGCAGCGCGTAGCCAGCTCCATCCTGGAGCATGGACCGTCTACCACCGTCACCCTGGCTGAACGCCTGGGCTTGACCCCGGCCGCCATCCGCCGTCACCTCGACGTGCTGCTGTCCCTCGGTCACCTCGAGGCCCGCGAACAGCGCATCTACGGCGCCCGAGGTCGAGGCCGTCCCGCCAAGGTCTTCGCGCTCACCCCCGCTGGACGAGCCGTCTTCTACGCTGCGTACGACGCTCTCGCTGTCCAAGCGCTCGAGTTCATGTCCGAGGCCGGCCCGGACGCCGTCACCCGGTTCGCTGAGGCCCGGATCGCCGAGGTGGAGGCGCGCTACCGCGACAACTTGGCCCAGGCCGACGACGACATCACTCCGGCCCAGGCCTTGGCCGACGCCTTGTCGGCAGACGGTTACGTCGCCTCCACCCTGCCCTCGGCCCTGGGCGAGCAGCTGTGCCAGCACCATTGCCCGGTGGCGCACGTGGCCGAGAAGTTCCCCCAGCTGTGCGACGTGGAGACCGAGGCGTTCTCCCGGTTGCTCGGCGTGCACGTCCAGAGACTGGCCACCATCGCCCATGGCGACGGGGTCTGCACGACTCACATCCCGCGTGCCCCCGGCACCACTGACGTCCCCCGTACGGCCAGCACCACCTCGATCAGCACCACTTCGATCAGCCCCAGCTCGAACCCAGAGGAGTCATTGATATGACCGACATCTTGAACCCGGCCAGTTCGATCGCCACCAGCCCGATCCCCAGCGGTCCGGTCGGCACCGGACACACCCAGGACGAGCACCTCGACGCGCTGGGTCGCTACCGCTTCGGTTGGTCGGACTCCGACGTCGCCGGTTCCACGGCCAAGCGCGGCCTGACCCCGGAGGTGGTGGCCAACATCTCCGCGCTGAAGAGCGAGCCGCAGTGGATGCTCGACCTGCGGATGAAGGGTCTCAAGCTCTTCGGTCGCAAGCCGATGCCTGCGTGGGGTGCCGAGCTGGACGGTATCGACTTCGACAACATCAAGTACTTCGTCCGCTCCACCGAGAAGCAGGCCACGAGCTGGGACGACCTGCCGGCCGACATCAAGAACACCTACGACAAGCTCGGCATCCCGGAGGCTGAGAAGGCCCGCCTCGTCTCCGGTGTCGCAGCGCAGTACGAGTCCGAGGTGGTCTACCACAAGATCAACGAGGAGCTGGAGAAGCAGGGCGTCATCTTCCTCGACACCGACAGCGCACTGAAGGAGTACCCGGAGCTGTTCGCCGAGTACTTCGCCACCGTCATCCCGGTCGGTGACAACAAGTTCTCCGCCCTGAACTCTGCCGTATGGTCGGGCGGCTCCTTCATCTACGTCCCCAAGGGCGTCCACGTCGAGATCCCGCTGCAGGCGTACTTCCGGATCAACACCGAGAACATGGGTCAGTTCGAGCGGACCCTGATCATCGTCGACGAGGGTGCCTACGTGCACTACGTCGAGGGTTGCACCGCACCGATCTACTCCTCCGACTCGCTGCACTCCGCGGTGGTGGAGATCGTGGTCAAGAAGGGCGCCCGCTGCCGCTACACGACCATCCAGAACTGGTCGAACAACGTCTACAACCTGGTCACCAAGCGCGCCACCTGCGAGGAGGGCGCGACGATGGAGTGGATCGACGGCAACATCGGTTCCAAGGTCACCATGAAGTACCCGGCCGTCTACCTGATGGGCGAGCACGCCCGCGGCGAGACCCTGTCCATCGCCTTCGCCGGGGAGGGCCAGCACCAGGACGCCGGATCCAAGATGGTGCACTGCGCCCCGTACACGTCGAGCTCGATCATCTCCAAGTCGGTGGCCCGCGGCGGCGGGCGGACCTCCTACCGCGGGCTGGTCCAGGTTCAGGAGGGTGCGCACCACTCGGCTTCGATCGTGAAGTGCGACGCGCTGCTGGTCGACACGATCAGCCGGTCCGACACCTACCCCTACGTCGATGTCCGCGAGGACGACGTCTCGATGGCCCACGAGGCCACCGTGTCCAAGGTGAGTGACGACCAGCTGTTCTACCTGATGAGCCGGGGGATGGGAGAAGACGAGGCGATGGCCATGATCGTCCGCGGCTTCGTGGAGCCGATCGCCCGCGAGCTGCCGATGGAGTACGCCCTCGAGCTCAACCGGCTGATCGAGCTGCAGATGGAGGGCGCAGTCGGCTGACGCCGGTTACTCCCGTACTCGTGCCCTGAGCTTGTCGAAGGGCGGAAACCGCAAGAAAGAGAAAATCGTTGTCTGTCGATACCCGTACGCCCCTCGACGCCGTGCCCAACGTCGCCGAAGCCGTCGAGACCATCGCGTCGCACCTGCACCCGGTGGCCTCGTACGACCTCGCTGCCCACCCCGTGCCGACCGGTCTGGAAGAGGTCTGGCGGTTCACCCCGCTGAAGCGTCTCCGGGGCCTGTTGAACTCCGAGGGACGGACCGGCGCAGACCTGCTCTGGAAGGTGGATGCGCCCGACCGGGTGACCACCAGCCAGATCAGCACCGAGCAGGCCATCGCTCTGGGCGGACCGTCGCCGGTCGATCGGATCGCGGCACTCGCCGTGGCGAACGCGAACGGTGCGGTCCGGATCGACGTCCCGGCTGAGGTCGAGCTCGACCGGCCGGTCGTCATCACCCTGACCGGTGACGGCATCGAGACGCCCGTCTTCGGACACATCGTGATCACCGTCGGCGCCTTCGCGAACGCCACCATCGTGATGGAGCACCGTGGCTCGGCGGTCTACGCCAGCTCGGTCACTCTGTTGGTCGGCGACGGGGCCACCGTGCAGTTCACCGGTCTGCAGCTGTGGGCCGACGACGCCGTGCACGCCGGGCAGGTGGCCGTTCTCGTGGGTCGTGACGCCCACGTCCGGACGCTTTCGGCCACCATGGGCGGCGATCTCGTACGTCTGGTCGAGACCAGCGAGTACGCCGGTCCCGGCGGTGAGGTCGAGCAGCTCGGTCTCTATTTCGTCGACGCCGGCCAGCACCTCGAGCACCGGCTCTTCGTGGACCACAACCAGCCGCACACCAAGAGCAACGTGGACTACCGCGGCGCCCTGCAGGGTCGCGGTGCCCACTCGGTCTGGGTCGGCGACGTGCTGATCCGCAAGGTCGCCGAGGGCATCACCACGTACGAGTCCAACCGCAACCTGGTGCTGACCGACGGCTGCCGCGCCGACTCGGTGCCCAACCTCGAGATCGAGACCGGCGAGATCGAGGGTGCGGGACACGCCTCCACCACCGGCCGGTTCGACGACGAGCAGCTGTTCTACCTGCGTAGCCGCGGCATCGACGAGCCCGAGGCCCGTCGCCTGGTCGTGCACGGCTTCTTCGCCGACCTGATCCGTCGGATCGGCGTCCCGGACGTCGAACGCCGCCTGCTCGACGCCGTCGAGGCTGAGCTCTCGGTGAACGTCGGTGTGCCGAGCACCCTCCCGGAGCCTTCCGAGGAAGCGTCGTCGTGAGCGGCCCTTCGACAAGCTCAGGACAGCGCTTCGTCCGCGCCTGCGCCGTCGCCGACGTGGCGCCCGAGTCGGCGATCGCAGTCGAGATCGGGCGGGCGGACGTGGCCATCGTGCAGAGCGGCGGCACGTTCTACGCGATTGCCGACGAGTGCTCGCACGCGTCCATCCCGCTGTCCGAGGGCGATGTGGAGAACGGCGAGATCGAGTGCTACCTGCACGCCTCCCGCTTCGATCTCAAGACCGGGCGTCCGCTCTGCCTGCCCGCCACCCAGCCGGTGGCGGTCTACCCCTGCCGCGTCGAGGGCGCTGACGTCCTCGTGGATGTCACGGCTCGACTCGGCGCTTCCGCCTCAGCATCACAGGAGCTTTAATCATGTCCACGCTGGAAATCAACGACCTGCACGTCTCGGTCGACACGGAGTCCGGACCCAAGGAGATCCTCAAGGGCGTCGACCTGACCATCCGCAGCGGTGAGGTGCACGCGATCATGGGGCCGAACGGCTCCGGTAAGTCGACCCTGGCCTACTCCATCGCCGGTCACCCGAAGTATCAGGTGACCTCCGGCACGGTGACGATGGACGGCGCCGACATCTTGTCGATGAGCGTCGACGAGCGGGCCCGCGCGGGTCTGTTCCTGGCCATGCAATACCCGGTCGAGGTGCCCGGGGTCTCGGTGTCCAACTTCCTGCGTACGGCTAAGACAGCCGTCGACGGTGAAGCCCCCAAGCTGCGCACCTGGGTGAAAGACGTGAACGCCGCGATGGACCGGGTCAACATGGACCGCGAGTTCGCCAACCGCAGTGTCAACGAGGGCTTCTCCGGTGGGGAGAAGAAACGCCACGAGATCGTCCAGCTGGAGCTGCTGAACCCGCAGTTCGCGATCTTGGACGAGACCGACTCCGGTCTCGACATCGACGCGCTGCGGATCGTCTCCGAAGGCGTCAACCGGTTCTCCGCCCAGGGGGATCGCGGTGTCCTGCTGATCACCCACTACACCCGGATCCTGCGCTACATCAAGCCTGACTTCGTGCACGTCTTCGTCGCCGGCCGGGTCGCGGAGCAGGGTGGTCAGGAGCTGGCGGAGCGGCTCGAGACCGAGGGCTACGACCGTTACGTCCGCGCGGCTGCGGCGGGTGTGGGGGCCGAGTAACCATGACAACGCACGCCGAGTATCCCGCCGTTGTCGACATGGCGGGAGTCGCCGACCTGGTCGACGACGTCGTACCGTTTGACGTCGACGCCATCCGGGCCGACTTCCCGATTCTGGAGCGCACCTCGGGGGATGGGCCCCTGGTCTACCTCGACAGCGCGAACACCTCGCAGAAACCGCGGTGCGTGGTCGAGGCCGTGGAGGACCACTACCTCAACCACAACGCGAACGTGGCCCGGGCGATGCACATGCTCGGGGCGGAGGCGACCGAGGCGTTCGAAGCTGCCCGAGCGACGGTGGCCCAGTTCATCGGGGCGAACCGGTCCGAGGAAATCGTGTTCACCAAGAACGCGTCCGAGGCGCTCAACCTGTGCGCGCACACCTTGGGGGCCTCCCTCCGGCCCGGTGACGAGATCGTCATCTCGGTGATGGAGCACCACTCCAACATCGTCCCGTGGCAGCTGCTGGCGCAACGGACCGGAGCCACGCTGCGCTGGTTCGACGTGACCGACGAGGGTCGCCTCGACCTGGAGTCCGCCGCCGGGGGTCTGGTGAACGAGCGGACCAAGATCGTCTCGGTCACCTACGTCTCCAACGTGCTGGGCACGGTCAACCCGATCAGCCAGATCGCCGGGATCGCGCACGCCGTCGGCGCCACCTTGGTGGTGGACGCGTCGCAGGCGGTGCCGCAGCTGCCGGTCGACGTCACGACCCTGGGTGCAGACATGGTCGCCTTCACCGGTCACAAGATGGTCGGTCCGACGGGTATCGGCGTGCTCTGGGGTCGTTACGACCTGCTGGCCGAGCTGCCGCCGTTCCTCGGTGGCGGCGAGATGATCGAGGTGGTCAAGATGACCGGTTCGACCTTCGCCCCGCCGCCGCACCGCTTCGAGGCCGGTACGCCGCCGATCGCCCAAGCCGTCGGTCTGGGGGCTGCCGCACGCTACCTCAGCGAGATTGGGATGGAGCAGATCGCGGCTCACGAGGCCGAGATCACGGCGTACGCGCTGCGGGGTCTGCAGACGCTGCCCGGGCTGCGCATCCTCGGGCCGAGCGAGCCGGTCGACCGGGGTGGTGCGATCTCGTTCGCCCTGACCGACGCCGGTGGCGACCAGGTGCACCCGCACGACGTCAGCCAGCTGCTCGACTCCCGGGGGATCGCCGTACGCGGTGGTCATCACTGCGCCCGGCCCCTGCACGAGCGGTTCGGGGTTCAGTCATCCACCCGGGCGTCGTTCTACCTCTATACCACCGAGGCCGAGATCGACGCCCTGGTCGACGGGCTGGACTACACGCTGGCGTTCTTCGGAGGCGCTCGATGAAGGTCGAGGACATGTACCAGGAGATCATCCTGGATCACTACCGCGCCAAGCATCACAGCGGACTGCGCGAGCCGTACGAGGCCGAGGTGCACCACGTCAACCCCAGCTGCGGCGACGAGGTCACGCTGCGGGTGCACGTCGACAACGGCACCGTCACCGACGTGTCGTACGAGGGTCTGGGCTGCTCCATCTCGCAGGCCTCCACCTCGGTGATGACCGACCTGGTGATCGGTCACGACATCGAGCAGGGGCTGGGGCTGCACGAGGAGTTCCTGGCCCTGATGCAGGGCAGGGGCCAGATCGAGCCCAGCGGTATTGATTCCCTGGGAGAAAGACTGGAGGACGGCATCGCTTTCGCGGGTGTCGCCAAGTTCCCGGCGCGTGTGAAGTGCGCGCTGCTCGGCTGGTCGGCGTTCAAGGACGCCGCCCTCCGGGCCCGAAGTGCCTCGCAAGACAAGAGTGCCGAGCTAGAGGAGTCCTGAGATGACCGAGACGCAAACCCAACCGACCGACGAGGTGCGTCCGTCCGACCTGGTCCGCGACGACCTGCCCGAGGTCAGCCTGGATGACGCCGTGCTGTCCGCCCGGCCTAGCCTGGACGACCTGTACGAGGCCCTGAAGGACGTGGTCGATCCCGAGCTCGGCATCAATGTCGTCGACCTCGGCCTGATCTACGGTCTGCACCTGGAGGACGACAACTCCCTGACCATCGACATGACGCTGACCTCGGCAGCCTGCCCGCTCACCGACGTGATCGAGGATCAGACCGACACCGCCCTCGAGGGCCTGGTGCAAAGCTTCGTGATCAACTGGGTCTGGATGCCACCGTGGGGAATGGAAAAGATCAGCGAGGACGGCCGCGACCAGCTGCGGGCCCTGGGCTTCAACGTCTGAGTCTCTGCTCTCCTGCTTGAGGTCGGCGGCGGCGTTGGGGGCGGGGGGCCGGGCTAGGAAACCTGCCCCTCCACTCCCTGCTCAGCCACGTGTGCCCGCCCATCGGGCTTCAAGCATCTTAGGTTTCTACGCCCGGCCCCCCGCCCCCAACGCCGCCGCCTCGAGCGTGAGCGCGGGCTTAGGCGTCGAGGACCTGCGCCCATGGCGGTCGCGGCCGTCCTCACTGACCTTTTCCTTCGGTTTCCGCCTGCGCGGGTCGGTGCGCAGGAAGTTTGCTGCCGCGGCGGGCGTTGGACATCAGGGTGTGGCCCGGCAGATACGTGCGGGCCACCTGGTGGGGTAGGCGGCCAAGTACGGTTTCGCGCCTGGCCGCCCCCCTGTCCCGGTCGCGGTGACTCGGTGCAGGAGGGCTGGTCAGGGGTTCATGGTGTCGGCCGCTCGAACCTAAGATGTCTATAACTCGTGTCGCAGTGTGGAGACCTGGGTGCGTAGGTGCGGGGCAGGTTGGAGCGGCCGACACCATGAACCCCTGACCAGGCCGAGCACAACACCGGAAACAGTCCACCGCCCAACCAGAGTTGGATGCGGCCAGAGCAGCGCGAGAGAGTAACGAAATTATGTTGGTGGCGAAGGATCTTGAGGTGCGGGCGGGTGCGCGTCTGCTGTTGGAGGGTGCCTCATTCCAGATCGCGCCGGGGGACAAGATCGGGTTGGTCGGGCGCAACGGGGCCGGGAAGACGACTCTGACCAAGATCTTGTCCGGGGCGGCGACCCCGGCCTCGGGCACCGTCACGCGCGGTGGCGAGGTGGGCTATCTGCCCCAGGACCCGCGCACGGGCGATCTGGATGTGCTCGCCCGGAACCGGATCCTGTCCGCCCGCGGGCTCGACGTGGTGGTCGACCGGCTGGCCCGGGCGGGCGAGGCCATGGGCGACGAGGACGACGCCGTACGCGACCAGGCCATGGCTGCGTACGGTCGGGCCGAGGCCGAGCTGGCTGCGGCCGGTGGCTACGCCGCAGAGTCCGAGGCGGCCCGGATCGCCAGCAACCTGGGGTTGGCCGAACGGGTGCTGCACCAGCCGCTGAGCACCTTGTCCGGCGGGCAACGCCGTCGGGTGGAGCTGGCCCGCATCCTGTTCTCCGGCGCGCAGACCATGCTGCTGGACGAGCCGACCAACCACCTCGACGCCGACTCCATCTCCTGGCTCCGGACCTTCCTGGCCGGGCATTCGGGCGGGCTGCTGGTCATCAGCCACGACGTGGGTCTGTTGCAGGCCACCGTGAACAAGGTCTTCCACCTCGACGCCAACCGGGCCGAGCTCGACATCTACGCCATGGACTGGAAGCGCTACCTCTCCCAGCGCGAGACCGACGAGAAGCGGCGCAAGCGGGAGCGGCAGAACGCGGAGAAGAAGGCCGACACCCTGATGGCGCAGGCGGACAAGATGCGGGCGAAGGCCACCAAGGCCGTGGCGGCGCAGAACATGGCCAAACGGGCCGAGAAGCTCATCTCGGGTCTGGATGCCGTACGCGCGCAGGACAAGGTGGCCAAGATCAGGTTCCCCGACCCGGCACCCTGCGGAAAGACACCACTGATGGCGGAGGACCTCAGCAAGTCCTACGGCTCGCTCGAGATCTTCACCGGTGTCGACCTGGCGATCGACAAGGGGACGCAGGTGGTCATCCTCGGGCTGAACGGGGCCGGCAAGACGACGTTGCTGCGCATCCTGGCCGGGGTCGAAGCCTCGGACACCGGCGAGGTCAAGCCCGGGCATGGTCTCCGGTTGGGCTACTACGCCCAGGAGCACGAGACGCTGGACACCTCCCGGTCGGTGCTGTCCAACATGAGGACGGCGGCGCCGAACCTGAACGACACCGACGTACGCAAGGTCCTCGGCTCCTTCCTGTTCTCCGGCGACGACGTGGACAAGCCCGCCAGTGTGCTGTCGGGCGGGGAGAAGACTCGGCTCGCCTTGGCTGCGCTGGTCGTCTCCAGCGCCAACGTGCTGCTGCTCGACGAACCGACCAACAACCTCGACCCCGCCTCCCGGGCGGAGGTGCTGGCCGCGATCAGGACCTACGCCGGTGCCGTGGTCCTGGTGACCCACGACGAGGGTGCGGTCGAGGCACTCGACCCCGACAAGGTGCTGCTGCTGCCCGACGGGACCGAGGACCTGTGGAACCCCGAGTACGCCGACCTGATTGCCCTGGCCTGAACGGCCTGGTCGGACGGCGGCCGGGTCTGATGATCTGATCATGAACGGCGGGTGAGCGCTGGCATGCTAGAACTAGTTGATCGCGGGCCCGGCACGATGATCAAGATGCGCCGGCTCGCGCCCCGTCTGACACACCGACCCAGGGAGACGAAGTGGCCGAGGCACTGGCTCGAGGTTCACGTATCACCGGCGATCAGCGTGGATCCATCGCGGCGGAGTACGTCCAGCGTTACAACTCGGGGGAGAGCATCCGTACGATCGCTGACGCCGCCGGCCGGTCCTTCGGGTTCGTCCACGGGCTGTTGAAGGAATCCGGGATCGAGCTCAGGGGCCGGGGCGGGGCCACCCGCGGCGCCGACGCTGCGTCAGCCGGGAAGCGAACGCCCCCGCCGAGGACGTCAGCGACGCCAACGCCGGCCAAGAGGGCTCCGGCCGCACCAGCTGCACCGGTTGTCGAGCAGCCCGAGGTCAAGGCCAAGGCGGCGAAGAAGGCCAAGACCAAGAAGGACGACAAGACCAAGGCCAAGAAGGAAGACAAGGCCAAGAAGACCAAGAAGGACGACAAGGCCAAGGACAAGAAGGGCAAGAAGCACTGACCTCTGCCACCCGGCAACCGTGTCGTCCTGCCCCCGGGCCGGGCGGAATAGCCGCTTCCTGCTGAACGTTGCGCGCTCCGGGATGACGTAGGGCCTGGAGAGGAACCACCATGTCGATGATGCGGTCCGGCGGCAGCGCGCTGATGCGGATGAGGGCGCACGACCCGGAGAAGGCCGGGCACCAGCTGTCGGACGGGGTGCTCTGGCGCATCCTGGGCTTCGCCCGTCCCTACCGCAGGATCATCGTGGTCTTCGTCGCCCTGGTCGCTCTCACCTCGGCGCTGGCCGTGACCCCACCCCTGCTGTTCAAGGAGATCATCGACCGGGGAGTGCTGGGGGGCGACCGGCGGCTGCTGATCATCCTGGCCTCGACGGTGGCCGCACTGGCGGTGATCCAGGCTGTGCTCGCTCTGGTGCAGCGCTGGTGTTCGGCCAAGATCGGCGAGGGTCTGATCTTCGACCTCCGCACCCGCGTGTTCGACCACGTGGTCCAGATGCCCGTCGCGTTCTTCACCCGGACCCAGACCGGCAAGCTGGTCTCCCGGCTCAACTCCGACGTGATCGGCGCCCAGCAGGCCTTCACGTCGACCCTGTCCACGGTGCTGTCCAACCTGGTCAGTCTGGTCCTGGTCCTGGCGGCGATGACCTACCTGAGCTGGCAGATCACCCTGGCGGCGTTGATCATGCTGCCCCTGTTCCTGATCCCGGCCAAGCTGGTCGGCCGCAAGCTGGCTGAGCTGACCCGGCAGCAGATGCAGCTCAACGGGGACATGTCGTCGACCATGACCGAGCGGTTCAGCGTCAGTGGCGCTCTGCTCGTCACCCTCTTCGGCCGGCCGTCGGAGGAGCACGACCGGTTCGCTGAGCGGGCCGGCGCCGTCCGCGACGTGTCGGTCAAGATCGCCATGAACGGGCGGTTCTTCATGACCTCTCTGGGGCTCGTCGCCGCATTGGCCACCGCCCTGGTCTACGGGGTCGGCGGGTTGTTCACGATCGACGGGCTGCTGACCGTCGGCACCTTGACGGCGCTGGCCGGGCTGCTGGGACAGCTCTACGGCCCACTGACCTCGTTGACCAACCTGCGCATCGACGTGATGAACGCCCTGGTCAGCTTCGACCGGGTGTTCGAGGTCCTCGACCTGACCCCGATGATCGCGGACGCCCCGGACGCCCGCCCGGTCCAGGGTCCGGCGACCGTGACCTTCGACCGGGTCGCGTTCACCTACCCCGGCGCGACGGATGTCTCCCTGGCCAGCCTGGAGTCCATCGCCGCGACGCAGCAGCGGGCCAACACCGAGGTGCTGCACGAGGTCAGCTTCGCCGTCGCCACCGGGCAGACCGTGGCCCTGGTCGGTCGCTCCGGGGGCGGCAAGACCACCATGACCCATCTGGTGGCCCGGCTCTACGACGTCACGTCCGGCGCGGTGTCGGTCGGCGGCACCGATGTGCGCCGGCTCACCCTCACCTCATTGCGCGACGCGGTCGGCTACGTCACCCAGGACGCGCACATGTTCCACGACACCATCGGCAACAACCTGCGCTATGCCCGGCCCGAGGTCACCGAGGCCCGGATGTGGGAGGTGCTGACGGCCGCCCAGATCGCCGACCTGGTCCGCAGCCTGCCCGACGGTCTAGACACCCTGGTCGGTGAGCGCGGCTACCGGCTGTCCGGCGGCGAGCGGCAGCGGCTGGCCATCGCCCGGCTGCTGCTCAAGGCGCCGCCGATCGTCGTCCTGGACGAGGCCACGGCTCACTTGGACTCCGAGTCCGAGGAGGCGGTCCAGCGGGCGCTGGACCTGGCCATGGAGGGGCGTACGAGCATCGTGATCGCCCACCGGTTGTCCACCATCCGGAACGCCGACCTGATCCTGGTCGTGGACCATGGCGAGATCGTGCAGCGAGGTCAGCACGACGAGCTGCTGCGCGCGGGTGGGCTCTACGCCGAGCTCTACCGCACCCAGTTCGCCGGGCCCCGGACCGGTGACGCCAACGCGGCAGCCGAAACGCTCATCGACGCGTCCAGACGTTGACACTGACCGCGACCGTCACGGCCAGCGGCAGGGGGAGCGCCTGCACCTGTTCGACGATCGCGGCTTGGTCGCGGTGGAACGCGTTGGGGCCCATGGCCACCAGATCGACCAGATCCGTCTCGTCCAGGTCCACCTGATAACGGGTCCCCCGCGGCGTACGCCGTTGCAGCTCCGCCGGCATCGCTGCGGCCAGCCGGTCACCCTTGCCGGGCCCGATCTGCAGCAGCGTAAGCCGCTCACGCAGCTCCGCCAGATGGTCGGCCTCCG
>JAABUN010000873.1_pt1 | contig 73794 bp, 60 predicted proteins | sample 5559311 | NCBI WGS metagenome assembly JAABUN01 (sample SAMN10711877, study PRJNA513370) | rock metagenome | isolation source: Antarctica rocks | place: Antarctica: Victoria Land, Siegfried Peak sud | reverse complement strand
GTACGCGGGGGAGAAGATGCCGTGGCTGATCGTCCATATCAGCCTGCCGCTGCTGCTGCTGGCGGCCAGTCTGGTCAACGAACTCGTCGAACGCTGGCGGGCTGATCGAGCCGGAGCCACTGCTGACACCGGGAGTCCCCGGTCGATGACGCGACGCATCATCCAGCCGCCCGGCATCGCCGGACGCTGGTTCGTGCCGGTCGTCGCGGGTGGCCTCATCGTCCTGGGCGGCTCGTGGCTCCTGATGGCGGCGCACCTGACGTCCCCGCGCTACGTCGAGGTCCGTGACCAGCTCACGCGCGTCATCGCCCCGTCGGCGATCTCCGACTGGTGGCACCTGATCCTGCCACCGTTGATGGCCGTCGTCGTGATCGCGCTCGCGATCTGGATGGGCGGTGCGACCAGAGCCGCCCGCGCGACCATGGCGGCGCTCATCATCGGATTATTGCTGGTGCAGGTCCATGCCGGCTTTCGTCTGAGCTACACCGACGGCGACGTCGCCCGCGACGGCCTGATCTACAACACCACGACTCCAGACGTCCAGCGGATGATGTCGGACCTCGAACAGCTCTCGTATGAGGTCAACGGCGACCGCAGCCTGCCGATCCAGTACGGGAACGACGTCAACTGGCCGCTGTACTGGTATATGCGCAACTTTAGCGGCGGCTTCTACAGCGGTACCGTCGACACGGCGGCGGACACGCCGGTCATCATCCTGCCATCAGACGATGCCACTCGCTACCGCGATCAGCTCGGCGGGGGCTACACCGAACAGCAATACGTCTTGCGCTGGCACGAGCCGGAGGGCGCGATCTACCGCAACTTCGCGATTGCCCCTGAGCTTCCACCGGGACGTTCCGCCTGGCAGGAGGCGGACGAACCGAACGGGCTGGGTGCGATCCTCGACTCGATCTGGAGCAGCATCGACACGCAGACATCGGCTGAGGGCCAACAACGGCTGTGGCGAATCATCTTCTTCCGGGAAATGCCGCAAGAGACCATCAACTTCGGATACTCGCTGTTCATTCGGAACGATCTCGTGCCGATGTACAACACGGTCCACTACGACGGGCCGCGGTGACCGGTTGAGTCGACCCAGTCGATTCTACTGACCCACCGTGTTGCCGATCGCCTTTCGCCACTCGCCCTAGTACCCAGGAGAAGACGACGTGCAGACGCCGTTGCCCGAAACGCCGGTCCGGCCCGATCTCAACACCTACGTCTCGCCCACACCCGGCTTGCTGGACCGGACGATCAATCTTTCGGGCATCTCTCTGTATAGTGTGGCCTGGCTACTCATCGCGATCATCGCCGTCACGCTTCGCCTCATCCACCTGGACCGCTTCGCCCTGTCGCCTTCTGAGGCGATGCTGGCGTTCGATGGCTGGAATCTCTACAGCGGAGCTCCGCTCGATCCCGGGCAATCGCTCCCGTCGACTCAGCCGCTCATCGTCCTCCTGGAGTCGCTCTCGTTCTTCCTCTTCGGGGCAAACGATGTCGCCGCCCGGATCTTCCCGGCTCTGATCGGGATCGCGATCTTCCCCCTGATCGCCCTGTTACGACCGGTAATTGGCCGGGCGAGCACGATCGGGATGGCGCTTTTCGTTGCGTTCTCACCGACGGCTGTCTACACCTCCCGCCTGGTCGATGGCAACATCCTGCTGGCGTTCTCAGCCCTGCTGGTCGTCGTTGCAGTCTGCCGGGCCGGTCACGCCAGTCGAACCGGTGGTACCACCGGTCGCTGGGCAGCGGCGACCGGAGTTGGTCTTGCCCTGATGCTGGCCAGTGGCCCGGAATCAATCTCCATCCTGATCGCCCTTGCTGTTGGTCTGATCATCTCGATCGTGCTCGACCCGGACCGGTCGTCATTGACCGATCGCCCAGCGGGGCGACAGGCACAGACATCGTCCCGCAATCCGCTATCACGTGGGTTGCGCTCCCTGACAGCGAACCCGGCAAACCTGACGGTCCTGATCGTAGCGTTTGTCGTAACCTCCATGACGATCTTCACCCGACTGTTCAGTGACTTGTCAGCCATTGCCGGCCTCGGCGATCTCTTCGTCGACTGGGGACGGCTGGTCGGGTCGGGCGCCCCCTCCGTTCCGACGCAGCACTACCTGCTCGTCGTCCTGCTCTACGAGGTCCTCGCCCTCGTCTTCGCCGTCGTCGCGGTCACGATGTCACCCTTGACCGTCGGCCCAGGCGGTGACGCGGACCACACCCTGGACCTCCAACTTCAATGGCCGTTCTTCGTGGGCTGGTTCGCCGGCACGCTCGTCCTGTTTGCGTTCAGCAGTGGCCGCGATGACAACGACGCAATCCAGATCGTGCTTCCGCTCCTGCTGATTGCCGGGCTTGGTCTGGGTCGCCTCGTCGAGACGATCGACTGGCAGGCAGTTAGCCGGGGCGGAAGCTTCCTCCTCACCGTTGCGGCGCTCGGCACCGTCGCGGGCCTGATCGCCACCGCCGTGCTCGCCAGCGACGGCGAACAGTCCGGAGCCAGCACCTCGTCCGTGCTCCTGCAGATCCTCGTCGTCCTGGTCATGGTCGTCGGCGGGATGATCTACCTGACGATCGCCGTCACGGGCAACCTCCGCCGACAGGGATTCCCGGTCCAGTTCGGTCGGATGATCCTGCTCGCCGTCCTGATCCTGCTTGGCGCTATCACCATCCGCTCGACGACGGAGCTTAACTCCTACAACCTCGCCAGTGGCAACGAGCTCATCGCCCAGGAGACACCGACACAGGCCGTGCCGGCACTGATAAACCGTCTGAGCGTTCTCTCGCGTGACGTGAGCGTGAACCGCACTGACATCACCGACCCGCTTGGCCAGCACAGCCTCCGGCTCCTGATCGATCCGGCCGTCGAATGGCCGTTTCGTTGGTATTTCCGAGAATACACCGACCTGACCATCGGCCCACCGACCGAGGCCGGAGATGTTGACGCCGAGGTCGTGATCGGACCGGAGGGCAGCGCTGTCGACGGCCCCGGATACACCCCCCAGACGTACACCTTCCTGAACCGGGTGCCGGCCCCCTACGCCCAGCCCAGCTTTGGCGATGTCTTGAGGAACCTCTTCGTCCCGTCCAACTGGGACACGGGAACGCGATTCCTGTTCTTCCGCGAGTTGCAGGAGCCAGGGGTCCCGACCGGGCTCGTCGTCGGCTATGACGCCGATCTCAGTGCCAGACTCTTCCAGGCGTCGGCACCGAGCAACCTGTTCACGCAGTCCGGATTCGGGAGCGGCAATGGACAGTTTAACGAACCCCGCGGAATTGCGGTTTCCGACGACGGCGAGACCATCTACGTCGTTGACTCCCTGAACGCACGCGTGGAGTCGTTCGATCCCGCCGGAAACTTCATCAGCGCCTGGGGCGGGTTGAACAGCGCCAGCGACCTCTCGCTTGGCCTGTTTCAACCGTCCGACACCGCAACATTCGGTGCGAGCGACATCGTCTCCGGCCCGAATGGTCTGCTCTACATCGCCGATACCTGGAACCACATCGTCGCGGTCGTTTCTCCCGAGGGCACGGTGATCAGGAGCATCGGCACTCCGGGCGAACCGGTCGACCTGGGCGACGATCCAAACAATGTCTCGGCCGAACCAGGCGGGTTCTTTGGTCCCCGGGAGATTGCAGTCACAGAGGACGAGATATATGTCACCGATACTGGAAACGAGCGAATCCAGGTCTTCGGACTGGACGGCACCTTCATCCGGGCGTTCGGCGGTTTCGGCACCGAACCGGGGCGCCTGATCGAGCCGGTCGGTGTCGCGGTCGATAAGAGCGGGACGGTTTACGTCGCCGACTCGGGCAACGCGCGAATCAGCGTCTTCGGCCCCGACGGCTCGTCGCTGGCTCAGTGGCCCGTCGATGGTTGGGCTGATTACCGCTATGACCCGGCAACCGACTTCCGGCCCAACTTCGAGCCGAATATCTTCGCCGGTCCTGACGGACTGATCTACGTGACGTCGCGGGTCACCTCGTCAGTCCTCGTCTACACACCCGTGGGACAGCAGGTCGGCGACCTGAAGACGATTGGTGGTCACTCACTCCTCGCCCCGATCGGTATCACGATCTCACCCGAGGGCACTCTGTACGTGACCGACGTCGAGGCCAACGTCGTCCTCCAGCAGCCGATCAGCGAACTGGAACTCAGCTTCGATCAGATGCCGCCGCCCGATGCCACCCCGGAGGACCTCACTGGCGCCACGCCGGTGGCCTCCGATCTAGCGGTGCTGGCTGACGACACATCAGCCGGGCAGGTCGATTCGCTCCCTGTCCTCGGAACCCCTGGATCGGGGACGCCGGTCGTGATACCAGCGGGGTCAACACCGGTCCCGAACGGATAGGCCCTGCCATGAGCGTTCGCACGAACCCCTTCCTGACTGCGGCGCCGGATTGCAATAGTCACGATCAGCACCAACAGGGCCGACCCGGCTGGGTCGGCCCTGTTGGCATTCTTCGCTAAACGGTCGACTGCTACAGCAGTCTCCAACTGCGATTCGCGCGCTCGATAAGCGGCACGGCTCACTTCTCTGGGCACCTGCGCTGCCAAAGCCGAGTAAGCGGGTGAACGAGCAAGTGCCCGGAGAGGGGCCGGAAGAGCGGTCTGCTCCGCCACCCAGCCACTTCACAGGCAACCCGTTTTAGGCGACGGGCGTGGCGAGCGGGGTGCCAACGAGCGGGTTCGTGATCTCAGGAGTTCCACTCAGAACCGGCGTGGCGTCAGAGGGAGCGATTGGCGCTTCCGGTGTCGCGTCCTTGGTGGCCGTCGCCACCACGACCGGAACGACAGCGACCGGCGTGCCACTACTCACGGGCGTCCCGTCGATCGAGACGATGGCGATCGGCGTGCCAACGGCAATCGGTGTCTCATCGACCGGCTCGACCGGAATCGGCGTCCCCGAATCAATTGGGGTCGCCGCGACCGGAACGACGCTGATCGGCGTGCCGGCGTCGGTCACGATCGAGACGGGCGTACCGGCCTCAATCGGGGTGCCAGCGACGACCGGAATCCCTGCGCCCACCGGAGTTCCGGCCGATGCCGACGTGACGGCGCTCGTGGCCGTCGTCGGCGGCGGGGCGGTCGTGGCGACTCCGCCCGACGCCGTAGTGGCCGTCGCGTCCTCGTCGTCGTCGCCTCCGCCACAGGCGGCCAGTACGGTAACACTGAGCATCCCAACGGCCGCAAGCCTGACGGCGCGGCTCCAGTTCATCGACGACAATCCACTGGCCATATTGAATCCCTTTCACAAGAAGCGTCGGCTGTCCAGGAGAATGCCGGCCGATTGCCCTATTCGTCATTGGGACCCGGATAGAACGAGCCAGGCTTTGTCAGTGACGCATGGACGCACCATAGCGCACCCGTGGCATTTCCAAAAGGGGGTGCTGGTCCTCCCCGCGGTCCAACCCGGATGTTACCCGGCTCGTGAGGTGATTAGTGGCCGGAACGGAACCAGCATCGTCACGCCGTAGATCAGCGGGACGGAGACGAGGGACATGATCATCTTGACCAGATAGTCGCCGCCAATCAGTCCGAGAATGCCAATCCCCTCGACGCCGTAGAACGCTAGCAGCGTGAAGACAACGGTGTCGACAGCGAGACTGATCGCGTTCGAGACGAGCACCAGCCGCCAGATCGGCCCGCCGAGCAAGGCCGTCTGGATCCGGATATCGATTGAGGATGCGACCACCAAAGAGCAAAGACTTGCCACTACGATCCGGCCCAGTCCACCATCGAAAACCACCGTGTAAGCGAGCGTGCCAGTTGCGCCCGCGGTCACGGCCACGATGGTCGCGATCCGACCGTGATACCGCCGAATGTAATCGGCTAGCGTGAAGCCCAGGGCGAAGGTAAGGGTGCCGACCGCAAAGGTCAGGGAACCAACCTCGACGAAGGTCGCGGCGTAGTAGTTCGCGACGAACGCGAGCAGGGCAGCGGCAACGATGCCAACGGCGAGGGCAATTCGACGGGACGGCAAGTCGTCGCGGGTCATGACGCACTCCACAAGGATTGGTGAGATCTGGACAGCGGATCGGACAAAGCGCTACCCGACCGCGATGCATACGATACCCTTGCAGGCGGATCTGTTCGAGGCCCGAGCACGAATCGCGTCGAATCCCAGGGGAAATACCGTTGAAGCCGATCGACCTCTTGCCCAACCAGCCGACGCCCTACTATCGCGCCGAACTCCAGACGGCGATCGCCGCGGCCCGGGCCGGAGCGGCCGCCATTCTGCCGGTGTATTTGGCCCAGGAAGGCTTCAGCACCGACGCCAAGCCGGACGGATCGCCCGTGACCATCGCCGATCTGGCGAGCGACGCCGCCATCCGTACGAAGATCAGTGCGGCCTATCCGAATGACGGACTCTTGACGGAGGAGGGACTCGACGATCGGACACGGCTCGAGAAGCGACGTGTCTGGATCGCTGACCCCCTTGATGGGACGCAGGAATTCGTTGCCCGATCCGATGACTTCGACGTCTTCGTTGGACTGGTCATCGACGGCGTCCCTGCCGTTGCGGTCGCCTGCCACCCACCGACGGGCCACCTCGTCTACGCCGTCGCAGGACAGGGAACCTGGTCGCTCTCGGCTGACGACATCGTAACGCGCGTCCAGCTTCGCCGCCCCATCCACGCCACCCGCGTCGCCACTTCACCGTATTTCGGCGCTCCCGCGATTGTGCCGTCTCTGGAAGCGGCACTGGCCGGCCTGCCGGTCGATCACGTCGCGGTGATCGGACCGGGCTTCCACCCGCGCCACTTCTTCCCGGCCAATGGTGGCCCACCGGAGTTCGATGTTTTCATCGCGGGAATCACTGACGCCTATCTGTCAGGTGGCGAGTGGGACGCTGTCGTGACGGACCTGATCGTCCGGGAAGCCGGGGGGATGTTCTCCGATCTTTGGGGCGAGCCGCATGTGTACAACAAACCGGTTGCCCGCAACCGCTACGGTTACGTCGCCTCTGTCGAGCCGCAGCTTCACCTCGACGTTCTCGCTCACCTGCATTCGGCTCGGCCAGCGGAGAAGCCTGACACGTCCGACTGGTAGCGCTCAGGGACAGTTCGAGAGCATCTCCCAGCCGCTGAGCTCACCCTGTATGGCGGACGCAGCCGCCTCATCCAGCACGACAGTCAGCCGATCCCCGGCCAGCCGCATGAAGCTGCCGGGGACGTCGGCGCTCGGCTGATCGATCAGGATGCGTCGGACCACGGTGGCCTTGGCGGCCCCCTTGACGACCAGCAGAATGGCGCGGGCTTCCAGCAGCGTGCCGATACCCATCGTCACCGCCTCGTGCGGCACCTCCTGTCCCACCGGCCAGGCTCGCGCCGTCTGCTCGATCGTCTCCTTGGACAGCGTGAGCAACCGGGTCCGACTGTCGACGGCCGAGCCCGGCTCGTTGAAGGCGACGTGCCCGTTATTGCCCAGGCCAAGCACGGCCAGGTCGAGCCCACCGGCCCGATCGATCAGCGTCTCGTACTCGGCACCGGCCGCATCGGGATCAGTCGCGGTGGCCGGCACGAGATGGAACCGGTCGTCATCAATCCCGGCCATAATCAGGAGCTGATCGCGCAGCCACACCGCGAAACTCTGGGGGTGATCACCAGGCAGGTTACGGAACTCGTCAAGCTGGAAGACGACTACACCGTCGAGATTCAGATTCCCTGAACGAATCCGTTCACTCAGGAGCCGGTACAGCCCGACTGGCGTCCCACCCGTTGGCAACGCGATCGTCCCGGCGGTTCCGCCGACGACCGCGTCGGCGACGATCTCGGTCGCCCGCCGATCCATGGCCGTCGGGGACGGCACAATCTCGACGGTGGGTCCTTCCGGGTGGCGGTACGTCGTCCGAATATCGGATGGAGCGGTCATGGTCAGGGACTCCTCTGGGTCTGGCTCGATGTGAGCGAGATCATGGTCTTGTCAGGGCTCTTGCTCTTGCTTGTGCTCGAACGATCCCTCGCGACGCCCGGTATGCTACCAACTCGTGGTAAGCCCGGCCTATCGATGGGTATCGCACGAACAGAACGGACGATTCCCATGCCCAGTACAACAGGGCGCGTGCTCGACGCGATCCGACAGATCGATGAGTGGGTCCAGCCGAACGGGGTACAGGGCGCCGGTATCGCGGTCGCCCATCGGGGCCAGATCGTCGCTGAGCGCTACGCAGGGGAGGCGCGCCCTGGCGTACCCGTCTCCGGATCCACCCTCTTCGCGCTGGCATCCGTTACCAAGCCGGTCGCGGCGACTGGCGCCCTGGCTGCCGCCGAGGACGGATTCCTTAGCCTTGACGAACCGATCGTCCGGCTCGTTCCGACGTTTGCCGAGGGCGCCTCGGACGTGGCCAGCGCTGAGGCCCGTTCCAGCGTCACATTTCGCCAGCTCTTGAGCCACACTGGGGGATCAGCTGAGGACCTTGGAGCGGCACGATCTGAATTACCGCTCGTGCCGACGCTGTCCGAGTTGACGGAAGCCCACCTCCGTGCTCCCTCGGCGTTTTCGCCGGGATCGACCGTCGGCTACTCCAACACGGGATTCGCCGTTCTCGCTGAGGCGGTCCAGCGAGCAGTCGGCGAAGAGTTTTGGAGCTATGTCCAGCGGCGGACTCTCCACGATCCCGCCCTGGCCGATATCGTCGTCCGGCCGGCGCCTGAACAGATCGAGCGACTCACCGTGCTGGCGGACGCCGCCAACGTTGAGACCGCGACCGAGAGCTATAACAGCGCCTGGTGGCGGGAGATGGCCCTGCCATGGGGAGGGGCCTACGGAACACCACGCGCCCTTGCGCTATTCGCGGCCGCGTTTCTCGATCCCGCTTCCTCCATGATCGGCCTGAGCTGGGCATCGCGCTCCGAGATGACGCGCAACCAGGCGGGTGGCCTACCGGGCGGCGTCAGTAGCGGTCGGGTCTGGTGGCAGGACGCGAGCTGGGGGCTGGGTTGGGAAGTCAAAGGCACAAAGCGGCGCCACTGGTCCGGCGAACTCACTTCGCCGGACACCTTCTGTCACTTCGGCCAGGCCGGGACACTGGTCTGGGTCGATCCCCGTCTCGAACTGGCGGTCGCGGTCTTCACCAACCGCTCGGTCGCGAAGATGTGGGGCTTCATCCTGAGCCGATGGCTTCGCCTCGCCAATGCGCTGGCGGCCGCGATCTGACCTACACAGCCGGGGCATCCCGCCGCCAGAGGGTTTCGTCTATCCTGTGCATCGATACCGCACAGGTTAGACGTTCCGCCGTCATATCGATTCCCGCAGTCGCTTCGCGGCCTGGTCTGTGGCCAGGTCGGCTCCGACCGGTGGCCTCAAGCCTAAGGAGGGCTTTTCACATGCGGGAATTACGTCGGACCAGCCAGCGGCATCGAGCTCGCCGTCCAGTGTTGTGGAACCTGTCACGACGAGCGACTACCATGCTCGTCGCGCTGGTCCTGGCCCTCTTCGTCGGCGTGCCCCTCCTCTCGGCTGCGGTCATCCTGACCGACGACACGACGACGATCCCGGCCGAGCAGACAATCGACGAGGACGCCTACATCTTCGGAAACGATGTCATGTTCAACGGCACCGCCACCCGGGACATCATCTCAGCCACCGAGAATTTCGAGCTCGGCGAGACGGCCCAGGTCGGTGGGAACATCAATGTTGCCGCGAATGACGTGCGCCTGGCAGGAACGATCGATCGATCGGCGCGGGTCGCCGCGCGCGAGGTCGTCCTGACCGGCACGGTCGGTGGCGATCTTGTCATCGCGGCGCAGACGCTCCGAATCGAGCCCGGAGCTCGCGTTACCGGTGACTTGCTGATCGCCGCCCAGGACGTAACCATCCTTGGCGAGATCGGCGGTCAGATTCGCGGTCGGGCCGGTACGCTCACATTGCTCAATGCGGCTGTCGGTGAGGATGTCCTAGTCGAAGTGGACGAACTGGACGTCCTCGGAACGACGGTGGTCACCGGGGCGATCCAGCAGGACAGCGACTCCGACGCGACGATCGCCGACACCGCCTCGGTCGTCGGTCCTGTGGAGCGCTCAGAGCAAGGCGGCGTCTCGGTCGGTGGGTACTCGGTCGGTGGCGGCGCGACGTGGGATATTGCCCGTCTGCTGAGCATGTTGATGACGGGTCTGGTCGTCGTACTCGTGGCGCCTGTCGCCTCGTCGGCGGTCGCCGAGGGCATCCGTCGACGGTTCCCCGCGACGGTGATCGCCGGCGTCGTGGCAATCGTGCTGGTGCCGGCGATTGCCTTGCTGCTGATCATCACGTTGATCGGTATCCCGGTCTCGATCGTGGCACTCACCCTTTTCGCGGTCGCGCTTTACCTCAGTCAGGTCTTCGTCGGCCTCGCGATCGGGCGAACGATCCTGCCGCGTGGCTGGCGCTCCTACGGCCGGGGGTACAACATCCTCGCGATGGTGATCGGCGTTCTGCTGATCGGCCTGCTGCGACTGATCCCGGTCCCGTTCCTGAGTCTGGTGATCTCGGTCATCGTCGCCCTACTTGGTCTTGGTGCGTTGTTCACCGCGACTCGCGACGATGACCGACCCGCGACCCTGGCAGAGCCCGCGAACCAGTTCGGCGACCCCGCGTACGGGTATCCGCCCCGGTAGCAGGCTGACCGCTTACGGGCAGAAGCTGACCGACACAGAGATGGCCAGGCAGGATCTGCCAGGCCATCTCGTCTCGTCCGTCGGTGTTCGGATCAGTCGAACTACGCGCCGGTCACGACGGTCACATTGATCGCGGACGGGCCCTTCTCGCGCTGACCGACCTGGTACTCGACCCGCTGGCCAACCTCGAGCGCCGCGGCCCGGTCAACGACCGTGCGAACGATGCCACTCTTGTGGACGTACATCAGGTTTCCACCCGCGTCCGGCCGGATCCAGCCGCTACCCTGCGCCGGCGAGAAGGTCTTCACTGTTCCAGTTGCCATGTAACTCACTCCACACCGCTGCCCAGATTGCCGGGCACGCCACTCGGCCGGCCAGGGGCCGGTTCATCTGGCATACGATACCACAGACGTTAATACGATCCTCGTATGCGCCACCGGCCGCGCCCCCCACCCCTGATCGACGGCTCACGTGAGATCACGCGGACCAAACGCCATCGGTAGCAGGTTCCCCAGCGTCGTCGTCTTGAAGCCGTCTTCCGACTCCAGCACGATTGTCATCTCGACTTGCGCCGGCGCGAACTCGTTCAGCACCTGGCGGCAGGCCCCGCACGGAGAAGCGCGCAATGCCCTCGGTGCTGAGACGGCGATCGCGACGATCTCGCGGTGGCCGGCCAGTGCCGCCGCGAAGACCGCGGTTCGCTCGGCACAGACGGTGAGACCGTAGCTCGCGTTCTCGACGTTCGCCCCGGTGAACACCTCTCCCGAAGCCGTGAGCAGTGCGGCACCAACGGGAAACTTCGAATAGGGAACGTAGGCCGAGTTCGCGGCGGCCTGTGCCTTCGCCAGCAGTGACCGGGCCGTCTCGGCATTCCGCTTGTCCAGCCCCTTTCCGGGTTCCAACGCTTCGTCGTCCATCGTGTCTCCTCCTGCGATCGATCGCCTCGCGGCGACTACACTACCTCCGAGAGTCTCGTTGAACGCCGACTGGTAGGATGAGGCATTGTTTCCGACATCACCCTCGGGCGGTTCGGTTCGCACGTGACCACGGGACTGGAATGACTTCCTCTTCAGACGACACACTCGACCTGCTCGCCGCTCGCTTCATCATCCAGACGCTCTCGCTGGATCTCGTCCCGGAAGTCCTCGTCCCGACGCTCAACCGGATCGAGCGCGACGATCAGACCGCTGTCTACGCGGTCCAGCTGGAATCGTCGGTCGGTCCGGCGGCCTTCCTCATATACGGGTATGAGGCGGGCCTTTCTGGAAAGCACGGGGCCGCCAGCCAGCAGCGATACGCGACCGATGCGCGCACCCTCGAAGTCGCGCAGTCGCGGAATGTGCCGGGGCCACGCCTGATCGCTTCCGGGGAACTGGGTGGTAACCTCTTCATCCTGGCGACGGATCCACACACGTTCGCCGCTCTGGCTGGCGTCGAGGCGACCGTCAATCCCGCGAGTGACAGCGAACGAGCGCACGACCCGGCCGATGTCCGGCGAGATTCGGCTGGCAAACTCATCACACTCCTTCGCGACGCCGACCGCGAAGCCGGTCGCTGGCTCCGGGCAGTCGACCGGCAGGAAAACATGACCGGATCGGGAGCCATCGTGGGGACGCCCCTCGAATTCGACGACGTGGAGACCGACCTCGCGCTCTATCTGCTTGGTCCGGCGGGAATTCGCAACATCCTGACCCTGACGAGCCGAATCCTGGAATCGGCCCAGGCCGCGAACGAGGCGAGCTCGCACGCTCGCGATTCCCCGGATTCCGCACCCGCGCCAACGCCGATCGACGCAGCCCGATATAGCCGACCGCGAAACCCCGAGCGCAACTGATCCCTAGTCAGCGTCGGGTTGCCCATACCTCTGCGTCCAGTCAGCGGATTGCTCCGCGGAAACCCGGACGAACTGCGCGGTCGATTCCGCGACCAGCTGTCCAGTCTGGCCGTCTCGCATTTCAGCCGCGACCTCGATGATCCGTCCGCGAGATGAGACCACCCATCCTGTTGTGCGGTACGACTGCCCGACATGGACCGGCTGCCGGAACCGTACCGTGAGACGCGCGGTCATGCCCCAGATTTCCTGAGCGTAGCAGGCCCACGCCATCACCTCATCGCAGACGGTCGAGATCAGGCCACCGTGGACCATGCCGACGTAGCCTTCCTCGGTCGGCATTGGAACCCAGTCAGTGTAGACGCCATCGTCTGGCCCGTCCCTCTGAAAGAACTTGAGCCGGAGACCGTGTGGATTCTGCTCTCCGCAGCCGAAGCAGTGGTGATCGGCGACCCGGTTCACGGGAGCGCCCGTCGGTGTTGGCGTCATTTCAAGAAATCTCTTTCAGCGGCTACAGCAAGCAGCGAGGGTGATACTCCGGGGCCCGACCCATGAACCAGACGCTGCATTGCGGTTCGGGCCGTAGCTCTGGCACAATCAGGTGTCACACTGCACCGCTGACACCATACTCGCGACCGCCCTTACCGGCGATCTGCCAAACGAGGAATCTCAATCATGGCTGACGGGCTGTATCTCTCCCACCCAAACCACGCCTCCCCGCACCTCGCGGTCGCTGACGTGGCAGGCGGTAGGGGACAGTCCGCGGTACCGACATCCCCCAGCCGGCATGGCTGGATGAGCGCCAGGTCGATCCGGCAGTCCTTCGTCACGTTCTTCGAGGATCGCCAGCACCTGCGCGTGCCGAGTTCACCGCTCGTTCCGATCAATGACCCCACGGTCCTGCTCACATCGGCTGGAATGCAGCAGATGACGCCGTACTTCCTCGGGTTGGAGACGCCCCCCGCCCCGCGGATGTGCTCGGTCCAGAAGTGCTTCCGCACCGTCGACATCGATGACGTCGGCGACGAGTCCCACAACACCTTCTTCTTCATGCTCGGCAATTTCTCGGTCCGGGACTATTTCAAAGCCGACTCGCTTCGCTGGAGCTGGGAATTCCTGACGGAGACGATGGGACTACCGGAGGATCGTCTGTTCCCAACCGTCCATCCCAACGACGAGGAGTCGCTCCGGATCTGGCGGGACGAGATCGGTGTGCCGGCCCAACGGGTCGTGGCGCTCTCCGACAATTGGTGGGGACCGGTTGGAGACAGCGGCCCGAATGGACCGGATTCCGAGATCTTCTTTGATCTGGGAGAGGCGTTCGACGACGGTTCCGGCACCGGAGTCGGCGACAATCCGCGCTACCTGGAGGTCTGGAACAACGTCTTCATGATGTATTTCCAGGGTCCGGATGGCAGCCGGACCCTCCTCCCCCGGCCCAATGTCGACACCGGGATGGGACTGGAACGGCTTGCAATGGTGATGCAGGGCGCCAGGTCGCTCTATGACACCGACCTGTATCAGCCCGTCATTCAGCGCGCTGCTGAGCTTGCCGGCCGGACCTACGGAGACAACCCCGAGATCGACCGGGCGCTCAGGATTGTGGCGGATCACCTCCGGGGCGGCACGTTCCTGATCTCGGACGGCGTCCTGCCGGGCAACGAGGGCCGTGGGTACGTGCTGCGCCGGATCCTGCGCCGCGCCATTCGGGCGGGCCGCAGGATCGGCATCGAGAAAGCCTTCCTGGCCGAGATGGCGGCAATCGTCATCGAAGCGTTCAGCGACGAGTACCCAAACCTGGTTTCGCGCCGGCAGCAGATCGAGCGGGTCCTCGGGCATGAGGAAGAATCCTTCGGGCGGACACTGAACGCAGGCATCGGTCGCTTCCAGCTCCTTGGGGAAGGCATACGGGAGCGTGGAGAACATGTCGTACCGGGCGACGAGGTCTTCAGGCTCTACGACACCTTCGGTTTCCCCTACGACCTCACGGTGGAACTCGCGCGCGAGCAGGGCTTCACGGTTGATGAGGACGGGTTCGAGGCGGCGATGGAAGCCCAGCGGGAGACCTCTCGGGCCGGCGGAATGTTCAGGGACACGGCTCGCGGGCGTGCCGATCTCTACGTCGAGCTTGCCAGCGGCCGACGGACGGAGTTCCTCGGCTACGATCCGGACCTGACGTCCACGAACGGCACGATCCTCGGCATGGCCAGCCCTGAAGGTGCCGTCCAGACCGTGGAGGCTGGCAATGCCGTCGAGATCGTGCTGGATCGCACACCGTTCTACGCCGAGTCCGGGGGGCAGGTCGGAGACACGGGTGAAATCCGCACCGAGGACGGGGTCGTCCGAATCGACGAGACGTCGCGGCCGGCGCCTGACATCTTCGTCCACCGTGGGGTCGTCACCGAGGGTTTCGTCCGGACCGGTGAGCAAGCGCTGGCGACCATCGACGCCGAGCGCCGGCAGGCCATCCGGCGCAACCACACCGCGACCCACCTGCTTCATCGGGCCCTCCGTCTGGTGCTCGGTGAGGAGACCCATCAGGCCGGTTCTCTCGTCGCACCAGACCGACTTCGCTTCGACTACACGAGCGTCGAAGGAATCCATCCGGAACAGGTTCGCCGGGTCGCTGGCATCGCAAACCAGCAGGTCATCGCCGATACCTCCGTCGAGACAGCCGTCACGTCCTACGACGACGCGGTCGCTCAGGGCGCGATGGCACTGTTTGGAGAGAAATACGGCGATATCGTCCGAATGGTCGGAGTTGGCGACTTCAGCAAGGAACTCTGTGGCGGGACCCACGTCCGCAGGACCGGTGAGATTGGCCCGATCGTGATCACTGCCGAGTCGAGTGTCGCCTCCGGCGTCCGTCGTATCGAGGCTCTGAGCGGTAGCGCTGCCCTCGCCCGAATCGCTGAGCAGCAGCAGATAGTCGATGACCTCGCGCGAGACTTGCGAGCGACACGAGAAACGCTGCCGGAGAGCGTCCATGCCCTGCGGGGCCGGTCCCGTGATCAGGAGCGAGAGATCGAACGACTTCGTGGCGAACTCGCCGGGTCGCAGGTCGAGAGTCTTCTCGACCGGGCGGAGCGGATCGGCAGTACTGGGGCGCGACTGATCGCGACACGCATCGAGGTCCTCGAGAAGGGTGACCTGCGTCAGATCGGCGATCGTCTGCGTGACCGGCTCGGGTCAGGAATCGTCATCCTCGGAACCGTGGTTGGCGGCTCACCGAGCCTCCTCGCCATGGTCACTCCGGACCTGGTCGCGAACGGCGTCCGGGCGGGCGACATCATTCAGCGGGTTGCGCCGATCATGGACGGTCGCGGCGGAGGGCGCCCCGACCTCGCCGAGGCCGGCGGAAAACGCCCCGAACAGCTCGACGCCACGATCGAGGCGGCCCTGGCCGTTGCATCGGAAGCGATCGCCAGTCATGGATGATCGTCGCGGTCGCGAATGAGAAGCTTGTCGCCCCGGAGGTGACAGGATCGGCTACCGTCATGGATACACTGACTGCTGACCCGGCCTCCTGTGCCGCCGGCTTGCACTCAAGCGTCACGGTGAGGATTGCTCGCGCCCATGCCACTCTTCGAGAATCCCCGGCGCGAGACAGCGGTCGTCGTCACGATGTACGAAACGCTGCCCGACCTCCTGGCGCGACTCCGGGCCCATGCCAACGGCTCGGTGCTTCTGGAGATCCCAGAAGGATCGTCGCTCCTGTTGACGTCTGCCGAGTTCCGGTCACTCCGTGAGGTTGCCCAGCAGCGGCGGATCGCCCTGACCATCGTCTCTGAGGACCCGTTGCGGGTTCAGTTGGCCTCGGTATTCAACCTCGCGATCATCGGCCGGTACGAGAACGCTTCCACGGCGACCGAACCACCGTCCAGCTCCGCGTCATTCCGCACCGGGGACCCAGCTCCTGTCCCGTCCTGGTCCCGAGAAGGACTTCCGCCACTTCCCGATGAGAATCCACGACCGCGTCGGACCGGACCGGACGCTATCGAATCGGATCCAGCTCCACGTGGGCTCTCCCCACGGGAGCGCAGCATCTGGCCGCAAGGCCGTCCCTCGTCCGCCCCCGGCCCCGTTCCCAATCGATCGCTTCCGGCAGATCCTGACGATCCGGATCAGGAGGATGAGCGGTCTCCCCGTGGGGTGACTACCCGAAGACCACCGAGCCTTGCGCCGCGGGACATGAAAGGGAACACCCTGCGCTGGCCCGACGGCTCGCCGTCTCAACACCCCGGTGCCGCCCGACCGCGGCTCGCGGGTTCGAATCAGCGCCGTGACCATTCCGGCGGACGAGAACTGCCGACGGTTGCGGGTGATCCGGATGGGGCACCGGATCGCCGACGGCCGCAGGCTCCGACGGGAATCGGACGACCAGCCAGACTCTCAGGCAAGGCACTGCTGGCGGTGGTTGGCGCGGGGGTCGCAGCCGTCCTGGTCACCACGCTGCTCCTCGGAATGTTCGTGCTGTCCTCAGCCACGGTGACGCTCGCTCTCGAGTCGGGCCGGGTGACCGGAACAGTCATCTGTGAAATCGTCGCACCGGGGGAGAGCGGCACGGCCCCTGTGGTGATCGAGGGCGAGCGCGTTGAGATCGAGTTAACGTACACGGGTTCGATTCCGACGACGGGAACGCGGGCTGAACCTGACGCAACCGCGAGCGGTCGCGTCAGGTTCAGCAATGCGACGGACCAGACTGTTCAGATTACGGCCGGAACCGAACTGGTCGCTGCCAACGGCCAGACGTATCGCGTGAGCAGCGATGTGACCCTGGCGGCTGGCAACGCGGCGCTGAGTGAATTCGGCTCCGGCGAGGCCGTCGTTGAAGCGACCAATCCAGGGACCGTTGGCAACCTCGAGATCGGGGAGCTTGGCGGCAGGCTGGACGACGGCGTGTTCTACAGCAACCGCGATGAGCCGATCGCTGGTGGGACCGACAGCGAGGTGGCAACCGTCCAGCCGACTGACATCCAGACGCTCAGGGACAGCGCGAACGAGCAGCTCCGGCAGATGGCGGCCTCGGGCGACGCCGGAAATCTCGACCCTGACACGCAGGTCGTCCCGGCAACCGTCGAACTGAGCGAACCCGTCTTTACGGACGACCTTCAGGCCGGGGATGACGGTGCTCAGGTCTCGACGACTGCAACCGCCACCGCGATGGTCCTCACCTACAGCAACCGGGAGTTGCGCCTTCAGGCAACCGAAGCACTCATCCCGGTTTTGAACGCACAGCTGACACCCGGTTTGCAGCTCAGCGAATCGACTGTGCAACTGACGGCCCAGGGGGTGACTGGCGAGCAGACGGCGCAAGGGGCGACCTTTCAGGTCTCAGGCATCGCCAACACCACTGCCTCCTTGAGTGACGAGGAGGCGCAGGCCCTGACCAATGAGCTCGCGGGCAAGAGCGCGTCTGACGTCAACTCGATCCTGACCGCCAACGAACGGGTCTCGTCCTACGATGTGACGTACTCCCCCGCCTGGCTGCCCGACCGGATGCCGAACTCGGCGGACCGGATCGAGATCACGGTGCGACAGTGAGCCGCAACGACCGCCGAGGACGCGGTCGGGACTGGAACAAGGGCAGCGGCTGGCAGGAGCAGGCCGGAATGGCCATTGGCCCGGTGAACATGCCCTCGTCGCTCCCAACGCTGAGGGACCGTCATGCAGAGGGCCGGATCATGGGCCTGGATGTCGGCGGTCGGCGGATTGGCGTGGCGATCAGTGACGAGACACGGCTGATCGCCACCCCCGTGCAGTTCGTCGAGCGGGGCCAGGGAGACCGATCGGTCTTTGCTGGGCTCGTCGAACGGTACGGGATCGGACGGCTCGTCGTTGGTTTGCCAACCGGGATGAGTGGTCGCGAGGGACCACAATCAGTCGACGTGCGGACCTACGCAGATCGGCTGGCCTCTGATCTGGATCTGCCAATGGACTACTGGGACGAGCGGCTCTCGACCGCCATCGCTGAGCGGACGTTGATCGCCGGCGGCACCAGCCGGGCTGACCGGCGAACCCGGGTCGACGCGGTCGCCGCCGCGGTCATTCTTCAAGGGTACCTGGATCACCAGCGCTATCGCTCCAGCTGACCACGGTGAGCCCTGAGATGATCTGGCTCGGCCGTCGCTGCTGTTCATCGGGAATGAACCACGGCGAGAGAATCTGCAAAGCCGCTCGAACCAACAGTTCTTGCTACGGCTACGGCTCCCGGGGAAAGACCACGCGGTTCTCGTGCGTGACGGAGGTGCCTGACTCCCCTCTCCGCCGCAGCCAGAAGGGGCTGGGGGAGGGATCGTTTGTCAGCCATCCTGGTGGCGTCAGAGCATTCACCCGAGTTCCGTATTGCAGCGGTTTTCAGATGGGCTGCCAGACGTCGATCAGGGCTCCTGCTCCCTTCTCCGGGCACCTGCGGAGCCGAGGCCGCTTCAGCAGGTGAGCCGGAGAGGGGCCGGGGGAGAGGTCTCCTCCGCCACCCGAGTGCTTCCGTCATGACCCGCTGTAGCTCGAAACGATCCTGGCGGAACTTGCGCGGGTCACTCCAATCGCAGCACAGGAGCGAGAATAATCGATCGGGCTGCCGACCCGTCGAGCCACTACTCCATTCCAACGTCTGACGGGCAGAGCGGACGGCACCCTGCACTGGTACCGCCCGCTCCCCTTTCGGTCTGGGTAGCTTCACCCGGTCGCTCAATCTAATCGACCGTCATCTCGACAACTTCTTCAAGCTTCGGAAACAGCGGTCCGGCCGGGTTGAGCTGACCCACCGTGGGACCACCCCAAAAGACGGCGGTCGACCAGTTACCTGGGCCAGCGGGCTCAAGGCCCAGCTGACCGGCTATCTTCGCCGACGCTCCCGGAATGAACGGAGTGGTCAGCACCGAGATGACTCGGGTCGCCTCGGCCGCGAAGGCAAGGGTCGTCTCGAGGTCAGCCTGTCGCTCCGGCACCTTGGCGATCTTCCACGGCTGCCGCTCCTCGAGGTACTGGTTTGTCCGCCGTACGAGCGTCCAGATTCCTTCGAGGGCACGATCCGTGGCCCAGGCGTCGAGGTGCTGCTCGGCGCTCGCCTTCGCCGCCTCCCCGACTAGGACAAGTTCGCACTCCAGGTCCCCAGGCTCCCCGGCCACGGGAACGATTCCACCCCGATACCGAGCGACCATCGCTATGACGCGATTGAGCAAGTTGCCGAGATCGTTGGCGAGGTCGTCGGTGTAGCGTCGGGCAAGATTGGTCCGGGAGAAATCGCCATCGCTCGCGAAGGAGATATCCCGGAGCAGGGTATAGCGGACGGCGTCGACACCGAACTCCTCGACGACCTCGGACGGAGCGATCACGTTTCCGTCGGTCTTGGAAATCTTTCGGCCATTCAGGGTCAGGAACCCGTGGACCGCAACCTGCTGCGGGGGAGCAATCCCAGCCGCCATCAGGATCGCCGGCCAATACAGGCAGTGGAACCTGGTGATGTCCTTCCCCACGACGTGCGTGTTGGCTGGCCAGAAGGTCTCGAACCGTTCCATGTCATCGGGAAAACCCAGCCCCGTCAAATAAGTCGTGAGCGCATCGAACCAGACGTACATCACCTGTGTGTCGTCGCCCGGCACCGGGACGCCCCACTCGATCCCGTCCTTGCGCCGCGTCCGGCTGACCGAGAAGTCCCGCAGCCCCTGATCGATCCAGCCCAGCACTTCCGCACGCCGGTGAATGGGAACGATGAATTCCTCGTTCCCCGTGATGAGGTCGCGCAAGCGGTCCGAGTAGGCTGACAGGCGGAAGAAGTAGTTCTCTTCCTTCAGATACTCGGGCGTGATCGATGGGTGCTGAGGACACCGACCGTTTATCAGGTCTTCATCAGCGTAGAAGTTATTGCAGTTCGGACAGTAGTAGCCTGCGTAGACGGCTTGATAGATGTCGCCGTTCGCAACAACCCGACGATACAACTCTTGCGAAGCCCGGAAGTGGCGTGGCTCGGTCGTTCGAACCCAGTCGGTTGGATGGATATCGAGCGCGTCCCAGGCATCACGGAAGGCGATATCCATCTGGTCCGTCCATGCTTGCGGAGTCTCACCCGCCTTCTGGGCCGCCACGACAACATGCTGGCTGTTCTCGTCATTCCCCATCACGAAGGCGACCTCGTCACCCCACAGCCTGTGGTACCGGGCAACTGCATCGGCGGTCACCTTCTCCAGCGAGTGCCCTATGTGAGGAGCTCCGTTGGGATAATCGATAGCGGTGGTGACGGAGTAGTGGCCGGGGTGAGGGATCGCTCGTTGGTTGATCTCACGCATGGTCTCGCTTATCCATTCTAAAGGGCGGCCGACCAGTCAAACCCTGCTGGTTGGCCGGCGGGATTGTGATAGCAAAGCAGAATCCCGGAGCCCATTCAGTGGGACCGGGAACTCATCGCATCTTGCGGCAGCGGCTGGCAGTAGAAATAACCATCCGGCTGCCGCTAGCGCATCAGCATGTCTTCTACACCACCAACCCACGGGCCGGTGCCCGGCAGGAACGGCTGGATTAGCGCTCGCTCGATCTGGACAAGGTGAGTCAAGTCGTGGGCAGGGAAGTAGTGGAGCATCTGTCCCAGGGTCAGTCGCCCCAACTCGCTGTGCTCGCTCTCCCGACTGAGGTCAACGGGTGTGAGTGTGGCCACCAAAGCAACTGTCTCGAGGCGCAGAGCAGCGAAATCGTCCGCGATAGCCATGGCTGACCGGCTCGTATCCCAATCGACATCGTTCGGATCGAGATTCTGGATAGTCAGAGCGCCGGAAAGGAACGCCCGGATTCGGGGTGAGAAGACGAGGCGCTCCGTGTCGAGGAGATGGTGCAGGACCTCATAGGGGGACCATTCGTCAGGCAAGGGACGGCGACGAAGCAGTTCATCGTGGATGCTGGCCGCAATCGCATACAGCCGCGGCGCGGTGGTCGACAGCACCCGCGGCAGGAGGCCCAGCAGTACTTCGGGTGGAAAATTCCCCGCTTCGATCCCCATGGTCATCCCTACAGATCCTCGATCAAGCCAGCCCGGCTCAGGGCAAAGTACTTGGCATCCGGGTGGTGGATCACGATTGCGGCGGTCGTCTGCTCCGGCTCGAACTGGAAGCCGTCGGTGACTTCGATGCCAATTTGCCCGACATCGAGCAGTGCGTCAAGCATCACATGCTGCTCCAGATCCGGACAGGACGGGTAGCCCCACGAATATCGCTTGCCGCTCTCCTCACCGATGCCCAGCTCGCGGCGGACCCGCTGATGAATCCACTCGGCCAGTCCCTCAGCCGTCTGGACGCTCAACCCGTGGGCGTAGAAGCTGGCGGAGTACTCGCCCCGTGCCTGAAGCTGCTCGGTGTGGACAGTCGCTTCCCGCCCCGCGGTCACGATCTGGAACGCGACGACATCCTTGACGCCACCTTCGACCGGCAGGAAATAGTCAGCCAGGCAGAGTCGCTCGCGAGCCGGCTGACGTGGGAACGGGAACCGGCCGACCTCGCGGCCTGGGTCGTCCGGGCTATAGACGATCAGATCGTTGCCGGAACTGTTGGCCGGGAAGTAGCCGTAGCGAACGCGGGGGCGCAGCCAGTGGCTGGCGATCGATTCCGCCTGCAACTCCTGCAACCGGGGAATGAACTCCTCCCGCTGGAGCTGTTCCCAGGCTCCGTCCTTGACGCCCTTGCCCCCCCAGTGCAGTCGGAACAGGGTCTTGAGGTCGAGATGCGGCCAGACATCCTTGAGATCGATGTCCGACTCGCGCTCCTCACGCACCCCCCAGAACGGCGGGACCGGGATATCGGCGGCGGCGAGGCGGCGCACCGTGATCCCATCGACGGCGGTCGATTCGGCCGGCACGCTGAATGCCTGGCGACCCACTTTGCCGATACTGATTTTGGCATCCGACAGCGTCGTCTCGACCAACGACTGGCGCTTCTCGGGATCGACGATCCGCTCCATCAGGGACAGCCCTTCGAAGGCGTCCTTGGCGTAGAACACTCCCGGCTCGTAGGCCGTCTCGTCGGCGACGAACAGGGCGCGGTGAGCGTAGGCCCGGTTGATCGCCGCGCCGCCGATGATGACCGGAATCGTGAGGTTCTGGTGATGGAGTTCCTTCACGCAGAGCGGCATCTGCTTGCTGGTGCTGACGAGCAACGCCGACAGCCCGATCGCGGTCGCATTGACCTCGATCGCCTTGTCGATGATCTTGCTGATCGGGACCTGCTTGCCGAGGTCGTGAACGGTGTAGCCGTTGTTGCTCAGGATCGTGTTGACCAGATTCTTGCCGATATCGTGGACGTCGCCGAAGACCGTCGCCAGCACGACCGTACCCTTGCTCGTCCCCTCGACCCGGTCCAGGTAGTTCTCGAGTTGGTTGACGGCCTTCTTCATCACCTCGGCCGACTGAAGTACGAAGGGCAGGATGAGCTCGCCGGAGCCGAACTTGTCGCCGACTTCCTTCATGGCGGGAAGCAGCACGTTGTTCAGGATCTCGACAGCGTCGCCTGAGTCCGCGACCGCCTGATCGATGTTGGCCTCGACTCCCTCCCGTCGCCGGAAGACGATCTGATAGTGGAGACGCTCGCGCGGGTTCATCTCCTCCATCGGGTCCGGGCCGCCGCTGGCCTCCTCGGTCCGACCTTCGAAGTGCTCGATCACGCGAGCCAGGGCGTCCGACCGTCGATTGAAGACGAGGTCCTCGGCCAGCTCACGCTCGACGTCCGGGATCTCGCCGTACGGCACGACGTGACTGGGGTGGATGATCGCCAGGTCGAGGCCGGCCTTGATCGCGTGGTAGAGGAAGACGGCGTTGATCACTCGCCGCGCGACCGGGTTGATCCCGAAGCTGACGTTGGAGACGCCAAGGATCGAGAGCACACCCGGCAGCTCTTCCTCGATCCGCCGGATACCCTCGATCGTCTCGATCGCCGAGGACTGGAACTCCGGGTCGCCGGTGGTCAGCGGGAAGGTCAGTGCGTCGTAGATCAGCGCGTTCGGCGCGAGTCCGTACTCCCCGACGACGAGATCATGGATCTTGCGGGCGACTTCGACCTTCCGGTCGGCGGTCTTGGCCATCCCGTCCTCGTCGATCGTGAGGGCGATAACGGCCGCGCCATGGGCCAGCGCCATCGGTAGAACGGCGTCGATCTTCCTGCGACCGTCCTCCATATTGATGGAGTTGATGATCGCCCGGCCGGGGTACTGCTCCAGTGCGTCGAGGATCGCGGCCGGCTCGGTCGAATCGAGCACGATCGGAGATTCGACGCTCAGGGCCAGCTTCTTGGTCAGCGTCCGGAGCGTCTCACGTTCCTCATCGTCCGTTCGCTCGGTGAGCGCGACGCAGAGATCGAGAGCGTGGGCGCCCTCCTCGACTTGTCGGCGGGCAACGGCCATGATGCCCTCATCGTCCCCGTCGAGGACGAGCCGCTTCACCTTGCGCGAGCCAAGCGTGTTGACACGCTCCCCGACGATCATCGGAGCGGGTTGCTGCTGTAGATCGACCGCGCGCAACATGCTCGCGATCGCCGGTCGAGGCTCGGTCGGTCGGCTGGGAGCGCTCATGCTGGGTCGGCGCTCCAGTTCCGAGACCAGATTCTGGAGATGGTCTATCGTCGTGCCACAGCACCCGCCGACGACCCCGACCCCGAAGTCATCGACCATCTCGCGGAGGGCTCGCGCCATCGGTTCGGGCTCGAGCGGGAAAACCGCCAGACCGTTGACGTTGATCGGGATGCCGGCGTTCGGCATGATCGCGACGGGCCGGGTGCTGAACTCGCCGAGGTAACGAGCCGGCTCACGCATGTGCTCCGGCCCCGTGCTGCAATTCAGACCGATCACGTCGACCGGGAGTGACTCCAGGATCGAGAGAGCGGCGGCAATATCGGTTCCGAGCAGCATCCTGCCGCTGGTGTCCAGGGTGATCGAGGCATGGATCGGGATCTCGACCCCCGTCTCCTGCCGGATCCGGAGGGCGGCGTGGACGGCGGCCTTAAGTTCGAGGATGTCCTGGACGGTCTCGATGATGAGCACGTCCGACCCACCATCAACCAGACCGCGGATCTGATCGAGGAACATCTCGACGACCTGCTGGAAGCGGTGCTGACCGAGCATCGGGTCGTCGGACGCGGGCAACAGGCCGGTGGGGCCGATCGAGCCAGCCACGAATCTGGGTCGGGCCGCCGTCGAATACTCGTCGGCGACCTTCCGGGCCAGCGCCGCCGCCGTCCGGTTGATCTCGTAGGTGCGATCGCCGAGGCCATATTCCTCCAGCTTGATGCTGCTACCACCAAAGGAGTCGGTCTCGAGAACATCGACTCCGACAGCGATGAAGCTGGCATGGAGTCGCTCAATCACATCCGGCCGGTAGAGGACGAGCGCTTCATTGCACCCCTCTTTGCCGCCATATGCCGAGATGGGCAGTTCCATATTGAGGATCGTCGCGCCCATCGAGCCGTCGTAGACAAGCAGTCGATCCCGGGCGGCGTCAAGGTACGCATTGGACGTGACGTGGCGAGCAAGCGGGGTACGGGGGTCGCGGGTCAGGGTATCGGTCACTTCGGCGGCTCCCGGCTGAGAGTGGATGACGGCTCGGACGGCGAGACTCGTGTCGCGTCCAGGTGGCGGGCTGAGTCCGTCAGACGGCACCACGTTCCCGTTGCATCGCTCATCTATTGTAACCGGCCCAAAACCCAACGCGGACGCGGGCGAGGGCGCCGCCGAAAGAACCACGGTCCTGGCCCGATTTCGATACGCCACAAGCGGGAAACCGGCTGTTACACTCGCATTTCAGGGAACTCTGTAAGGACCATCCGTCCGGCTGGCCTGAACTGCGCCGGCTGAGTGCTCCTGTCTGGACGTCCGCCCACCCGAAGGCAGAGGAAGTATCGCTATGTCGGACTCAGGACCCTCCCGCACGGACACTGTCGTTCCGGAACAGCAGGCTGCCGGCACCGGACAGGCGGCGGGCGGAATCGCCAGGGCTCCTGGTTCCGATCTGGCGAAGGCCGAGACGATCGAGCGCATGGCCGAGCGGCTGCGGTTCTATGAGTCGTTCGATGAGCTCATCCAGCAGAACATCTCCCGGTCAGGCCAGTTGATGAGGGAGGCTGGCGAGAAGCGCGACGAAGCGATTGCGACGATCGCCCAGAGCCGCCAGCAGGTTGCGACTGAGCGCGAGACGCAGCGAACGGCCCTCACCGAGCTGCTGGACGATGTGATGACGATCCAGCAGGCGACGGAGCGCCTTGCCCATCGCGTCTCGGATGCCCTGGAACAGATCGAGTTCGAACTCGAACCGATCGGACTCCATGACATTGGAGCGCTGGCTGGACGGCAGAGTGGCCGGCTTCCAACCGGGTTCCCGGCTGGCTCCGACTCGTTTCAGAGTGTTGCTGAAGCGGTGGATGACGAGTACCGACTCGGCGTCCTCGGGCAGCCTCGCCTCGGAACGTCTTCGATGCCGGCGCCGTCAGTGCCGCACGGCGTCACGTCGAGCGGGAGCTGCCCGGGCGAAGAACGTTCGACACCGCACGCGTCCAGTTCCGGGTACGCCGTCGTCTCGAATCTTAACGACCGTGAAGAGAACCCAGAGAACGCGGAGTTCGTCGCGAACGAGACAGATCAGCTGGACGCGGCGGAACTCGATGTTCATGCCTCCGGTAGCCCCTCTCAGCACGAGCCAGGTCCAGGCACGGGAGTGGTAGCCGCGCCGGTCGAGGCTCGTGCGACCTCCTGGGACCTCGACACCGAGACTGGCAACGCAGCAGCCCGCACCCTTGGTGCGGACAGCGATGATCTGACGAGCGTCATCGAGCCGTACGCCGAGGCGAACATCAAGCCCTACGCGGAGAGGACGGAGCCTGCCGGAAACGAAGTGACTTCTAACATGCAGGTTCCCTCGGATGTATCCGACGAGAATCTCGAGTCTGGACAGAGGTCCGACGATTCACTGGCTGGGGAGGTCTCCACGACCGCCGACAAGGTCGGTGCTGGAAGCACGCTGTCGTTCGACACCGAGCCGGTAATCGCCAATGCGGCTGGCCCTGATGTCCTTTCCTCCGAAGAGACGGCTAGTGCCGACATGGGAACTGGCATTGACAGGTCCGATCAGCTGTCAAGCAGCGGGATCGACGCCGAAGTCACAGCGGTCGCGGCCGACCGCTCCGAAGTGACCCCGGATTCGTCGTCCAAGTCCATCCAGGCCAATAAAGTCAGCGACAGAAAGGTGAGCGTTTCGAACACTGTGGTCCTACCGGTCAAGAGTCCCACCTCGGCCGTCCCAGCCGTGGAGTTGACCGAGCAGCAGACGACCGTCGTCCTTGACGGAGTGCCCCGTGCCGCCATCGCGCTGGCGATTCAGCGCCACATCCTCTCCAAGCCAGAAGTCCTGCGCGCGGAAGTTCGGGAGTACTACGATCACCGGCTAACGCTCTTCGTCACGAGCCGGCGAGCTACGACCGCCGAAGATCTTCAGGATTGGGATGGCTCAGCGTCGTGGGAGCAGATCCAGGCATCCCCGGAACTGCTCGAACTCCGGATGGTGATGTAGCGCACAGCGATTGGCATGTCCGGACTCGTTCGTTCAGACGCTCGATGGATCCTCCGATCCTTGGACAGCCAAACATCGCCCCATGGGGCAACTCAAACCAGCCGCCTCTTGGGGGAAGGACTTTTGTGTCCTGGACACGTCTCTAGGCGCTACGACGAATCGCCCGATGAAGCGCGCGAGCGATGTCAGCCCGGGCACGATTACTGAGCTGGAGCAACTCGGCGCGAGTCGGCGTCGGCATATCGAAGTAGTCGAAGAGTTGATCAAGCTCCCCATCGACCGCCCGTGCCCGCTCCTCCTCATTGCGGAGCTGGCGCAGATCAGAACCCAGGGAGTCGGCGATCCGATCGAGGACCTCATAGGACGGCACCGTCAGGCCGCGCTCGATGCGGCTGAGGTGCGACGGAGATACGCCGGCGGCATCGGCGAGTTGATGGAGTGACATCTCCCTGCGAAGCCGAAGTGCCTTGATCGTCGGGCCCACCCGCTGCCGCACCGCTGGCTGATGGGGCATCCACAGATCAGCCTGACGTCCCTGAGCCTCGTCCGACAGGGCCTGCCGAAGGATCCGGGCGTTCTCTGGTGCCGCAACGGGCCGTGGCGTTCCGCCGGCGCGATGGACGATGGCCGTGCGCGCCATTGGCTGCGGTCCGACCCCATTTCGATCCGTCTGGCCGGGCCTCCCCTGATGTCCGCTAGGGAACGAAGGTTCACGCATCGAAAGGTCCTCCCGTGGAGCCAATGCAGGTCGCGCGTCTCGCCCCGTCAGGCCGTTGATCAGCCGGGAACAGGCGACACCGCGCGACGATGTCGAAGCGAACTCGCGATTCTGTCGCGATACAGGTCGCATGGAAGTCGATTCATCTGCGACGCGCGTTCTCTGATGGATGCCAGCCCGGAGCGGGTAGAGATGACCGATCGACCGGTCCGCTTCTGGATGTGATATCCGACTGGAGACCATCCACCGTTGATGTGTTTACGTCCGGACTCGTGTTCCGGGTTCTCTCACCGAACTCCCAACGCCCAAATGCTGCGCTGGGCAGATGGTCCTGCCACCGCGTGACCGTCCAAATATCGGTAACGGTCGAATGGCCAAGATCGTTTCGCTGATGGTTCCAGCCAGCTGGCTGGGCTGTCCCGTAACACGGTCGCCGTGAGCCCGTCCTCCCGAAAGAACCGTAGGCTATTGAAGGGACGGCTCGGCAACGTCGGCAGTTATCGGTCGATGGTGGTTCGCCGGGGCCTCGACAGGGAGCGAAGACCAATCACCGCGGGGAGTGGGACGCCTGGAAGTTCTCCGCATTCCTGATACCTACGATCACGCTGATCGACCTGGATCGGCTCGACCTGCACGGCTCCGGCAGACGCCGAAGGCCTGTCATCGTATGAATGGGAAGGTATAGGGGCAGGAGTCCGGCCCCCGATTGAGCGTAGCTAGGGCGAACTTCATCCGTCGAACCGCCTTGGTTTGACGAGGGCGGCACGGGCGGCGTGCCAATTGCGTTCCCCTCACCTAAACTGGCCAGATCGTGATGGCGCCGATCCACGATCGGAGAGACCGCCACAACGGCGTGGTGACCGGAATGCTGTCCAGCCCGACCACCGCGTCATCCGGAAATCAGGGACGAGAGTAATGACAGACACCGCCAAGCGAACGAAGGCCGGACCCTCCCGCCTTTCCGATTCAGCGTCGGCCAGTGCGTGGTCGCCGGAGCCAATCCTTCCTGCGCTGAATGGGCCGGCTGATCTCCACACGCTCACCATCTCCCAGCTGGAGCAGGTCGCGGCGGAGATCCGGTCGGAACTTATTGAGAGCGTTTCGGTCAATGGTGGTCACCTGGGAGCCAGCCTTGGCCCAGTCGAACTAATCATCGCGATGCACGTCGTGCTCGATTCACCACGTGATCATCTGGTCTTCGATGTTGGCCACCAGGCCTACGCTCACAAGCTCCTGACGGGGCGGCTCGAGCGGTTCAAAACGCTTCGGCAGGAAGGCGGAATCTCCGGCTTCCTCTCCCGCGATGAGAGCGAGCACGACGCCTTTGGTGCCGGCCACGCCAGCACCAGTATCTCGGCAGCGCTCGGCATGGCGGTCGCGGATCACCTGAAGCACCGGAACGACCCATCCACACCGATGCCGCGCACGATGGCGCTGATCGGTGACGGGGCGCTGACGGGCGGAATGGCCTTCGAAGCGCTGAACAACGGCGGCAACCTGAACATCCCGATGACGGTCATCCTGAACGATAACGAGATGTCAATCGCGAAGAACGTCGGTGCCCTGAGCAAGTACCTCGACCGGATCCGGACCGACCGGCGGTTCAGCAAAGCCAAGGTCGACCTCGAGCGGCTCCTGGAACGGATGCCTCAGGGCGACTTCATGGTCGACATGAGCAAGCGCCTGACGGATTCGGTCAAGGCCTTCATGTTCCACGGCATGATCTGGGAAGAGCTCGGCTACACCTACATAGGACCGATCGACGGGCACAACCTCCGTGAGGTGATCGACGCCCTGCAGAACGCGACTCAGGTCGATGGGCCAGTCTTCCTGCATGTCGTCACTGAGAAGGGCCACGGCTACGCGCCGGCGGCGGATGATCTCGAGCGCAGCCACGCGATCTCGGCAAAGCCCAAGGTTACCCCCATGACGGCGGGTGGAACCGCTTCGCCTCCTTCCCCCCGGAAGTATCAGGACGTTTTTGCCGACACCGCCACTCACCTCGCCAACACCGATGATCGGATCGTCGCGATTACCGCTGCGATGCCAACTGGAACCTCCGTCGGGAGCTTTGGCCGGGTGCATCCCGACAGGACCTTCGATGTCGGCATTGCCGAGCAGCACGCTGTCACCTTTGCGGCTGGCCTCGCCACTCAGGGAATGCGACCGATCGTCGCCATCTATTCGACATTTTTGAAGCGGGCTTATGACCAGATCTACCACGATGTCTGCCTGCAGCGCCTGCCAGTCACCTTTGCCATGGACCGGGCTGGGTTCGCCGGAGATGATGGCCGAACTCACCACGGTATCTACGACCTCTCGTACCTCCGCTGTCTTCCCGGTATGACAATCATGGCGCCGAAGGACGAGGATGAGCTTCGGCACATGCTCGCGACCGCCGTGGCGCTCGACGGCCCAGTTGCGATCCGGTATCCGCGGGGAGCGGGCGTGGGCGTCCCGATGGATCAGCCCGTCCACGTCCTGCCGGTCGGCAAGGCGGAGGTTCTCGAAGAGGGCGACGATGTCGCCATCCTCGCGGTTGGGGCGATGGTCCTACCGGCGCAACGGGCCGCTGTATTACTACGGAACGAGGGCGTTCGGGCAACGGTCGTCAACGCCCGGTTCGTCAAGCCTCTTGACGAGACGCTCATCCTGCAACTCGCTGACCACTGTGGAGCGATCGTGACCGTGGAAGAGAATGTCGAGCTTGGTGGCTTCGGTGCCGCCGTGCTCGAGCTTCTCGCCGCCAGTGAGCGGTTCATCCCGGCTCACGTCCTGGGAGTGCCGGACCGGATCTTCGAACAGGCATCACAGGACCGTCTGCGGTCGGCTGCTCGTTTGACGCCTGAAGGGATCGCTGAGGCGGCGACCCGACTGCTGGACCTGAAGTCCCACGACGTCTTGGTCGAGCCTGTAGAGCATGGGCTATTGACCAAGAGGTGAGAAGCGGCCGCGATTCTGCCTGGAGGGCGGCGAATCGCGAATGAATCAGCGCTGTGAGCAGGCCACCACTGGGGCAACGGCCTGCTCACACTGTAGTTGGAATGAATCGCCTAGATCTTCAGGCCGGACAGAAGCAGCTCGAGCGCATCGAAATCGTTTGACAGACTCTCCGCTGACCCGTAGATGCGCACGACAACAGCCGTATCGACATCAACCGGGACGACCACGATGGCGAGTGCTGCCTCAGCTCCTCCGGCCGTTTCATACCGGTAGGCATCCCCCACCGCGTTCTCGAACGGGACGGGTGAATCGTCGATCTGCTCGAAGTCAGACTCCTCAGCGGCTGGCCCAACGATCTCGACTTCTACAGCGTCCGCGAGGACCTCATCCACGGCGCGACCGTCGGTTGCAGTGGTATCGAATGAGACGACTGATGTCTCGCCGCCCAGAGCGAGATCGACGGTGGTGTAGAGCGCCGGGTCGAGCGGACTCCAAACGCTCTGGTCGTACGCCAACGACCACCCGCCCGCTTCGAAGGGGAACACCTCGAAGTCCTCGGCCGGTGTGTCCTCCAGCGATGGCTCCGGCGTCCCATCGGGATCATTAGGAACCGGAGTCCCTTCCTCGACGGCGGGTGTGGCCGCTGTCTCGGTAGGCTCATCAGCCGCCGGGGTCGCGTTGTCGTCCGGGCCTCCTGCCGAGCCCGCGACCACCAGGCTGGCGAAGACCGGTGCCGCGAGATCGGCTTCCCCCTCATAGGACCCGATCGGTCCGGAGTGAACGGCACGCAACGTGAGGTCTGTCCCAGGGATCGCGGCGCAGCGGATCTCGACGAATTGCTCAGCTCCGCCATAGTTGGCGTCAATCGCCGCGTACGACCAGCCGGCGTCATCGAGCCCGGCAACTTCGGCGCCGTCGCGCTCGATCGCGGTGACATCGACGATTCCCGGCGATGAACTCAGATCGTCAAGTGAACGCTCAACACAGGCAGCCGCGTCGCCATCGAAGTCATCTGGAAGTGAGAACGAGATCAGGCTGGTCGCGCTGTTCAGTCCAAAGACGGCATCCACCGGGACGAAGGACGTCCAGATCGCGTCATCCCAGTCCAGACTGAGTCCCAGATCGGAATCGACATACGATCCACCATCTAACCCATCGACATCCGCGCCCGGACCCTGGAAGGAGGGAATGACCAGCGCGTCGAGGAGTGCCTCAGCCGAGGCAGTCGCGTCGGTCGCGTCATCGATCGGGGCCAGCCAGGTGATCGCCAGAACCGCCTCTCCGGCGACGATTGTTCGGCAATCGATCCGCTCAACCACCGTCCGCGCATCCTGATCGTCCGTGTCGTCGAGCTCGACCTGAAGCGTCTCGAATGCGCGTCCGTCCGCCTCACCCGCTTGTTCTCCGTCGGCCTCGTAGGGTTCGCTGGACAGCACGGTGTCGTCATCGGGCAATCGATCGACGAGATCGTCCCGGCACGCTGTCGCATCGCCGGCGTAGAACTGGCCCGACTGAAAGTAGATCTCGACCAGGTCACTCGCGAGTGTCACATCGCCGGGACCGTCCTCGATCACGCCCCAGACGTCCTGATCCCAGTCGATCTGGTAGCCATAGGTGGGATTCACGTAGGTGTTCTCATCGCCCTGAGCACCTGCCGCGCGTCCAGAAACCCCTGTCAGGCCGGAAGCGGTTATCAGAGCAGAGACTACCGCCACCGACATCATGGCAAGCCCGGAGCGACCATCACGTCTAAGCAGTCTGGATGACATCCGGAGACCTCCTTGAGGACCATAACGATCGGCTGACGACCAAGACGGCGGCTCGGTTTGGGTTGTGGATCCGATTCTACCGGGTCGATCGTGCCTGAACCGCGCTCCTTTCCACTCGAGATGACCTATGGATCCAATAGTCTCCCCGATCATGATCGATTCCCGCTTCCAGCGTGGCAACCGAGCCCGCCTTTGACATCAGAGATCGTTCGGTCGGCTTTCTCGATTCCGCGTAGACTTCCCCGATCGCGTACCGGAACCGTGGCCGAATCCAGTTTATGTTCATTGCGGTACCGGCCGGCGGATCCGGGTTTTCGTCCGGGAAACCGTCATGTGGTTTCCGGGTTTTCGACGTCCGTGCTGGGTCCTTCCCGCACGACCAGGTGAGAATGCTATGTCTTCCGGCCAGTTGCCGACGCCCCCAGAGTCGAACGACCAGACCGAGGACGCGACCGACCAGTCAGTGGCGCGGATCGAAGCCGACACCCCGGCGAAATCCCATCATCAGCCCGGCGAGGTGGCTCATTCAGAGACCGGTGAGGTCGCCGAGGAGCAGGACGCAGCCGAGTCACGGGCAAAACCGCGACGATCTCGTCGTACGAAGACAAAGCCCGCGGCCCAGCGACCAATCGCACTGCCGGTCCTGGTGGTCGACGAGACCATCCTCCTGCCCCACATGTCGATCCCATTCCCGATCGAGGATGAGGAATCGGCACTGGTCCTTGACCGCGCTGCTCGCCTGCCGTTACGTCAGGTCCTTGTTCTCACCGAACGCGTCGCGACGCAGATCACCAGCTCACCATTTGAGTCGGCTTCCGGCGATCTGGAACTCCTCGCCGCCCGGCTGGCCATGGACCCAAACCTCGTCGCGGATTTCCCGGACGTGTCGATGGCAAGTGGGCCCGATGATTCGGTTGAATCCGGGGGCTGGACGCCCGAGGGAGAACCTGATTCGGAGCAGTTCGAACTTTGCACCGTAGGCGTGATCGCTGAGGTCGGTCAGCGCGTGACGAGAGCCGGTGGTCACAGCCATGTCATCCTGCAGGGCGTGAGTCGCGGAATCGTCGAGGAGATGATCCAGACCGATCCTTACCCCGTCGCCCGCCTTCGACGGCATGACGACCTGCCGATGGAGGGCGCGGCAGCCGAAGCGGCGATGACCGCGATCCTCGAGCAGGTCGAGAGTTATCTCAGCATGTTGCCAAGCGTCCCCGAGGAAGTCCTCTCGACCATCCGGGGCGTAAGCGAGCCGGGCTGGCTGGCTGACCTGATCGCGTTCTCGCCGGAGTTCACACCCGACCAGCGCCAGATGCTGCTGGAGGTCCTCCATCCGATCGAGCGACTCCGGGCTCTCGGGGTGCTGATCGAGAAGCGGCTCAGTGTCCTCAACCTCCGCCAGCAAATCCAGCACGAGGCGCAGGAAGGAATGGATCGCCAACAGCGGGACTATTTCCTTCGTGAGCAGATCCGGGCTATTCAGAAAGAACTGGGTGAAGGCTCGCCCGAGGAGACGCTCGCCAAGGAGCTCCGGGATCAGGTCGAGCAGGCCGGAATGCCCGAGGACGTCAAGGCCAAGGCAATGGTCCAGGTCGAACGACTGGAGCAGCAGCACCCGTTCTCGCCGGAGCTCGGCATCATCCGCTCGTACCTCGAGTGGCTGATCGACCTGCCGTGGTCCCGCGAGTCCGAGGAACGGCTCGACCTCCGTGAGGTGGCGAGGATCCTCGACGAGGATCATCACGGGCTGGAGAAGGTCAAGGACCGGATCCTCGAGTTCGTGGCTGTCCGCAAGCTCGCCGGTGATCGACTGCGCTCGCCGATCATCTGCTTCGTCGGCCCACCGGGTGTCGGCAAGACCAGCCTGGGCCGGAGCATCGCCCGCGCGATCGGCCGGGAGTATGTCCGGATCAGCCTCGGCGGCGTGCGGGACGAGGCCGAGATCCGCGGGCACCGGCGGACCTATGTCGGGGCGATGCCGGGGCGGATCATCAAGGGCCTCCGGGACGCGAAGAGCCGCAACCCCGTGATGGTACTGGACGAAGTCGACAAGCTCGGAGGCGACACCTTCCGGGGCGACCCATCCTCGGCGCTGCTGGAAGTCCTCGACCCTGAACAGAACAGCAGCTTTTCAGATCACTACCTCGAAGTCCCCTTCGACCTGTCGCGGGTAATGTTCTTCACGACCGCCAACACGCTCGACCCGATCCCCGCCGCCCTCCGCGACCGGATGGAGATCATCGAGGTGCCGGGCTACACCGAGGTCGAGAAGGTCGAGATTGCCCGGAGCTTCCTCCTGCCGAGGTCCCTTGAGAATCACGGTCTCTCATCTCACCAGATGCTGATCACGGATGACGCGGTGCGACGGTTGATCCGCGAGTACACCGAGGAGTCCGGGGTGCGGAGCCTGGAGCGGGAGATCGGGTCACTTGCCCGGAAGGTGGCGCGGGAGATCGCGACGGCTGAGGATGATCGTTCCGAAGCTGGACTGCCGGGCGACGTGGTCAGCAATGAGACCGGGGAGCCAGCCGCCGATCGCGTCTGCCCAGCGGTTACTGTGAGACAGAACGGGGTGCAGCCCAGTCAGGTCGACACCCCCGATACGCTCCCGACGATTCCGCTCATCATCGACGCCGCCGCTATCGAGGCCTACCTCGGTATCCCGCGGTACGACTATGGGCTGGCCGAGGAGAGCGACGAAATCGGCGTCGCGACCGGGGCCGCCGTCACCAGCTTCGGTGGCGACCTGCTCTCGATCGAGGTGCTGATCATGGAGGGGAAGGGCGATCTCGTCCTGACCGGCCAGCTCGGCGATGTCATGCAGGAGTCCGCCCGAGCCGCGATCAGTTTCGCTCGCAGCCGGGCGGTCACCTTCGACCTGGCCCCTCAGTTCTTCGACAAGCACAACATCCACATCCACATCCCGGCCGGAGCGATCCCGAAGGATGGACCCTCAGCGGGGATCACCATGGCAACGGCCCTCTTCTCGGCGCTGACCGGTCGAGCTGTCCGGAAGGATGTCGCCATGACGGGCGAGATCACGCTCCGTGGGAAAGTCCTGCCGATTGGCGGTCTCCGGGAGAAGACGCTCGCCGCTCATCGGGGCGGGATCACGACGTTCCTGCTGCCCCGCCGGAACGCCAAGGATCTGAGTGAACTCCCGGACATCGTCCGATCCGGGTTGAACCTGATCATGGTCAACTCGCTCGATGAGGTGCTGAACGTGGCTCTCGTTCCTCGCAGGGAGCCCGAGCCGGCGCCTGCCGAGACAGTGGCCGTGGCCGTCAGGAATCCTGAACCGGTGGTCGTCTGACACTTCTCCAATACTGGCCGTAACATAAGACCCCGGAGCGCGCTGGCTCCGGGGTCTCGTTTAGTCCAGCGATCTGGCAGTATTGACCCATTCCTGGAGTGGCTACAACAACACCCTCCCCAGGTAGTTGCACCGATTCCGGTGTCGGGTCAGACGTCTCCGAAACGGTTACGGCTCACGATCTCGGAGAGTGGCTTGCGTCCGCCGGTCGCGGCGTTCGGACGTGGGTCCTTCGAGGTGATCGGGTAGCCTACGGCGACGACGGAACGAGCGGTTCGGTCGGATGGCACACCGAGGATTTCCTTGGCGGTCTGCTGCTGGTCGAGGTCCCCATACCAGGCCGTGCCGGCCCCGAGACCCAGGAATCTGGCTGCGACCAGCAGGCGCTCGGTTACGCGTCTCTCATCGTAGGCCTCGCTGATGTCGCCGTGCCCGTTCAGGACGATCGCGAGCGCGAGCGGTGCGCTGGCGACCCAGTTGATCGCTTCCCGGACCCGCGAGATGCGGTAGAGTTGCTCCGGGTCCGTGAGCACGATGAAGTGCCACGGCTGGGTGTTCCGGGAACTGCCCGTCCAGCGCGCAACCTCCAGCAATTGCTGAACGAGTTCGTCCGGGATGGCGTCGGGCCGGTACTGCCGAATCTGTCGAACCTGCCGGAGCTCGGCAGCAAGACCGATCGCGTCATCTTGATGTTCCATTGCTCTTCCCTCAACTGTCAGTCGAATGTCGGCGAGAGTTTGGTCAACAGCATGAAATTACCCGTCGCTGCAGCCTCTTGACGCGCTCGGACGGCGCATCGTCGAGGTGCCTGACACACATTGATGCATCCGCTGCAGGTCAGCAACAGAACTGGCACAACATCCTCACGGCGAATTCACACCTCGTCGGTAGGATAGAGACACGAGGACCGGACTGCTCACCTTCAGCCACACAAACTGATGGTCGCCTCCTCTGTCCGGTGAGCATCATCACCCGCTGGGTCACCTCAGATCCGGCCACGACAAGGGAGTCCATCGTCATGGAGAACATCATCGTCACCGGAGCGGTCATCGCCTTTCTGCTCCTGATCCTGCCCGCGCTGATCGTGCCGTTCCTGAACCAGAACCCGTCGAAGATGGACACGGGACCGCGCGCCGCACCCGATCCGATTGGCCCACGTACCCAGCTGCCAGAAGTCGCTCGACAGTCGGGCGACCGCATCGCGGCCTAGCGGTCTGTCACGGCTGATTGGCTGGCCCGGAGCAGACCTCTCCCCCGGTTCCTCTCCGGCTCACCTGCTCGCTCACCCGCTGGAGCGGCTTCGGCTCACAGGTGCCCAGAGAGGGGAGCCGCACTGCGAAGGGGGACGCCACGTCCCAACACATGATCGTTGACAGACCACCGGACCGAATGATGATTAGTCCGTCAGATGGGGTGTCGAGGTGACATCAGTCCGCTCCTCGACTTCGGCGGCCCGAAGCCAGTCGATCGCATCGAACAGGGTCGGCACGGTGACCCCGGGCTTGACCGGCAGATCCAGGCCCACCGAAAAACCGCTCGGAACGAAGACGCTCCGCATCCCGGCGGCGGCGGCGGCCATTACCCCGGCCGGCGCATCCTCGAACACCACGCAGTTGGCCGGTTCGACCCCCACGAGCCGAGCCGCCAGCAGAAAGATATCGGGGAACGGCTTGCCCCGCGTCACATCGTCGCCCGTTACCTCGACGTCAAAGAGGCCCGTCAGCCCGGTCTCCGCCAGGGAAATCACCGCCTGATGCCGTCGGTTTGAGGTCGCGAGGGCAAGCCGAAGACCGGCTGTTCGTCCAAACGCGACGATTTCCCGAGCACCGGGCATCAGGGCAAGGTTGCCAATGATCCGCTCGGTGCGGAGCGCATCGAACTCGGCAATCAGCTCGGCGAGGTCCCCTTCCAGCCCGTACCACTCCATGAACAACGCGACCGCGTCGGGCAGCCGACGACCCAGCAGTTGCGGGGCATACTCCTCCCGGGCCTGCTTCCCATGCCGCTGAAGGAACTCCACCATCGCGGCGTCGGCAAGCGGTTCGCTATCGACCAACAGGCCGTCCATATCGAAAACCAGCGCCCGGATCGGTTCGGGCCGAGGGTTCTGCATAGGTATTACTCCAGGCTCGTTGGACTCATTGATCGGTCAGTCATCAGCGGGACGCTAGCACGTTGCAGGCGAAGGCGGATGGATAGTCATCGCCCGGGCCGGATTCTCGACGAGTATTCGCCGGACATCAACCCCGGAGACACCGGCGTCCAGCAACAGGAACACGAACCGGTCCAGGAGATACGTCATCCCCGGCGATCCCCCATAGGCTGGACGCAGCGAACGCCGGGCGAGGTCATGGGAGAGCAGGATCTGACCCACGTACCCATCCGCGATCAGGCGAGCAATGACCGCGGCCTTGGGCTCGTCCGGCCCGTAGCGGGGCTTGCCGAGCTGGTCGAACCCGATCGTTGCGCCGGTGGAGAGGACGTCTCGGAGCATTGCCCCGTCCTCGAACCGCCGATCGAGATGACTGATCACGACATGGGCCGGATCGACACCGAGATCGGCGAGCACCGTGAGCTGCTCGCGAGCCATCGTTCCCGCCTCGGTGTGCGTGGTGATCGGCACGCCCGTCGCAAGGTGCGCGTGGGCGACCACGGCAAACGCCGTCCGCTCAGTCTCGCTGATCCGGTCGAGGCTGCTCGCCGCTTTGAGTTGCCCTGGCCGGACGCCGGTCGCCTGGTCTCCCCGCCGGATCTCATCGATCAGACCGTCGGTCAGTTCCTGGGCGGAGTGACCCTTGACGATTCCACGACTGTGCAACGCGGTGTGGAAGCCGGTCGTCGCAATGAGGTGAACGCTGACCCGACTTGCTACCCAGAGCAGCCCGGCAAGATCACGGCCGTTGTCCTGGGGAGTGCAATCGACGATTGCTCCGCCGCCGGCAAAGCCGAATGATTCGGCGTCGGCCAGCGCAGCATCCCACTTGTCGGTCCGGTAATCTGGCTCGGTCTGGACCGTCGCTGGTGGTGAGGCGAGCAAGTGCTCGTGAGCCAGGGTGATCCCGAGCTCAGCGGGGTCGACTGGACCAAGCACGGTCATGACGTGAGGGTCACGGGTGGGGTCGAGCTCCCGCGCGTCGTCGTCAACGAAGACGACGTCCTCATCGGCAAGTCCGAAGGTGTTACGTCCGGCGTAGATGTCATTGTTCACAGGTGATTCGTCCCCTGCTTTCCTCTCGGCCATCGATTCTGACGTATGGTTGAGGTGACGTCGCCATCCATCCTCGGTTGGACCAGCCCATTCATCCGACCGACGTTCTCGGGACATCCCTAGTATCCATTCCGCCAAGGATCACCGTTGACCGACAAACCGCCCGACGACCAGCAAGAATCCTCCAACCGGCCAGCCCGTCGGCATCCGTTTCGGCAGAGCGACGGCTTGCCGCCGAGTGCTCCGAACGCGATCAATGTCCCTGGACTCGACGCAGATCAGACTATTCGAACCGAGTTGAACTCCACCCCGAACTCGACGTGGGCACAGCCGGGCCGGTTCCGAATCAAGCCGGGCCAGGAACAGTCCTCCGAACTGAACGCAGCGCCCCTGATTTCGCCCGTCCTCTCGTGGACGCCACCAACACCATCGGCCGTTCGGCACACCGTCGGGACCCCATCATCGTTCACCGGACGATCACCGGCTGACGTCCTCGGGCAGGTCGAGAATCCGGTTGTGATTCCACGCCGACCGGCTCGCGTCCAGGCACCACCACCACTGGCCCGTGACGTCGAGCGACTGGGCTGGTCACCGCCACCACCAGATCCGGGTCCTCGGCGGCGGCGGTCATCGGGGTTCGCCCGGTTCGTCCGGCTGCTGTTCATCCTGGCGATCCTCTCGACAACCGCCTTTGCCGCCACGAATCAGGAGCTCGTCCGGACGCTCTCGAACACCCCGCAGTGGCAGGTCGTCGAGCAGCACAGCCGGAACACCGTCCATGCTGTCGTCTCCCTCGTTGCAGAAGAGCCGGCGTTCGCCGCCGCGCCGCAGCTGGCGAGTTATCCCATCTGTTCAGGAGTCACCGGGGACGACGAGGACGACCTCGAGGCCGGGATGAACCTGATGCGTGGCACAACCGAAGGGGAGCGGCTCTTCGACCAACTCGTCGATGAAGACATTTGCGTCACGGTCGAGGACATCGGCTACAACAGCGGGTATGCCTACGGGCGCCAATCGCCACTCGATGGTACCTGGTCAGAATCCTACATCGCCGTAGCCGCTGATCTCCTCCATTCCGGGGAGACTGACGCAATCGCATCGCTACTCGTTCATGAAGCGACGCACATCGACCGGTATGTCAATGGCCTGGCCTGCAATTACAGAGATTCCTGTACAACGCTGGTGAACGGAGTCGATCTCGAGGAGGAGATCGCAGCGCACGGCGCAGAGGCCCAATGGTGGGTCGAGGCCTACGGTGGGGACGGCAAGCGCTTTGCCACCGGCTATGACTATGGCCTCAACCGCCTGGCTCGGGCTTACGGAGAGGGACCGTCGGTCTTCGGCGCCTATGTGCAGAGTGTCCGAAGCGACTCGCGGGAGGGCAACTCCATCGCGCCATGACGCGATGACAAACCACTAATGTAGCGTGAGAGCGCGACTTCGGCCCCCTTGGTTCTCCGTTCGAGACGCCGTGCCGGGTTCGCACCATCTGCTGGACATTGTTGACAAACACTTAAGTTCACTCAAACAACGCGTAAATGTGTGCGCTCCAGATTCGGTTTGATGTCCGGTATATGCAGCCCCGAACAAACTTGGTACCATGCCGTCCGCGATATTCCCGTACAGCTCGTCGATGGGACGGTATTCCCCGCTGCCGATCATTCCGACACGGAGGTCCCCCGCGTGCCCCGAGCCAAGATCGCCGATACCAAAGAGTTCTACACCACCCGAACCGCGGCTGAACGGCTCAATGTCTCGCCCTATCTGATCAAGTCGCGCATCCAGGCCGGCATCTTCCCGAAGGCGACCAGAATTACCGACGGCGGCGTGATCCTGGTCGACGAAGCCTGGATCCAGGCAGCGCAGCGGGCGCTCTCCCAGACGACGGTCCAGCGCGGCCGACGTCGCCGAACGATCGGACCGGTCATTCCGACCCCGGCCTCAATCCTCGGCTATGAAGTTGGGGCCGAGCGGGTGCTGCCCGATTGGGCGACGATCGTGGACTACTTCGAGCACCTCGCGGCTGCGTCGGACCGGGTCTCGGTCGAGGCCCTTGGAACGAGCACCGATGGCCGCCCCCACATCGCGGTCATCGTCTCGGCCCCCGAGAACTTGACCGAGCAGGCCCGCTCTCGGAACAGGCTCCTGCTTGGACGGCTTTGGGACCCACAGCGCCACACCTCCGCCGAGATCGATGAGGCAGTCTCGGAGGCGCGACCGGTCGGCATCATCATGGCGACCCAGCACTCCAACGAGATCGGCGCCTGCCTGATGACTCTGGAGTTGGCCCATCACCTGGCGGTCGCCTCGGATCAGGAGACACTCGACCTGCTCTCCCGGACGATGACGGTCCTTTTGCCCAGCCAGAACCCCGATGGCGTCCAGCTCGTCGCCGACTGGTATCGGCAATGGCTCGGGACGGAGTACGAGGGTTCGGACATGCCCTGGCTCTATCACCGGTATGTCGGCCACGATAACAATCGCGACTGGTTCATGCTGACCCAGAAGGAGAACCAGCTCTACGCGGCGTTCCACAACCGGGAACACCCGCAACTCGTCTTCGACATGCATCAGATGAACCGCGACGGTGCCCGGTTCATGGTGCCGCCGTTCATCGACCCGCTCGATATCAACCAGGATCCGGTGATCCAGCAGCAGTTCGCCGCGGTCGGCAGCGCGATCGCGGCCCGGCTGACCGCAGCGGGGAAAGCCGGCGTCGTCACCCATGCCATGTTCGACAATTACTCGCCGTCCCTCGCCTACGGGAACTACCACGGGAGCGTCGATCTGCTCAGCGAGGCGGCCAGCTGTCGCTACGCGACCCCGGTCGAGATCCGGGAGGCCGACCTCAAGGCGGAGACGCGCTCCTTCCCGACCGTACGGTCGTGGAACAACCCGTTGCCCTGGACTGGTGGTCGCTGGACACTGAGGGACATCGTCGACTACGACCTGATCGCCGCTCGCGCCGCGCTGGATCACCTTTCCCGGAACCGCACACAGTGGCTGGAGGATTATGTCGATATAAATCGCCGCGCGAGCACAAGAACCGATGCTCCCTACGCCTTCGTCATCGCCGCGAACGATGCCCAGCATGACCCGAGTACCACCCGCGAACTCCTCAACGTCCTCCTGACCGGGATCGTCGACGTTGAAGAGGCCACCGAACCGGTGACGCTTGATGGCGTGGAGTACCCGGCTGGCACCCGCGTCGTCCGTCTGGACCAACCCGCCAGCACTTTCGCGAAGACGCTTCTCGAAGTCCAGACGTATCCCGACCTTCGTCAATGGCCGGACGGTCCGCCTCAGGCGCCCTATGACATCGCGGGTCACACGTTGCCGCTTCAGATGGATGTCCGCGCCAGCCCAGTCCGCACACCCGTCACCGAAAGCGCCCGGGCAGTCCTGTCGCCTCTGACGAACCCGACGATCCGCCCGGGGAACGTCACCGGTGATGGTCAGTTCGGCTTCCGGTTCGACCCTGCGATGAACTCGTCCATCCGGGCAATCACCCGGCTCCTGGCTGAGGGGCAGACCCTGCGGCGTTCGACCGTGAGCGACCCAGGCGCCGGCGTTCGACCGGGGACGGTCCTGGTCGAACCATCATCCGGGCTCCGCGACCTGATCTCCGGACTGGCTGAGGAAACCGGTGTCGACTTCCTTGGGATCGAGACGGACGGCATGATCTCCAGCATCGTTCAGCGGCTTCCCCGTCTCGGGCTCTATCAGAGTTGGCGTCCGTCGATCGACGAGGGGTGGTCACGCTGGATCCTGGAACAGTTCAAGGTTCCGGCGACGACACTCCACGATGCCGATGTCCGCCGCGGCAAACTAATCGACCGATTCGAAGTGATCCTGCTGCCGCATCAGAGCGCGGATGATCTGATCAACGGCAATCCGGCCCGGAACAAGTTCGGTGAGCCGTATCCGCCAGACTATGTCGGTGGCCTGGGCAGCGTCGGGTTGGACGAGTTACAGCAGTTCGTCGAAGCGGGGGGGTCACTGATCGCCCTCGACGGCAGCACGGCCGCCGTGATCGACCGGTTCGCCCTGCCGGTCCGCAACGTTCTCGATGGGCTCCCGTCGAAGGAGTTCTACTGCCCCGGCTCACTGCTTCGTGTCGTTGTGGATACCACTCATCCGCTCGGCTGGGGGCTCAAGCGCGACACAACCGTCCTCTTCTACAACAGCCCGGCCTTCGACGTGCTGTCCGGGGGCGAGCCCGTCACGTCAGTGGCGCGGTACCCCACGGGCGGGACACCAAACGTGAGCGGCTGGATTCTCGGGGAGCAGCACCTCCGCTCCCGGTCGGCGCTGGTCGAGGTCGGTCTCGGCCGCGGACGGGTCGTCCTCGTCGGGTTCCGGCCGCAGTTCCGGGCCCAGGCTCGTGGCACCTACAAAGTGCTCTTCAACGCGATCTTCCGGGCCGGTCAGCAGCCAGCCGACTGACAGACTTCTGTTCGCAACTTCGCCTGCCGTCCATCTCTCCATTGCGCCAGCAGAACGCGCCGGGTTGCAAGACGCACTGAATCTCGCTACCCTCTGTAACGACCGTTGCCTCTGCTCGTCCGCGTTATTCGAGGTCAACTCCCGATGATCGGCTAGCGCCTCGGGCGCTCCCCCTGACAGGCGATACCATGCGGGTATCGCCGGGTCGCCCCCTCCATCCTGATGACGGCAAAACGCACGTCGCCCCTGGAGGGCACCCCTTGAAGATCTAACGGGCGCCAGAGGGCTCCCACCTGCCGCGCGGCACCGACCGCTCTGGCCACGCCCCTATTCTCCCCGTTCCTGCCGCGCATCGCGGTTCAGCGATCCGAAACCCGTGGTCTGGCCCATCGAGGGCGGTCACGGGGGAACGGCACTGAGCGTCGCGTCTGGCGATACCCTATGTTGACCGTCCATTCACTAACCGCACATATCGATGAGCGCGTCGTTTTCCAGGATCTCGGCTTCTCCCTCAATGCGGGCGAGGTCCTCGGCATCATCGGCCCGAATGGCTCCGGCAAGACGACACTACTATCCCTGCTCGCTGGTAGCCGCCGACCGACGAGTGGGACGATCACGCTCGCCCCCCGGACACGGATCGGATACCTGCCGCAGGGATTCGCCGACCAGCCCGACGGCACGCTCACTGACCTGATCGATATTCCGACCGGAGGTCTGGCGTCGGCGTTTTCGGCCATCGAAGCGGCGGCGACCAGACTTGGCCTCGAAAGCGACAACCCTGAAAGGGCGATGGACGCGTATGAGGCCGCACTCCCGACGTTCGAAGGTCTGGGTGGGTACGAGGCAGTTGACCATCTTGCCGCCACGATGGAGCGTCTCTCGGTCGGCCCGGACGCGCTCAACCGAGGCTCGAACACGCCGCTCACTCAGCTTTCCGGTGGGCAGAAGACCCGAGCCGGTCTGGCGAGCCTGCTCGCCAGTCGGCCGGACCTGCTCTTGTTGGATGAACCGACCAACCATCTCGATGCCGACGCCGCCGAGCTGGTGGAGCGGCTGATCGACGCGCAGGCCGGCGCGGTCGTGATCGTCTCGCACGACCGCGAGTTCCTCGATCGGGTCGCGACCAGCGTCCTGGCCTTGAATGATAACGGCCCCGGCTGGACGATCAGTGCGGGCGGGTACAGCGACTTCCTTGACGCCCGAATAGAGGAGGCGGCCGAGCAGGCGGCGGCGTACCATCGTCAGCAGGAGCTGATCGAGCGGGTCGAGACCAACACCCGGGCCATCAGCGCCCGTTCGCAGAAAGTCGAATCGAAAATCCATGTCGTCACCAACCGCTGGACGAAGTTCGCCCGGGTCGCCGTCGTCCGGGAACGCCAGTTGGAGCGGCTGCTCGATTCCGAGGAGCGGGTCGACAAGCCCCGGCTGCGGTGGGGCCTCTCCGTGGATCTTCCCCCGGCGCCACCGGGAGGGCGGGATGTCGCGGTGATTGACGGCCTGACGGTGGTGCTCGGAGGCACCATCGTGCTGGACAGTGTCTCGCTTCAGATCCAGGCGAGGGAACGGGTCGCGTTGCTCGGCGCGAATGGCTCCGGCAAGACGACGCTGATCCGAGCACTCCTTGACGAGATCCCGACCCAGTCCGGATCGGTCCGGCTTGGCGCGAACATCCTCGTCGGCCGGTTCACGCAGGAGCAGGAGAGCCTCATCGCGGACCGCACGGTTCTCGATCACGTCCGGTCCGTCGCCGAGATCAGCGACACCGATGCCCGGACCTTTCTTCACCGGTTCCTCTTCTCCGAGGATGCCCCACTCAGGCGGGCGGCCGATCTGTCCTACGGAGAACGCGCCCGGCTGGCCCTTGCGATGGTCGTCCTCCGGGGCGCCAACTTCCTCGTTCTGGACGAGCCGCTCAACCATCTCGACATCGACAGCCGGGAGCAGTTCGAGGAGGCGCTCGGTGGCTTCACCGGAACGATCCTGATGGTCCTCCACGACCGTCGGGCAATCAGGCGGCTGGCGACCCGCTCAGTTCTCCTTCGGGACGGTGGACTGACAGAGGTCGCAACTCCGACATAGGAAAACGAGCGAGCCCGCCAGACAGGTGTCTGGCGGGCTGCTATGCCGTTGAGATCGTGCCAGACGAGCCATGGGGTCCGCAGCTACTCTTCGTCGTCGGTCTCGGCAGCGGTCGCTTCCGCCTCGAGCGCGGTCAACGCGTAGTTGTCGATCTCCTGCTGGAGTGCGTCCCGCAGGTTGATCAGGTCAACCAGGTCCAGCCCAGCCAGAACCGCGTTGTTCTCCGGATCGCCATCGTCCGAGCCGTTGGGTACCACCCGGAACTCGACCTCGACGCCCTCGTCCTCGCTATCGAGGCCGGCGGCCGGGGTCTCATCCATATAGATGTTGTACGTCTCCACGTTCCATCCCTTTTTGGTGGGCCGGAAGACCGGCCGGACAAACTGCCGTGGCCCATTCTAGCCGCAAAACCGGGTAACGTGTGAGATCGACCCGATCGACTACGATTAGAGTCAGTGAGAACGCTCCGATATTCACGAGAAAGCACCAGATGACGGAGCCATCCGACACCACAACGCTCAATGGCGTCACCGAACCAGCCGCTTCGGGCATCCTGATCCTCAATCGGGATCTGTTCTTCGGCGTCCGGCTCCGGCAGGCCCTGAGTGCGGACGGCTGGTCGCCACGCCTCGTCCCGAATGCCGAAGCCGTCGTAACGGCGCTTCGTGAAGGACCGCCCCCCGCACTGCTCGTGGTCGACATGGCCTCCCTGCCCGACTGGTTGCTCATCGAGGGGGCCGCGGCGGCGACTCACCCACCGACACCGGTCCTGGCTTTCGGCCCGCACAAGGACGTCGATGGCTTCCGTGCGGCAAAGGCCGGGGGAGCCACCCGCGTCGTCTCGAACGGCGACTTCCACCGGGACGTGACGGGGTTCGTCCGCCGCTACGCCCGCGTGCCACAAGATCCGCCGACGTAGCGCAGACGTACACACTGGCAAGCGCTCCTTGCGGGATTCTCCGCAACCGGCTAACATGCGTTCACAGTGTACGTACACCTACCCGCTGGTGACGATCCTGGCGTGACTCCGCTGTCATGCAGACCGTCAGCCCATCGCTTGCCCACATTTGGGTTACAGCGAGGCGCACAGCGAGAGGACGTTCAACGACATGGCGGCTACCCACCACACTCGGCCAGGTATTCAGACAGCCTTGGCCCGAACCGTCCGTCCCACCGTCGCCCCTGTCCCGATGACGCGTCTGGACGCGACAACTGACACCCGAACCACGACTGGCGAGCAGGGCGATGAAGAACTCTTCTCAGTCCTGACGGCCGTCGAGATGTTCTTCGGCGATCTTCGGCTCGCCCCTCGGTCGAAGAAGACGTACCGCAACGGCATCGCCAAGTTTCTGCGCCACCTGGAGCAGAACGAAGGGATGAATCCGGCCGAGATGCCGGTCACCTCGCTGGCGGCCGACCACGTCACATCATTCGCGGCCCTCCTCGTCCCAGCCGACATCCGGACGCCGGAAGAAGTCTCCCGGATGCGGACGGCTCAGAACAACCTGTCCGCTGTCCGGAAGTTCTGTGCGTATCTGTCGGCCTATGATCTGCACCCAGACCTTCCGACCGACAAGCTGCGGATCCGGATCGCCGCGATGATGCCCCGATTCACCCCGCCGCCCCCTGATGTCAAACTCGCCGACCTCGAACGCATCGTCTCGTTCGTCCGGGGTGGCGAACCGGCCGGCAAGCCGAACCTTGAACTTCGCCGGCTCAAGGTGCTGGCGATGATCCTGTTCCTCTACCGGACCGGCGTCCGCGTCTCGGAACTCTGCGCTCTTCGCCGCCGGGATGTCGACCTGGCCAATGGAACCGCGGGGGTCTACCGGGCCAAGGGTGGCAAGAGCCGCACGGTGCATTTCGATATGGAGACGGCCGAGGCCATGACCAGCTACTGGGCGATGCGGGAAGATCCGATCCGGGGCGCCGCGGCCTACCCCGCTTTCAGCGGCCGGGACAAGCCCGGCGACCCGGGCACTTCGGTGAGCCCCAGGACGGTTGAGCACATCGTTGCGCAACTCTGCGCTGCGACGGGGATCGAGAGCGAGGTCACACCGCACTCATTCAGGCATGGGCTCGCGACCGAGCTCGTCCGGCGGCGAGTCCGCGAGTCGACAGTCCAGACCATCCTCGGTCATGCTTCCCCCTCGACGACCCGGATCTACGTACACAAGACCGCCCGGGATGTTGCCGAGGAGTACCAGGATGCATTTGGGCAGTACACGCCGCCGCGGCAATCAGCCTGATCCCAACCTTGAACCCAATGCGACTGCGTTCCCTCTGGCCTCCGTGCGCTCGCGGAGGCCAGTTGGCGTCCTGACGATCGTCGGCGTGGTCGTCCTGTTGCTGTCGGCCTGCGCCTCTGACCGGGCGACCGATCAGCGGCCAGCACGGGAAACGTCAGAGACGACCCCCGGAGTCATCGTGGGGGAGCAGGCCACCTATTCCGCCAACCGCTACGCCTCACCCACCGTGATCCCAACCGCGACAAACGTCCCGCCGGCGACGCTGCAGGAGATTGGCCTCGCGACCGGCGTCGATGGGTCCGGTCAGCCAAATGGCTTCGTCGTGTCCGTGGCCTCGAACGCCGGCACGGTCTACCTTGTCGCCGACCTTGATGGACTTCGCTCGGGTAGCGTGGTGCGGACGTACTGGTTCAAGAACATGGAGAAGTTCGAGGACCGGACATACGCTGGCGAAGGAACCGTCACCGTTGGGCAGGACGGTCGACAGTGGGTTGCGGTCCCCCAGGCACTCGACGGCTCCCTGGAGCCGGGCAACTACGGCATTCGCATGTTCGTCGATGATGTCGAGGTTGGCTCGGTCGGTATCGAACTGACGTCCCCAGGGACTCAGCCCCAAAGTGTCTAGGCCACCCGCTAGGCCCGAACTCGGGCGGGTCTGGCGGTCTCGTCGTGGCTGCGAGAGAATCAGCGGGTTCGGTGTTCACTCGACTCGCAATTCACGCCACGACTGGAGAGCCACCACCATGTCCCAGATCGCCGAGACGATCGAACAGACCGAGGACGAGCGCGAGCGGATCGCCCTCGCTCGCGAGAAGCACGCCCAGGCGAAAGTCCTGCTTGCCGAGAACGGCATTGCCTGCTGGCTTACCTTCACCCGTGAGGGTAGCGATGTCATGCTGCCGTTCGTCACCGGGATGCCGTACATTGCCGGAACCAGCGCCCTGATGATCTTCGCCGAGGGACCGTCGGTCGCCATCGTCGCCGATTACGATCGCTCGCAGGTCGAGGGAATCTTCGACGAGATCCATGCCTACAGCGGTGACTGGAAGATCCCCTTCCACGCGACCCTCAAGGCTCGCGACCCGGCAAGCATCGCGCTCAACTACTCCGAGCTGGATTTCGGCATCGACGGCCTGACCCACGGGCTCTACCTCCAGCTCCTCCGTGAGTTGACTCCGGTCGGTCTGGCCGATCGTCTCGTCTCATCGGCGCCAGCCGCCGAGCGAATCCGGGCTCGCAAGACCCCCGGCGAGGTCGAGCGGATTCGCCGCGCCTGCCAGATCACCCAACAGATCTTTGAGGACGTCACCGGCGTCCTCAAGGTCGGGATGACGGAACTCGACGTCCAGCAGTTCATCAATGAGCGCATGGAGACGTACGGCGTCGGGCCAGCCTGGGAGGCCGCGTTCTGCCCATCCGTCGTGGCGGGAGACCGCGAGGCTGGCCACACCCCACCAACGATGAAGCCCCTTCAGCCGGGCGACACCGTCCGGATCGACTTCGGAGTGGTCGTGGAGGGTTACTGCTCCGACATGCAGCGAACCTGGTACCTCTCGCGCCCCGGTGAGACCGAGATCGATCCGGACGCCGTTCACCGTTTCAAGGCCGTGACGGACAGCGTCGCGATGGCCAAGAGCCTGATCAAGCCGGGCGTGATCGGCTGGGACGTCGACCACCCGAGCCGCCAGATCGTCGAGGATCGCGGCTATGGCTTTACCCACGCCCTCGGTCATCAGGTCGGTCGCCTCGTCCATGACGGCGGCCTGGTCCTCGGTCCGAACAACGCTCGCTACGGGGATCGCTCCGGGGGTCAGATCGAGGAAGGCATGGTCTTTACGCTGGAGCCATGCATCCAGGGCGCTCAGATCGAGGAGGACGTCGTTGTGACGGCAGACGGCTGCGAATGGATTGTCCCGCCGCAAACGGAGCTCTACGTCATCCCTGCCCGTTAGCCAACCGGTCGGGACAGACCACCTTTGCGGAACAGGAGTGAGGAAACGACCATGGTTCATGTGTCCCCCAGCCGATCGACGCTCGCGTTCAACGGGGTCGTCGCGGCTCCTCACATCCTGGCCGCGGAGGCTGGCGTCGCCGTTCTCCGTGATGGCGGCACGGCGATGGACGCCGCGATCGCCACGAACGCGGTCCTGACCGTTATGTACCCCCACCAGACGACGGTTGGTGGCGACCTGTTCCTGCTCTACCACGAGGCGAGCAGCGGCAAACTCCACGCCCTCAATGGGTCGGGTCGATCATCGATGGGCGCCACCCGCGAGTTCGTCCGCGCCGCCGGGCACGAGCGAATGCCGGTCCGGGGCGTCCACGCCATCACCGTTCCGGGGACGGTTGATGCCTGGGTTACGGCCCAACGGGCATTCGGGCGGTTCAGCCTGGCCGACGTTCTCAAGCCAGCGATCGACTACGCCGTCGAGGGGTTCCCAGTCTCAGTCAAGCTCGCCGCCGGTCTGCTGATTGCCGAACCGTTTCTGCAGGGCGACCCGCAGGCTCACGCGACATACATCCCCGGCGGAATCGTTCCGGTTGTCGGTCAGCGGCTCCAGCTACCGGCCCTCGCGGAAAGCCTCAGATTGATTGCCGCCGAGGGTCGTGACGTCTTCTACACCGGTGCGATCGGTGAACGGATCGCCGCCACCGTCCATCGCCTGGGTGGGGCGCTCAACATGGCGGACCTGGCGGCACACCGTTCGGAGTGGACCGAGCCAGTGCTGAGCACGTACCGCCACGTGACCGTAGCCGAATTCCCACCGAACTCACAGGGCATCACTGCGCTGATCGAGCTCAACCTCGCCGAGCTGCTCTCACCGGACCCGACATGGGGATCGGTAGCTCATCTCCACCCGCTGATCGAGGCCAAGAAGATCGCATTCGACGTTCGTAACCGGAACCTGACCGATTCCGACTTCGCTGAGATCGATGTTCCGCATCTGGTCTCGAAATCGTACGCGGGGGAGCTCTGGGACCGATACGATCCCAACCGCGCCGGGACTGGCCAACCCGACGGCGACGCCGACACGGTCGCGATCTGCGTCGTAGACCGGGACGGCAACGCCGCCGCGATGATTCAGAGCCAGTACATGGGGTTCGGCTCCGGCATCATGGCCGATGGGACCGGTATCATGCTTCAGAACCGGGGGGGATACTTCTCACTCGACGACGATCACCCCAACCGCCTCGAGCCCGGCAAGCGGACCCTGCACACTCTCATGCCAGGGATGCTCTATCGTGGCGGCCAACTCGCTGGGCCGCTGGTCACCCAGGGGGGCGACGCCCAGGCTCAGGTCCATCTCCAGCTCATCACGAGCCTCGTGGATTACGATCTCTGGGACAATCCGCAGTTCGTGCTGGACCTGCCGCGCTGGGTCTCCGGCGGCGACCGGGACGAGCCCGACACGCTGCTCCAGATGGAAGAGCGCTTTGAGACGGAGACGGTAGAGGGACTCACAAGGATGGGCCACGTCGTCCAGTCGATTGCACCCTTTGCCAGCAACGTCGGTCTGGCTCAGCTCATCCTGCGCAACCCGGAGACCGGGCTCCTGCTGGGCGCGAGTGACTGCCGCGCCGACGGTGTGGCGCTCGGACTGTGACCCTGGCCGAACTGCCCCGGCAGGGGCCAGGATCAGCACAAGGGGGAGTGGTCGATCGGAGTGACGTCGAGTGGCGTCGCCGGGTGATGATTTTCGGTGACTCGATCCGATCGGACTTCGAGAACCCGCTTGCAACAACATGGCGGGCGCTCATGAGGTCTCTGACCCGATCGGGCCACGAGGTAGTCTTCATCGAGCCACGGCGAAGCGAGAGCCTGACCCGGCTCCTGCGACACCGAGGCTCGGCGCCGCTCCGGCAGTTCTCCGAAGTCTATCCCGATCTCCAGTACCGCACCTTCGACCTGCCGCATGGTCGTGAGCTCAGCATCTGGCTGGCTCGCGAGCTCGCGCTCGTCGACTGCGTCGTCGTCCTCGACAACGCTACCGAGAAGTTGAAAGCGTTCATCATGGCCCATGACGAGCCCCGGCTGCTCCGGGTTCAGCCGTCCGGGACCGACCAATTCATGACCAGCATCGGTAAGCCGCTGTTGCTTGGACCGGCCATTGATCTCCCGCGATCACAGCCTCGGGTACTCATGCCGGCCGACATGCTACGAGTGGCTGTCCTCGCCTGGGACGCTGAGCTGGCCAGCCTTGCGACGCAGGCATGGCACCGTGTCGCCACGATCAACCCCAAGGTAAGACGATTCAGTCTTGGCTCGCTCTCGCTCGACGGCTGGGTCCCGATCACCGAACTCGATCTTGCATCCGTTCTTGCAGAGATCGACATTGCCGTCGTCATCGCCGGGTTGCACCCGGCCGGCCCGGCGATGGCCGTCCGGTCGCTGCTGCCGCTTTCATTTGGGGTGCAGAGCGTCACGATTGTTGCAAATCTCCATGAACCCAGGAACCACCTCCCGGTGCCGGTAGTGGTGCTGGATGGGATCGCCCGGAGCATCGCCGAGCTGACTCAGGCGAGCTGGCCGGATATGTCGCCCTGGTCAGCCGACACTCAGGCATCGGCCCTGATCGCGGCGATCGACCAGAGCCAGGCAGTGTTGCGCGCTGATCGAGCTTGAGGCCAAAGCGGTCCTCATGTGACGTGCCCAATCCCGATTGGACGGTCTGCTCCCCTCTCCGGGTACCTGCGAGCCGGAGTGGGGCCGAGGGAGAGGTCTGCGTCGCCGCCCGAATGCGTCCAATACAACCCGCATTACAGTGGTTCTCATTAAGCTTGTCGGTAGCGAGCGGCCAGCCCCACCCCCCGGCCCCCTCCCCAGCTCGATTCCAGATGCGTATCGCGAAGCTGGTGGGGAGCTGGAATCGGCTGGAGAGGGGGAGAACGCCGTCAACCCCTGTGAGACGCGCTGTAGCCAACGGTCGCGATTGGCGTGGAGGCCGGGGTGAACTCCGGTCGATCTCGAACGAGCCAAGCCTCGAACCGGGCGGTGAGGGTCTCGCGCTGGTCAGTCCAGTAGTTCCAGTTCTCGACGAACTGTTTGCCCCGTAACTCGTCGGCTGTCGGGATGAACTGGCGGCGCTCGGCGGGAATCATGGGCAGCGCCTTCGGGTTGACCGGACCGAACGGCAGGATGTTGCAGAAATTGGCCTGCGGGACTGAGCGAGTCGCGTAGTTGATGAAATCCATCCCGACGTCGGCATTCGCTGCCCCTAGCGGGACCGTCCAGGAATCCCCCGACAGCATCCCACCGTTCCACTGGGCCGCGACTTGTCCACCGATGTCCCGGGCCCCAATCCGGACGTTCCAGGCCGCGGCCAGACCGACCTCGCCGCTCAGGACGAGCTGGACGGGCTGCTGGGCGTCTTCATACCAGGACAGCACGCTGGGGAAGATCCGTTCCAGCGAGGCGAACGCGCGGTCAGTATCAAGTGGATAGAGGTCCGCGAACCCGACGCCATCGGCGAGGAGAGCGAATTCAAGCGTTCCGACCGGGTTGCGGCGCAACGCCCGAAGCTCACCGAACCGGCTCGTATCCCAGAAGTCCGCCCAGGACTGCGGGGCTTCCACCGCGCCCGTGCCATAGGCGATGGTAGTCGAGTACAGATCGACCACGACACCGTGCTGCATGGCCACACCCAGATCCTCGAACAGGGCGGTAGGGTCAACGACGGCGTAGTCGATCGCGGTCAGAAACCCGTCCCGGCCGAGCTGAATGACGTCCTCCGTCGGCACGCAGCACGCGTCCCACACCGTCTCCGTGTTTTCGACCTGTTGCCGAAGTCGGTCGAGATCGACCACCTCGATGCTGAGTCGCGCACCGGTAGCCTCCTGGAATGGCGTAAAGAAGGCTGCCACCTGAGCATCCTGATAGGCGCCTCCCGGGGTCGCTACGGTCAGTGTTCGGCCTCGCCACCGGTCCGGATCCTGATAAGCCGCCAGCGGCGTCGCGATCAGTTCAGGGACCGCGGTGGGAGCTACCTCGATCGGAGCAGTCGGTGTAATCGTTGGCTCCGCGGTTGGGTCGGCGTCCCCATTACCACCGCAGGCGCTTAGCGTGAGCGTGCCACCGGCGGCGGCAAGTGCCATCGCGATCCGAACGAGCGATCGCCGGTTCACGCGCACGCTGGTCGACCGATCACTCGGCATGAGTATCCTCTCAGGACAGTCAGTGAACACAGGCACTGGCCGCTACGTCCTGGCCAGACGGGATCTTGTGTCCGAACAGTGTACAGGGGTCGGTTCGGACTGAATCGGACAGGCTTGCCAGACCTCCGCGCTTCAGCCGCGGCCCCGCGGATCTCCTAGTAGCCAGGAGTTGAACGCCTCGTTCGCCACGGTCTGGTTGTCGACCCACCATTGCGTATCGGAGCGAACGAGGCGGGGCAGGTTGACAGGACTCGTCGCCAGGTTCGGGAGCAGCAAAGGATCGACTCCCGCCAGGCCCACGCTGGAAACGGGAGCCAGGCCCGACGCCGTCGCCAGGGCAGCCTGAGCGCCGGCGGTCAGTGCGAACCGCAGGAAGTCGGCTGCAACATCAGCGTTCTCAGCGTTCTCCGGGATGACCCAGAAGTCGGCCATCAGGAGTCCCTGGTTCCAGACCGGCTGGAGTGGTCGTCCTGACCACTGGGCCACAACGACCTGATGTCCCATCGCGCTGCCGAGAGCCGCTCGTCCTCCGCTCAGCCAGTCGATCGCCTGTGGCCCCGTTTCCCACCATCGATCGACGATCGATCCGCTGATCCGTCGCAGGCCGGAGATCGCGCGCTCCAGGTCAAGCGGGTAGAGCTTTCCGGGTGTCACGCCGTCGGCGAGGAGTGAGAACTCGAACGTACCGTATGGCCCTTTGGGGAGGGTGCGATTGCCCGGCAGCGCCCAGGATTGCCACCAGTCGGCCCAGGTCGCCGGGACGGAGTCGATCGCCACGGCGTCCGTCCGATAGGCGCTGATGATGGAATTGCCATAGGCGGGGATGGCCGTTGCGGTGGCTGGCACCAGGTCTGGAGTCGTCTCGTCGCTCGCGACCGGCTCCAGGCGTGAGAGTGCCCCTGCGGCAGCGAACTGGTTGGCCCACCGATCGGTGACGAGAGCGAGGTCGGCATTCGAACCACCGCTGGAGAGAGCGCCATAGTCCGGGTAGCCAAGAGCCAGACGACACCCGGTCGCTGAGGAGAACGGTTCCCAGAGGACCCTTCGCATGACTTCACGGATGTCGTCACCGGCAGCGACGATCCGGAGGGATCGGCCTTGCCAGCGATCGGCCGGTCCATCCACCTTCGCAGTGGTGGCGCCGAATGTCGCCCGGGTTGGCGTCGCGACGACGGGGCCATGCTCAGGAGTCTCAACGATGCACCCGGTCAGCACCAGGCTGGACGCCGCCACGCTCAGCAACGCCCGACGCGACAACCGACGCGTCATCGCGTCGTCGACCGGCAATCGGGTCAAAGGTGTCTCCGACTGCCCGAACATCGGTTACCTCCTGTCCCAACGGCCGACGACGCATGCATCACGCAGGAGCACGAAGGCAGGACTCAGGCGGTCGCCATCGCCGCCTTGAGCAGCCCCGGCACCTCGAATGGCGATCTGGCGACCCGGACGTTCGCGGCTTCGAGGGCAGCGATCTTGTCAGCCGCCGAGCCAGTCCCGCCAGAGATGATTGCGCCGGCATGGCCCATCCGTTTACCCGGAGGCGCAGTCTGACCGGCAATGAAGCCAACGACGGGCTTGGTGACGTGGTCCCGGATGAAGGCGGCCGCTGCCTCTTCGTCTGACCCACCGATCTCGCCGATGATCACCATTGCATCGGTATCGGGATCGTCCTGGAAAAGGGACAGGACATCGACGAAGGAGGTGCCGATCACCGGGTCACCCCCGATCCCGACAGCGGAACTCTGGCCCAGACCGGCCCTGGTCAGTGCGTCGACGACCTCATAGGTGAGGGTGCCGCTCCGGGAGACGAGCCCAACACGTCCCGGCTGGTGGATGAAGCCCGGCATGATACCGACCTTCGCCTCACCGGGTGTGATCGCGCCGGGGCAGTTCGGCCCCAGCAGCCGGGAGCCTTTCTCCCGGACGTACCGGTAGACCGGCACCATGTCGTTGATCGGAATGCCCTCGGTGATGCAGATCACGAAGTCGATCCCGGCGTCGACTGCCTCGTAGATCGCATCCGGAGCGAACCGGGCTGGCACGTAGATGATCGACGTGTTGGCGCCCGTCTCGCGGACGGCGTCAGCCACCGTGTTGTAGACCGGCACCCCGGCAACTATCTTCCCCAGACCGCCTGGCGTCACCCCAGACACGACCCTGGTTCCGTACTCCACCATCTGCATGGTGTGAAAGGTTCCTTCGCGACCGGTGATGCCCTGAACCAGAAGACGGGTGTCGTTCCCAACGAGAATGCTCACTGCCTGCTCCAATATGGTTGACGCGGCCCACCGGTGTCAGCGTCCGAACGACGATCTGATCAGACCGTCTCAGGCTGCGGCCTGAACAACCTGGGCCGCGGCCGAGTCCATCGTATCGACCGCGGTCAGCCCGGCCTCGGCAAGGAGCGCCCGACCCTCCTCGGCGTTCGTTCCGGAGAGACGAACGACGATGGGTACCGTCACGTTGACCCGGGAGAGCGCCTCGCGAATGCCCCGCGCGACGACATCGCCGCGGGTAATGCCACCGAAGATGTTGACCAGGATCGCCCGGACGTTCGGGTCCGCGGTGACGAGACCGAACGCAGTCGCGACCTGTTCGGCGCTCGCCCCTCCCCCGACATCCAGGAAGTTGGCTGGGTCGCCGCCATGGAGCTTGACGGCGTCCATCGTCGCCATCGCCAGTCCGGCGCCATTGACGATACAGCCGATGTTTCCATCGAGCTTGACGAAGCTGATGCCGCTCCGTCGGGCCCCGAGTTCGGTCTGATTCTCCTCCGCCATGTCGCGGAGATCATCGAGCTTCCGGTGACGGAACAGCGCGTTATCGTCGAAGCTCATCTTGCTGTCGAGCGCGAGCCAGTCGCCGGCTCCAGTGATGATCAGCGGGTTGATCTCAGCCAGTGTCGCGTCCTCCGCGAGAAAGGCACGGTACAGGTTTCCCGCGATGGCCGCGAACCCGGCGACCTTGTCCGCCGGGATTCCGAGATCGAACGCCATCTGCCGGAACTGGAAGGGCTGGACGCCGCGATCCGGATCGGCGAGCAGGCGGATGATCTTCTCGGGACTGGTTTGCGCGACCTCCTCGATCTCAACGCCACCCTCGGCGCTGGCCATGATGAGGATCTGGCGGGCGTTGCGGTCCAGCACGACGCCCAGGTAGAACTCCTTGCTGATCTCGACCCCAGGAACCACCAGGACCTTCGAGACGATGTGGCCCCGGATGTCGAGACCAAGGATCGCCTCGGCGGCGGTCCTGGCCTCTTCGGGCGTGCGAGCCAGCTTGATTCCTCCCGCCTTTCCGCGACCGCCAGTGTGGACCTGCGCCTTGATCGCGACCAGCTTCCCGGCCTCCCGGGCTGCCGCTTCGGCCGCCTCCGGAGTCGTCGCGACAGTTCCACCGTTTACCGGAATCCCGTGACTCGCGAGAATCTCCGCGGCCTGATACTCATGGATATCCATCGCCGTCGTTCTCTCCCTGGGTAAGCGCTTTGAACGGACAACGACCCGCTACCATCCGCATGCGTCGCACCGGGCCGGGCCGGAACTGGCCCCCGTCTCGAACCAGGTGGACAGATGCCCGGCCGCGCGAACGATGCTTCGTTGCCGAAAGCATCCTACCAAGAGTGAAGGATATAGGGGGGCAGGACTGTCTCCAGCGCGACGGTCCGGACAACTGAACTAACGCATGACGTTGACTCTCATCGAACGTGTTCTCTTACCCGACCCGGTACGGAGACCGAAATTCACTGACGACACGAAGGAGCCCGAAAGAGGGTGAAACGGGTATTGAAAAACGGGATGGTATGATAGTATGCGCAGGACGCTCCTCCGCAAACGTGCTCCCCGGAATCAATATCAGGGAATCATTGTTCGTTGTGCATGGGAACGTCCGACAATTGTGCACCGTCGCGAAGGATCGCGACAGAGAGGTTCCCCAAGACAGATGAGTGATCGTACGGTTACCTGCCGCGACTGCGGCGATGCGTTCGTGTTTACAGCTGGAGAGCAGGCGTTTTACACCGAGCGAGGCTTCTCGGAGCCGCAGCGCTGCCCAACGTGCCGTGCAGCCCGCAAGACCCAGCGGAACGGTGACGGCGGCGGCAGTGGTGGTGGTTCCTCCTACGGCGGAGGCGGCGGTTCCTACGGTGGTGGTGGTTCCTACAGCGGCGGCGGCGGCGGTGGCTACTCCAGTGGCGGCTCTGGCGGCGGTGGCTATTCCAGCGGCGGTAGTGCCGGCTACTCCAATGCCCCGCGACAGATGTTTGCGGCTGTCTGCTCCGGCTGCGGCAAGGAGACCGAGGTTCCGTTCCAGCCGCGGATGGATCGGCCCGTTTACTGCCGCGATTGCTTCCAGGAGCGTCGCACGTCCGAGCCCCGTGGCGGCGGCTACGGCAACAACTACTAGCATCCAGCACGCCAATCGATCGACGACCTGCTCGGGCAGTGATTGCCCGGGCAGGTCTTTTCCGTGTCGGGAGGAGCCTCCGCTGCTCGATCGATCGGCTAAAATCGAGTGCTGGCTGCCGACGGTTTCCTGGTGCGGTGAAAGTAGCCAGTTCGAAACGGTGAAGGGGTGAGGCAGATGGAATCCGAACCTCTCGGAGTACGAGTCAGATCTGGCCAGCGGGTCGAGCTGCGTCGCCACGTCCCGGAGAATCTTGTCAGCTTCCAGCGATGGTACGCCGACCCGGACATCGCCGCCCTGCTTCGCCACGATCTCAGCCCATTGGACGGCAGGCAGTCCCAGAGCTACTTCGAGACCCTTATCTTGCCGCTCTCGGCCCGAGGGTTCTGCTGGGCGATCATCAATGCTTCGAACGGTCAGTTGCTCGGTACCACCGCGTTGACCGAGGTAACCTCCCGCACGCGATCCGCTCTGTTCCGGATCGTAATTGGGGAACGAGACGCATGGGGCCAGGGGTTCGGCACCGAAGCGACCCGTCTGGTCTGCGAGCAGGCGTTCTCGGCGCTGGGCCTGCTCCAGGTTCGACTCGAAGTCTTCATGCACAACGAGCGGGCGATCGCAACGTATGAGCGAGTCGGGTTCCATGACACCGGGTCCCATGTCGAATTCGTCCGAAGCCGCGGCATTGACCTGCACGTTCGCGAGATGGCGCTCCATAAGGACGACTATGACGGGCTCGGCGTCTTCGCCTCCCGCATCCCGCCATACCCGGCCCTGCAAGACGTCTCCCGCGGTAACGGAACGCACTGACCCGTTCTCGCGGAGGATCGGGAAGTCCGCTCACCTATGATATGGAGATGCCAGTGATGCCCGATTGGAGTTTCAGTGCAGGACCCCGCAATCGGCGGGACATGGGTTGTCCAGGCGTGATGGCTCGATACTCCCTGATGGTCCTCCTGCTCACCGTTCTGCTCCCTGCGCCAGCTCGGGCCCAGACGGTTCTCGTCCCGGAGCAAACGTCTGCGCGAGTCATCCACGCGAGTCCTGACACCCCACCCGTGGACGTCTACGTCGACGATGAGCTCCTCGTTTCAGCGACGGGCTTTGGAACGGTCACCGGGTATCTGCGGATTGCGACCGGCAAGCACGAGCTCCAGATCGTCCCGGCCGACGGTGATCCGCTTCGGCAGGCACTAGTCGCCGTCGAGATCGAATTCGATGCGGATACGTTCCAGCTCCTCGCGATCCAGAACTACCTCAACGGGATCAGCCTGACCGCGTTTCGCCAGGACACGTCGAGAATCGACGGACAGGGCTACGCCCGAATCCGGCTGGTACACCTCGTACCCGACGCCAATGGCCTCAGCCTCGCCTTGCCCAATGGCGATACGATCTTCGACAGCATCCTGCCGCTGACCGCGAGCGACTATGAGGAGATTCAAGCGGGCAGCCAGACCCTGACCGTCCGCCCAGAGCGACTGTCGATCCGTCCGCTCGACCAGCCGCTCGCTCTCCTGCCGAACGTCGACTACGACCTGGTGGTGATCGGTCAGATCCGGGACAACTCACTACGGGTTCTGCCGCTCGTACTGGCCACTGCCCAACCCTGTGGCCAGTACCTCGGTATCAGTGGACCGGACTCGGGATGCCTGCGCTTCGTCAATGCATCGCCGGACATTCCGCTCGTCGATGTCTACGCCGGGCATACGACCCTGCCGGTCGCGACCGGTCTGGCCTTCGGCGTCGTCTCTCCCGTGATCAGCATTCCCTCTGGCGACGTTGAGGTGCGGATCGTTCCCGTTGGCGGCACACCGGATGGCGAGCTAACCTCGGCATCCCTGTTCGTCGAGGATGGCGACGGCTTTCTCCTGGTCGCGTCCGGGACCGCCGATCGGGCCGTCCTTGAGGGCTACGACGACTCAGACGTGCCCCTGGCCGGTGACCAGTCCAGGGTCTCGATCATCCATCAGGCCAATCACACCGGCATGATGGATGTCACCGCCAACGGCGCCCCTCTCGTCCGGGCCATCCTTGAGGGCGAGGAGAGCGAGGCGCGACTCCTGCCGGCCGGGACGTGGGTCTTCGAAGCCACCGCCAATCCCGAGGGCAATGGGATCGTCATCGCTCCGGCCGTTGACCTTGTCGCTGGTCACGATTACCGGATCATCGTGGCCGGCGACACGGACAAGGGCATCGTCACGGTCATCGTCACGGGAATCCCCGTTCCAACTGATATCGGGATTCCTCCTCCCTGATCCCCGAGACGGTAGTCGGAACGGATCGCTGTCGCCACCGCGGTGGCTTGGCTTCACCCAGCCGCGGCCATGCGATCCCGGGTATGCTCTCCACTGTTTTACCGCGCACGAACGAGCGACGATCCCGGAGGATCAGCACCATGACGTCACCCCGGAGCCAGTGCGCACGGAGTCATCCGCGACCACTCGCCTTCGCTGGGCTGCTGTTCGCGCTCTGCGTGCTTACGTCAATTGAAACGGCGGCCCAGAGTTCGACTTCAGCTCCGTCTCCGGCCAGCAGCCCCGTCGCTGTTCAGGCATGCGGCCAACGGCTGCAGATCGGCGATTCCAGCGTCGCCTGTTTGACCCTGATCCATGGCTCCTCGGACGCCGGACCGATCGACGTCAGCATCGACGGGTCCGTCCTGTTCACAGGGGTCGCCTTCGGGTCCAGCACCGGATTCGTCGCACTGCAAGCCGGGACGTACGGGATCCGGGTCACGGCGACCAGTCAGCCCGATACCGTGCTCTTCGAGAGCCCCGGGCAGAAATTCGTGGCCGGAGAAGGAATCGAGCTGGCCATTGTCGGCTCGCGAGATGCGACCACTCTTGCCGGTCTGATCCTGCCAATCCAGACGTCCACGCCATCCGCGGGCTCAGCCTCACTTCGGGTGGTTCAGGCGATCCCGGATGCGCCGCCGATCGACCTCGCGCTGTCGTCCGGCGAGACCATCATCGCCGGGCTCGCCCCCCTGTCGGCGTCCGACTACCTCGCGGTTCCGGCGACAGCATCGTCGATCGAGATCCTGGCTGCCGGTTCGACTGATGTTCTGTTCCCCGTGCCTGGCTTCACCGCTCCGGACGGGGCAACGATCACGGTCTACTCGCTGGGAAGCGTGACGAACCCAACCGGGATCGTTCTGGTGACCGTCCTCGTCCCCGGTCCGGGCAGTGACGCAGCAGAGCCGCTGATGGTTGCTACACCAGCGGCCTGACGACGATCTGACAGATTCACAAACCAGAAGGGACCAACTCCACGTGACCTCTCCACACTCTGTCAGCCGGAAAAGCAATCAAAGGGGCCAGACGAATCGACGATCATTTGGCCTCGTGACACTCGCCATGACACTTCTCCTTCCAGTTGCCCTTATCAGTATGCTGGCGGCGGGACCGACCGTCGCGAGATTGCAGCCAGAGGCAAGCCCGATCGGTGATCAGGCAGTCGCGACGCCAGTTGGAACCCCCGGAAATGAGAGCACAGCGGACGTTCGCTGCACAGAGGTATTCGGGACCGGGGACGAAGGTGACGCCTGCGTGGCGTTCGTCCATGCCGTTCCCACACTCGAACCGGTGGATTTCACGTTAGAAGGCGGTGATGAAGCAGCGGCGTCGGATGTTGCATTCGGCAATTTTGTCGACTTCATCGCGGTGTCGACTAACGATGTGACGGTTGAGATCTCCGACACTGCCTCCCCGGACCTGCTCATTACCGAGTCGTCCCTTGAGCTTCAGCCCGATCGCGCGTACGCTCTTGTCCTTGAACAGGCCTATAACCAGGACGCGCCAACCGTGACGGCGGTACCGATCGACCTGGCACCGCTGGGACCGGAGGCGTCGCGGCTCGTGTTCCATCATTCGGTGAGCGATGCCGACGAGCTGTCTGTACTCGGGCTCGCGCCACCATTCGATGCGCGGATCGCCCCAGGCGCGACGACCGATCCAATCACCGTTGATGCGGGAGCGTCGTCCATCGACGTCGTGCCGGGTAACGAGCGCGATGACGTTCTGGCCACACTGACTGTTCAACTGGAACCGGGGATCTCGTACCTCGTGATCATTGGCGGCACGACCAGTGATACACCCTTGGCAGTGATCTACGCTGCCGCACCGGTCGCCCTCGGCGGCTGAGTCGGATTCCCGCCGACAGGCACTCAAGCTCTTCCACCCGAACAAGATCTCCTGTGTGCGCGTGAGTCGGTCATCACCCTCGAATCCTGAGGGGCATGAGAAGCAGTGACTGCGGTCCAACGGACGATCGACGGATCTGCCCTGAGCTGTGTGAAGGCGCCAGCGCTCTATGCCCCGCAAGGGCCGTACAGCTCAACCGGTATAGACCAGAACGGCTCCCCTCATTCGTGGGGAGCCGTTCTGGTCTGTACCGATATTGCGGCCGCGACTCGGGTTTAGACGGCTTCGAGGAAGTCGGACGCTATCCATCCAATCACGGACGGATCATCCATTGACTGAACCTCGACCCAGGTGAAGTCTTCAGCCTCGACTGGCTCGCCGATCACGACGAACTGGCTGCCGGCGGCGTCCACCTGGAGGACGACCTCGGCTGTGGCCGACGGCTCCAACCGGACGTTGACCCCTACATCGACCGTCGCGACCGTCGTTCCGATCGGGAAGCCGCCTATCGACCCGGAACCAGTGTCCTCCGATGGATCCGTCTCTTCGACCGTCTCCGTCGCTACCTCGGTGGGTTCGCTTGCCCCCTCCTCGGCCGGGTCTTCAGCTGAGGCTCCTCGTGGCGGACGGCTGGAAGCTGGCAGTGGAGTTGAATCCGGGTTGGAGGTAATTGCGGGAACTGTCAGAATGCTGATCGCGCCAGCCCCGGATGGCACCGGGGTGCCTTCGACACCGCTCGAGACGCCGGTGGAGGCGCCCGAATCGACGGTGTCACCACCGGTCAGGGTGAGGCGGGTGAACGTCAGCGCCCCCTCAGGAATCGTGATCTCATCGTACCCCTCCGGGAAGAACACACCATCACCCGAGATCAGGGTGAACGCGGACTCTGGGTCGGCGTCACGCTGTGGGCCCGGCGCGACCGTCCGGGAAACCTGGACGCGGCCACTATCGATCGCGATCTCAACGCCGTTCATCCTGTTGGACAGCAGCGTGACACTGCTGGACGCCGCCAGAGGCTGGTCCGGAGTGACCGTCACCTCGTCGACCGTGAAACGGCCAGGACTGGTTGGGAGGGCCGTCGCGACACCATCACCAAGGATCTGGTTCGTCACGCCGTCATAGGCGTCGGCGGCCGGCTCACCGTCGGCATAGGTAATGCCGGGTGGGCGCTGATGGCCAGCCGGCAGCATGATCGTCGACAGCAGAACGACCGGCTCGGTGCCAGCGTTCCGGAACGCATAGAACGTGTCGACCGGCAGCACGATCGCGTCCCCAGCGGCCAGCGCGACCTCATCGCCCGCAGCGACCGATACCTGATCTGCCCCGGCAATAGAGACCGCCGCCGTGTTGCCCTCGTCGCGAACGACTGCGGTCAGTGTGCCAGCCTCTACCCGGTCGATCTTCGGTCCGGGATGGCTTCGCATCGGAATGGACGAACCAGGCTGCATCGTGATCCGGATCAGACGAATGAATGACGGGGCGATCGGCATGGGATCGAGCACGACATCGAGGAGGGGGGTCGCGCCGGCACTTTCCGCGATCGCAGCATCGTCCTGAGCGGTCGACCGGGACGGCCGGAGAGAGGCGCCAGCCATGAGGGTTCCGAGCAGCGCCACTACGACGAGCAGTCGAACCAGATGAGTGGATCGGAGGATCAGCGGTCGTCGCATCTATTTCCCTTCGACTGACCGGCGGACCCGGCAGTTCAATGTCGCCCACGCCGAATCGAGGAGCCGGAGCCGGCCGGCAATGCCGACGGTCCCGGTTCAGGATAGCGCCGACCGGCACCATGCGTGATGTCAGTCGGGAATGGCCAGCGCCGGAACGACGTCAGACGCGGTTCTCCCTATCTTGGCGTAGTGTCCTCACTGACGCAATGCGAAACCCACAAGATGTTCTGACCATTCACTCCGATAACTGCGGCGATCCGAAGGTCGGCGAAACAATGCTTGTGTAATGCTGGCGACGTGCGATCCGATTTAGGGGCCAGGAAATGGATCTGCCACGAGGTTGAGACGGGCCGAGCCGCCAACCGGAGATGCCGTATGATTCATCTGGCGCGGCGAAGCGGCACGTGGTGCGCGAGCTGACCCTCTAGCTCAATGGCAGAGCACCGGACTTTTAATCCGAGGGTTCTGGGTTCGAATCCCAGGGGGGTCACCTATGAATATCGCATCCCAAGGCGGTAAACGTTGCGACACCCCGTCGCAATCGACTGTCGTCACCCCGCTTGACGACAAAACTGACGACATATGGCGAGACGAAACGCTCTCGGGTTGACCAACAAGACGACCCCGCACCGGCGGCACCCGGTCGGGGTCGTGGTCGGCCCTCGTGGGGAGAAGCGCGACATGCAGAATCTACCAGAGGCTAGATCGATCCGTTTCTCCCACGCACACCGAACCGATCGTTGGGCGGACCGGCGCAGAGGGCAGCGTTTATTCCTGGAGATGATCGAAGGCAGAGCACCCCACGTCCTGGAGGAACTGCTGTCAAATGGCAATCTCGCAGCATACCGGGCCGCGATCAATGTTCTCGATCGAATGGGCGAAGATCTGTCAGAGCCCGATGACCGGGTTCATCGGTTGTTCTCACCACTCCCCGATGATCCCCCAGAAACAAAGAGACTGATCCACGACATCTACAGCACCGCTGCCAAGATCGGGCTGGATAGGCCGTGGTACGTCAACGACGCGCTCTATACCATCGACCAGTGGACGGGTCTGCCGGGCTGGTTATTGACCAACAACAGTCCGATCCCGTCTCAACTCGCGTTGCCGCTGACAATCCACACCCTTTCGTATGCCGATCATGACACGTACTCCGAGTGGCTGCGACAACGGACAACGGAGAACCACGTCATCCGTGTCGAGGTCAACTGGGCGACGCATTTGGAGCCGTGGTCCGTCATCGAGAAACGCGTCGAATCGGAGTTGGCCAAGGAGCGGGCCAGGGTAGAGGAGGCAACAAACCATTCCCGACCGCTCTCCTGGTTCGGCGACTTGACCGATCGAGACCCTGATCTGATCGCCCACATGCAGCAAGAGTTCCAGCCGATCAAGCCCTCCTCCATCGCCAGGAACCATTTGGATTGGACATTCCGTCACTTGGTCTTTGGCCAGTCCTTCGAGGCGATCGCCTTGCAGGACCTCGGCGATAACTATGACCTGCAACAGATCCGAGAAGATGCCGCGTTCTGCAAGCAGATTGAGACGATTGAGAGAAAGATCCGGGGACTCCGAGTTCAATTCGACCTGATCCGTCCTGGCGGGAAGAAGCCGGGAAGACCGACCGGCTCCAAAACGCGCAAGACGACTGGATTGCGCGTCTCACGACCACGGCTCGCCTGGTAATCCGGACGCCGCCGCCGCCAGGAAATCGTCCCTATTACCCAATGGTGCAGAGCACTACTCTCCATGTCAGGCCGTCGCGCAGGGTGGCGGTCCTATATGGAGATCGCCTCGTGGACACCATGAAGCCGCAGTCCGACGCGCCGTCACTCGTGCCCATCGACCGCCGGACCGTCTCGATCAAGACGGTCGCCACGGAACTCGATATCTCACTTAACCTGGCGTACAAGCTGGCACGGGAGAATGCTCTCCCGCTACCCGTTATCCGCATCGGTGAGCGCCGGATGGTCTGTTCTCGCCAGGCCCTCGACGACCTGCTCGCCAGCCCGTCCCGTCCGAACTCCGTCACTGACGCCGCCTGAAAAACGCCGACACCCCCGTCGGCTTCTCAGGCGTGCGCGGGGGTGTCAGAGGGACTCGACCAATGCCACGAAACCGTACCACACCGACACTGTCCGAGGAACGCGTCCGCCGGCTGCGGGAGCTGCTGGCCATGATGGTCGATCGCTACGGCGACACCGGCCCGATGATCGCCACCATCCGGCGCAACCTGTCCCTGGCCGAAGCCGCGAACCTGCCCACGCAGGACAGGCAGGTGCGGCGATGAACCTCGTCGCCAGCCTGTCCAACTTCGAGCTCATCGCTGGTCTCGACGGGCTCACCCACGAACGTCTATCGGCCACCGATGAGACGCACCTCGTACTGATCGACCAACACCTCGACGCTTACCAGCGAGAGGCCGACCGGCGGGTAGCTCAACATACTGCCGGTCACGGCCCCAACCCCCACGCCGCCTGGTGGGAGGGCGGACGTGCCGTGGCCCAGGAGATACGCGAGCGCGTCCCCATCACCTACCCGCTCGCCGTGATGGGCTGGCGTCCTGCCAGGAGAACCCAAAAGGAACAGGCCGGTTGGTGCCCCTTCTGCCAGGACGGGCACGATCGCTTCATCGTCTTCCTGACGGGCAATGACGGTGCCGGCCGGTTCTGGTGCCGCCGGTGCGATTTGCGGGGAGATGTGATCGACCTCTACCGCTGGACCCAGGGGAACGAGAGCTTCGTCCGTACGGTGGAACACCTCGCGGCGGTGGCGGGCATCCCGTTGCAGCAGCCGGACGACCCGACCATGACCGTCGTCGTGAACAACGCCATGCGCGCCCGCCATTCGGAGGTGGCGTAGTGGCCGCTCAGCAGTGGGACACACCGTTCACCCGCTTCATACCGACACCCGCCCCAGCTCCGTGGCCAGTGCTCGATGCAGCGGCATTGCGGGGACTGGCCGGGGATGTGGTCCGGGCGATCGACCCGATCAGCGAGAGTGATCCCGCCGCGACGCTGATCACCTACATGGCGATGTTCGGTAACGCGGTGGGCCGGAGTCCGCACTACGTCGTCAGTGAGACACGCCATCACGCCAACCTCTTTGCCACCCTGGCCGGGGCGACCTCGAAAGGACGCAAGGGCACGAGTCACGCGGCTCCCCGGCGCATTGTGACCGAAGCCGATCCCGCATGGGGACTCCGCATGTTCGGCGGCGTCGGTAGCGGGGAGGGGCTGATCCACGCGATCCGCGATCCCATCGAGCGCATGAAGAAGGGCGAGACCATCGTCGAGGACGAAGGGGTCCAGGACAAGCGGCTGTTCCTGACGGAAGAGGAGGAAGCCGCGCTCTTCAACGTGGCTCGCCGGGATGGCTCCACCGTCAGCGAGACGGTGCGTGGTGCGTGGGACGGCCGGCAACTCGGTGGTCTGACCAAGAACTCGCCGACACGGTGCGCGGAACCGCACGTGAGCCTCGTCGGCCATATCACCCAGGCGGAACTCCTCAAGGTGCTGGATGAGACGAGCGCGGCCAACGGCCTTGGCAATCGCTTCCTGTGGATCGCGGTCCGTCGCTCGAAGCTCCTGCCTGATCCCGGCAGCCTGTCCGATGACCTGCGCGACGACCTCGTCCACCGCACGCGAATGGCCCTGTCTGCCGCCCGGAACGTGAGCCGGATGCACCGAGACCAGGAGGCGAACGACGCCTGGGCCGCTGTCTACCCGACGCTGTCCGCGCCCGGGATCGGGCTTGCCGGTGCGCTTACCGATCGAGCCGAAGCGCAGGCACTCCGTCTCTCCATGATCTACGCCCTGCTTGACGGCTCCGGCGTCATCACCGCCCTGCTTGACGGCTCCGGCGTCATCACCGCCGACCACCTCGAATCCGCCCTCGCCCTCTGGCAGTACGCCGCCGACAGTGCCGTCTACCTGTTCGGTGACAAGCTCGGTGATGCGGTGGCCGATCGCATCCGCGATACTTTGCGGGATGGGGCACAATCGCAGAACGATCTGATGAACCTGTTTGGTCGGAACGTTCGATCCGCTCGCATCAGTACCGCACTCCACCTGCTGCAGGCGGGCGGACATGTCACCAGCCGACAGGAGTTGACGGCCGGTCGTTCGCGCACCGTGTGGGAGTTGCGGCGATGACACCACTCGATATCCTGCGATCCCGCCGTCGTGACTCCGTCCCGGACGGTGCTAATCAGGCGCACGAGATAGACGAGGTAGACGAGCTAAGCCCCCAAGCCGCGCCGACTGCCGTCGTGATCTCGATCAAGGATCGCCGGCGTCGTCCCGACTGTGCGATCTGCGGCGCGACCCTGTTTCCCGGCTCTGCCTGGCGGTGCCCGCCCTGCGTCGATCGACTGACTCGCGAACGCGACGAACATCAGAACAACCCGTTGAACGAATAGAAGAACCACCAGGAATACGTAGCCCAAAGAGCGGGGTACGTATTCTCTTTGTCCGGCCTCCCGACTACGCTGGAACCACTCCCTCGCCGGTCGTCACAGGGGCACCGATCCCCTTAGGAGGCAGTCGTGTGCCGCAATGTGCTCGTCACTATTTTCGCGTTCGTCCTGATTGTCGGGACTGGGGCAGGCGCCATGTCCCTGCAGCGGACTGAGGCGCGCCAGGCATCCTCGGCACGCCAAGCATCCTCCGCCGACACATGCGCCACCGTCGCGGCACAGACCCAGACCGCGACGGTCGCCGCGACGCTGACGCCGCAAACCCGGCCGGTCTTGACTGCTCAGTACGATGCCTCAGGCAATCTCATCCAGCCAACGTTCGAGACGGTTCACCTTGGCGCCGCCTGCGTCAACGGCGTCATGGTCCGGGATGAGCAGGGGAACATTCTCCTTCCACCCGTCACGCCCCGGTCCCCGCCGTCAACCGTCGGGGCCAGCGGGTATACCGACCCGGTCACTGGCGCCCACACCCCACCCCGAACCGGGCAGCCCGGCACGCCGATCCCAACCGTGGACTGGCTGGTACCGAGCGGCGTTCGTCCCGTTTGTGTTCCTGGTCCAGTCGTACCCGGATGTCGCCCGCCGGTCGATGCTGTGGCGGTCTCCACGTGTGCTCCGTTCGAGGTCGGCACTGATTGCTATCAGACCCCAGCCAACGCTTTGCGCGAGCACTGGACCGCGACGGCAGCGGCGGGCGGCAAGCCATAGGCGGCGCGAGATCGAACTGGACGAGAACATCCGGCGCAAGGACCTAACCGCCTACGAGCGATCCAAGTTCGTCACCAAGCTGACTGACACTGCTAAGGCGATCGTCGAAACCTGCGGGGACTCCCCGCAGGTTTCGACAAGGGGACCGAGGCCGGACCCATTCAGTGACCGACGTGTCGCCGACCGGATTGGAAAATCAGCTCGAACAATTGCCGATGCCCGTCATCACGTTGCCGCCCATCACCATCTCAATGACCGACCCTGGCCTCCCGCTCCGACCAGCGATGCCGCTCGGTCAGGTCGTCGCCCCAGTCCGGGGGACGGATCGGCCCGAACCACCGGGCATAGACCCGCTCGCTCTGCCATTCGACGCACAGCATGACGCTGTTTCGTTCGCTGCCGCGCGCTCGATAGGCGACCGCACCGGCTGCCGTCCAGTCGTGCTCGGCGATCTGGTTCCCGTGTCGGACCAGATCGTCAACGTCGAGGAGGCGTACCCACTGCTCGTCGCCTCGATCCAGCCAGACCGGCTGCGTCCCTGACTGTGCCGTGATGTAGTCGACGACCCGCTGGGCGAGGCGCTCGAGGTGCCAGCGATACCGGTGCCGGAACCCGTGGGCCTGCGCCCTGGTCATACCGGCCCCCGGCTCCGGACTGTACCGGGCATGCGCCTCGTCGAAGGTCAGGGGCAGCGTCGCGCGAACCGTCTCCATCCATGCGCTCCAAACCGAACCAGGGCGGGTCGATGGCAGCACGATAGAACATTTGTTCCCCATTGACGAGACGTTCCCGCTTGTCGCTGATCGCTCCTCGACGATGCCTTGACGGTGAACAGCGGCTAGTGACCGACGCCCCGTTCCACAACACGCGGTCGGCCCGCCTGCGCGAACTACGTAGTCCCCCGAAATACGTAGGGTTGACATCTTGTCCACACGAAGAGCATTTGCTACGGTCACATGACCCTCCTGAGCCGCGAACCGGTCGCGGTCCGGAGATGATCCAGTTCGACGAGCGGTGGAAAATGATCGACCAGGACGAATTCTCCTCCACCCCCCGCCGCCTGATCCCGTTCTCGCCGTTGATAATCGATCAGGTGCGTCGTATGGCCGTTCCGGCGCCGCACGCTTTGTTTGCACCTGTTGAATTCCCGGAATTCCGAGGGTCAAGATGAATATGCGAGAGGCTCTTGACCGGCTGGAGATCACCAATGTCATCGTCCACGACGTTCCGCGAAAGACCGCTGGCCCGAGTCAACCGCTGACACTCAGTGAGACCGAGAGCGAGCTGACCGCAGACCTAGCCGTCGATTTCGCCACCCGAATCAGGATCAGTCTCGACAAGGCGGCGTTCGACGCAGTGGTCGACGTGGACCGTGATCATGTCGTTCCGCCGCTGATCCTGTCTCAATTGACCGATCAGCCAGACAATTTCGTGATAATGTCTCAGGCCGTTGCCGGGCATTTGCATATCTGTCAGACAGCAAAGAACTCGCCCGGCCTGCTGGTCGTCATCCGCGGAACACTGGCTGGCGACCGATGCCTGGCTCTGATGAAGCTGGAGCGGCAACTGGGCGTTCAACTCGCTCAGATCGAGAACAATGGGAAGCTGACCTACAACATTCGGCAGGTCCGCGATCTGATGCTGACCGATCAGACCAAGGTCTTCAAAGCCGCCATCTTCATACAGGGCGGTGACGGGATGGTCGGCCTGACCGCGCTGGTATCCGATCATCAGCGCGGGTACTCGCATGAGATCGCGAACTTCTTCTTGCACCAGTTCCTGGGCTGCCGCTTGGCGGAGCTACCGGAAGTCACCACGAAGCGGTTCTTCGACAGCGCTCTTTCCTTCATCCACGACCACGTGACTGAGCCCGAACTCAAGACGCGCTACCACATTGCCCTCATGAGCGAGATGAATGGCAGTCGCGAAGCCGTCCGCCCGATCGAGTTCGCTGATACCCATATGGTGGGCGCTCATCGTTCGCAGCTGCTGACCCACTTCAGCGATCACGGCATCCCAACCTCGGATCTGCCCAAGGATCGGAAGTTGATCGATCGCCAATTGAAGAGCATGACGTGGCGATTTGAAGGAGGGTTGGCGCTGGTTGGGCCGCCCGAGGAGTTCGACGCCCGGGTCACGACTGTCGACGATGAGACAGGAATGTCCCAGACGATCATTCGGGACGGGATCAAGAATGTCGGAAAGTAACGATCGATGGCTTGATGATCTCCGGCGACAGTTCGTCACCGCTCGGCCGACCTATGAGCGACTCGCCGCGGAGATGGAGCGGAGAATCACCCTCCTGATGCGCGACGCCGGTCTCTACGTCACGGTTTCTGGCAGGGCGAAGGAGGTCAGTAGCTTCGTCCAGAAGGTATTGTTGAAGGGGTACGACGCCCCATGGGAGCAGATTCGGGACAAAGCCGGCGTCCGGATCGTCGCGGCATACTTTGGGGATTTACCCGCCATTCAGGCTATAATAGAACAAACGTTCTCGATCCTCGACACCACAGACAAGGTGGCTGATCTCGAGGACAAGACTCTCGGCTATCGGGGCTTTCATTACGAGGTCACCATCGACGAAGCCAATGCCGGTCAGCTCGGCGATGGTGACGAAACCTTGCTCGGGCTCGTCTGTGAGATTCAGCTCCAGACTCGTGCCGAGAATCTGTGGAATGATGTCTCGCATGGACTCTTGTACAAGCCCAGCGCCGACGCACCACTGGATCTGAAGCGACGGCTCTACCGTCTGGCGGCCCTCATGGAACTCTTCGACTCTGAGCTCGACCGGACAAGACAGGAGATGGCTGCGCTCCCTGGCTCACGGGCGAGCAACGTCTTGACGATCCTCCGGGAGCACTTTTATCGCTTGACTGGACACTCGTTCAACAAGGATCTCTCCCTGGAAATTCTCTCAACGCTCCTGGACAAAGTGGCGACGCAGGACGACGAACTCCTCAAGCGACAGCTGACGGGATTCGTGAACAGCCGCGGGCCGAAACTGGAGCGCCTCTATGATCAGTTCCTTGGTTCCGACCATGCTCCTGCGCTGCTCTTTCAGCCAGAGACCATCCTGCTCCTTCAGGAACTTGAGCGAGATCGATTCGCGGTGCGCGACGCATGGAACGAGGTCTTTCCCGCGTCGCTCCTCGAGGAGATGGCAAGCATCTGGAGGATCCAGTTTTCGAACCAGTAGAGTATTGATCATCTCTGGTTAGCCTTCCTCCTCTGCAGAATCGCTGCTGGCCCCTTGCCTTGTCCTGAGACCGAGCGGTGTTCACGGCACCGTCGCATTCCGGCATGCTGCCACCGAGGAGCGTGCGCACATGGCGCAGGGGAGGGAAACGCTCTGCGCTCAGCAACACCTTTGCCAGACTACCTACCGCTTCGTCGCAGGCGAACACATCGCCCAGGAAGGCGCATCATGAAGCTGCTTCTCACGGCCGCGGGCATCACGAACCCGAGCATCAACGACGCGATGGTCGGCCTGTTGGGCAAGCCGGTCGCCGAGTGCGATGCCCTCTGCATCCCGACGGCGGCATACGGGCACCCCATGAGCGGCCCTGGGAGGGCCTGGAGTTTCATTAGCGGACGGGAGCCCCGATGCCCGATGACCGAGCTCGGGTGGAGGTCCGTTGGTGTCCTGGAGCTCACCGCACTGCCCAGCATCGGCGACGACCGCTGGGTCACCTGGGTGCGTGAGGCGGACGTGCTGCTGGTCAACGGCGGCGACGCGCTGTATCTGTGTCACTGGATGCGGGAGTCCGGGTTGGCGGAGCTCCTGCCGTCGCTGCACGACACCGTCTGGGTGGGACTGAGCGCCGGCAGCATGGTGATGACTCCCCGCGTCGGAAAGGCCTTTGTCCAATGGCAACCACCCACCGGCAGCGACGAAACGCTCGGAGTGGTCGACTTCTCGATCTTCCCGCATCTCGACCACCCGGACCTGCCCGAGAACACGCTAGACACCGCACAGCGATGGGCAAAGACGATCCCGGGACCGGCCTATGCCATCGACAACGACACGGCCATCTCGGTGGTCGACGGTGCCGTCGACATCATCTCGGAGGGGCACTGGAAGCTGCTCACCCCCTCGGCATCCTGACATCCATCCAGTGCGTCGTCGGCGCCACGATCCCTCATTTCATTCGCGCACGAACTGCGGGCCATTCGTGAGACGGGCGCGGGGTCGGCGATGTCGGCCGATGCCCTTCCTCTGGCTGCGGAAGGTGCCCATCAGTGCGGCCAAGGCACCGACAGGAGGCGACCATCAACGCTGACATCACCTACGAGGATGCCCTGATCGAGCGTGTTCGCCCACCGTTTATCCAGGCCGACGCCGAGTGGCTCCTCGGCGAGGACGAGGTGATCGAGCTCCTCGTCGAGACCGGCGGCGATCCTGTCTGGCTGGCACGCGAGCTCAACGATCACGCCGATTGTTGCGTGCTGACCTGGCTACCGGAGAACGCCGGGCTCAGCGACCCACAGTACGCCAGCTTCCGGCGGCACGCGCTCGCACAGAAAGCCGTGGCGATCCAACTCGGCCGCGACTGAGGCA
>JAABUN010000872.1_pt1 | contig 73799 bp, 67 predicted proteins | sample 5559311 | NCBI WGS metagenome assembly JAABUN01 (sample SAMN10711877, study PRJNA513370) | rock metagenome | isolation source: Antarctica rocks | place: Antarctica: Victoria Land, Siegfried Peak sud | reverse complement strand
CAAAAAAGGTGAAACATTGACCCGCGACCTTTTGCAGGGTGTTGAAGTCAAATATCTTCGCAAAGCCGAAGTTGCAGCCGGAACGATTGATACGACGGGCGAAACCAAAGAATACGAACAGCGCACGTCGCGTCAGATTGACATTTTGAGTGACATCTACGAGGAAAAAATCACCAAATTAAAACAGGGTGACGAACTTCCTCCGGGCGTTATCAAAATGGTCAAAGTTTTCGTAGCGATGAAACGCAAACTTTCGGTCGGCGACAAAATGGCTGGACGGCATGGCAACAAAGGCGTTATCGCCCGCATTTTGCCGGAAGAAGATATGCCGTATTTGCCGGACGGAACGCCGGTCGACATCGTTTTGAATCCGCTCGGCGTGCCGTCGCGTATGAACGTCGGTCAGATTCTCGAAACTCATCTCGGCTGGGCTGGGAAAGTTCTCGGTCTTCATTTCGCAACGCCGGTTTTTGACGGCGCGAGCGAAAATGAAATCAAGCAGTATATTCAGAAGGCAAACGACAGATATGACGAATTGGGGCTTCCGCCATCGGTTGGGTTGTCGGGTAAAACCAGACTTTTCGACGGCATAACGGGCGAGCAGTTCGAGCAGAAAGTAACCGTCGGTTACATTTATATGCTCAAACTTTCGCATCTGGTTGACGACAAGATTCACGCTCGCTCAATCGGACCATACAGCTTGATTACGCAGCAGCCTCTGGGCGGTAAAGCGCAATTCGGCGGACAGCGTTTCGGCGAGATGGAAGTTTGGGCGCTCGAAGCCTACGGCGCAGCGCACATTTTACAAGAGCTTTTGACTTGTAAATCCGATGACGTTGCCGGACGCTCGAAAATCTACGAAACCATCGTCAAAGGCGAATCGAATTTCGAGCCGGGCATTCCCGAATCGTTTAATGTTTTAGTGCGCGAACTGCAATCGCTGTGTCTGGATGTCGAACTCATCACCGAAGACGAGATTGACCCGGATGTAGTGTTGGCAGGTGTCGGCGAAGTAGTGGGGGCAGATTAAATCAGTCCAGAGTCCATCGTCCAGAGTCTAAAGTCGAAAGCGACCTGACTCTGGACGATGGACTCTGGACAATGGACTTATAAAAATATGTTTAAATTTCAAAACGATAACAAAACACAATTGACCCCGAATTTTGAGGCGATTCGCATCTCTCTGGCATCGCCCGAAAAAATCAAATCTTGGTCGCACGGCGAAGTTACCAAGCCGGAAACCATCAACTACCGCACGTTTAAGCCGGAACGCGACGGGCTTTTCTGCGCGCGCATTTTCGGTCCCGTGTCGGATTGGGAATGCTTGTGCGGTAAATACAAACGAATGAAACATCGCGGCGTCGTCTGCGATAAATGCGGCGTGGAAGTTACCCAATCGAAAGTGCGGCGCGAGCGTCTCGGTCATATCGAGCTTGCTTCTCCGTGTTCGCACGTCTGGTTTTTCAAAGGCTTGCCGTCGCGCATCGGTCATCTTCTGGATATTACTTTGCGCGACCTCGAAAAAATTCTTTACTTTGAAACTTACATCGTGGTTGACCCGGGCGACGTGCCGGAATTGAAAGAAAAGGATTTGTTGACCGACGAGCGTTATCGTGAATTGATGCAGGAATTTCCGCATCAGTTTGTAGCGAAAATGGGTGCGGAAGCCATCAAAGAACTTTTGATGAAAATTGACATCCCCGGACTCGTTACCGAACTGCGTCAGAAGATGAAAGAGGAAACTTCGCAGCAGAAAAAGCTGAAGTTTTCAAAACGCTTGAAAGTGTCAAACTCTTTTTTGAAGTCAGGTAACAATCCCGAATGGATGATTTTAGACATCATTCCGGTTATTCCGCCTGAACTTCGCCCGCTCGTGCCGCTCGACGGCGGACGTTTTGCCACTTCGGATTTGAATGATTTGTATCGCCGTGTGATTAACCGCAACAACCGTCTGAAGAAATTGATGGAATTGCGTGCGCCGGAAGTTATTGTCCGCAACGAAAAACGAATGCTGCAGGAAGCTGTTGACGCGCTGTTTGACAACGGCAGACGCGGAAGAGTTTTGCGCGGCGCGAACAATCGTCCGCTAAAATCTTTGTCGGGAACGCTCAAAGGAAAGCAGGGACGTTTTCGCCAAAACTTGCTCGGTAAGCGCGTTGATTATTCGGGACGTTCGGTTATCGTCGTCGGACCTGAGTTGAAACTTCATCAATGCGGCTTGCCGAAGAAGATGGCGTTGGAACTTTTCAAACCGTTTATCTACAACAAATTGGAAAAAGACGCGCACGCTGCGACGATTAAGCAAGCGCGTGAAATGGTTGAACGCCAAGAGCCGATTGTCTGGGATATTTTAGAAGAAGTAATTCGGGAACATCCGGTTTTATTAAACCGCGCTCCGACGCTTCATCGTTTGGGAATCCAGGCGTTTGAGCCTGTCCTTGTCGAAGGTAAAGCGATAAAAATTCACCCGCTCGTCTGCACGGCTTTTAACGCCGACTTTGACGGCGACCAGATGGCGGTTCACATTCCGCTTTCTGCCGAAGCGCAAATCGAAGCGACTGTTTTGATGCTTGCTTCAAATAATCTTTTGAGTCCCGCGTCTGGACAACCGATTACCGTTCCGTCGCAAGACATCGTTCTCGGCTGTTATTATTTGACGCTCGACCGTGAAGAATTAGTCGGTGAAGGCAAATCGTTCAATTCCGTTGACGATGTTCTGCTCGCGCTCGACGCGAAAGCAGTGGCAACGCAAACGAAAATCAAACTTCGCTGGAAAGGCGATTTGATTGATTTGACCAAGGAGCACAACACGCAGGACGTTATGCGGGCAGTCAGCCGTCCGGTTGACAGCTTAATTGAAACGACTGTCGGGCGCGTGATTTTGAACGAGCGTTTGACGCGCGACGGCTTGCCGTTTGTCAACGGAACGCTGAAAAAGAAAGGCTTGCAGTCACTCGTCAGCTTCTGTCATTTAAAGCTCGGACACGATCAGACCGTCGTGATGCTCGACGATTTGAAGGCGATGGGCTTTCTTTTTGCAACCCGTTCCGGCGTGTCAATCGGCATTGACGATATGGTGACGCCGCCGAGCAAAAAGAAAATCATCGAAGATGCGCGTGCGGAAGTCGATAAACTTCAAAAGCAATACGAAGACGCGACGATGACGAATATGGAGCGCGTCAATAAAGTTACGGCGATTTGGTCGGATGTAACCGACAAAGTTGCGAAAGAAATGTTTCTGGCGATGAACAAGCGCGAAAAAGACCGTAAGGAATTAAATCCGATTCTCGTAATGGCTGATTCGGGTGCGCGTGGTTCGGAAGCGCAGATTCGTCAGCTTGCCGGTATGCGAGGGCTTATGGCGAAACCTTCGGGCGAAATCATTGAAACGCCGATTGTCGCTAATTTCCGCGAAGGTTTGAACGTGCTGCAATACTTTATTTCGACGCACGGAGCGCGAAAAGGTCTTGCTGATACGGCTCTGAAAACGGCTGACTCAGGTTATCTGACACGCCGCTTGGTCGACGTAGCGCAGGACGTTATCGTCTCGGAACAGGATTGCGGAACGCTTCGAGGAATTTGGGCAGAAGCGATTATTCGTAACGGCGAAGAAGTCGAATCTCTGCGCGACAGAATCGTCGGATGCACATCGCTCGACGACATTATTGACCCGGTTGACGGCATTACAATTGTCGAAGCGAATCGGGAAATTGACGAAGATTTAGCCGGACAGGTGCAGCTTTCAGGCTTGCAGAGAGTCCGCATTCGTTCGCCGCTGACGTGCGAATCGCGTCGCGGAATTTGCGTCAAATGTTACGGGCGAAACTTGGCAACCGGACACACCGTTGAAATCGGCGAAGCGGTCGGCGTTATCGCCGCCCAATCAATCGGCGAGCCGGGAACGCAGTTGACGATGAGAACCTTCCACGTCGGCGGCACGGCGCGTTTTGAACAGGAAACCAAACACGCCGCTTCGATGGATGGAACGGTCAACTTTTTGGGCGATTTCAAAGTTATCACGAACCGCGCGGGCGAACAGATTTCAATGAAACGCGGAAAATCCGACCTTGCTTTAATGGACGAGCGGGGGCGTGAAGTCGCGCGTTATCAAATCGTCTACGGAGCGCACGTTCACGTTAAAAACGGTCAAAAGGTTAAGGAAGACGATATGCTGGCGACCTGGGACCCGTTCACTTTTGCTATTTTGACGGAAGTATCGGGAACGGTAAAATTCCAGGATTTGAAGGAAGGCAAAACTCTCGAAGAGGATATTGATAAAGTTTCGGGACAAAAACGCCTCGTGGTAAAAGACTCGGATGAAAAACAACAGCCGCGTCTTGAAATCCGCAACGGCAACAAAGTTTTGAAAACTTATCAAATGCCGATTCGCGCTAACCTGTACGTCGAAGACGGACAGGCGGTTGAAGCAGGCGATATTATCGCTAAGATTCCGCGTGAAACGACTAAAACGAAAGATATTGTCGGCGGTTTGCCGCGTATCGTCGAACTTTTTGAAGCGCGTCGTCCGGGCGAAACAGCCGTGATGTCGGAAATTGACGGGACGGTTAAATTCGGCGCGATTGCCAAAGGTAAGCGCAAACTTATCATTACCGGTGACGACGGCGCGGAGCGCGAATATGACATTCCGCGCGGAACGCACATTGCCGTTCAGGAAGAAGACCACGTTAAAGCCGGCGAGCCTTTGATGGACGGACCACTTAATCCGCACGATATTCTGCGCGTTCTCGGAACCGAAGCGCTCCAGGAATATATTGTGAACGAAATCCAGGAAGTTTATCGCTTGCAGGGCGTGAACATCAACGACAAACACATCGAATGTATCGTCCGACAGATGCTTCGCTGGGTTAAAATCAAAGATGTCGGCGACACGGATTTCCTTCTCGAAGAACAAGTTGACCGCTTCCGCTACGAAGACGAAAACCGTCGCGTAATGGACGACGGCGGACAGCCTTCGAGTGCCGAACCTTTATTGCTCGGCATCACGAAAGCGTCGCTCTCGACCGATTCGTTTATCTCGGCGGCGAGTTTCCAGGAAACAACCCGCGTATTGACCGAAGCCGCAATTTCGGGTCGCGTAGATTATCTGCGCGGTTTGAAGGAAAACGTCATTATGGGACGATTGATTCCGGCGGGAACGGGAATGAAGTATTACCGCAACGTCAAGGTTGATTACGACCCGACGGTTAATCAGAAAAAAGAAGAGGAATACGACGATTTTCCGCTTATCAGCGGCGGTCTGGATTTGCCTGTTCCGATGGATGTTCCGGGAATCGAAGCCGACGATTTTGACGAAATCGAAGGAATCGATGATTTGGACTTGGAAGAAGAATTGACATTAGATGATGACTCGCTGGAAATCGAAGACGAAATCGACGATCTCTAAAAAGACAGGTCGGCAAAAAAAGAAAAAGGCTGAAGGTTTAACAACTTTCAGCCTTTTTCTTTTTAACGAAAAATTTATCCGCGCATTTTCTTTAGCCACCAGCGCACACCGACAAACAAAAACCGCCAATCCCTGAAAAACTCCGGCGGCTTGCCTTCAAAATAATGCCCGAGAAACTGCAAAATCCAGCCGACGACGAACATTGCGGTCGGCACAATCCAAAAGCCTTTGACAAATATCGCCAACAGAAAAAGCGGCAGGGACAGCGCAATCATCGGAATGCCGATTTTGTGTGTCAGCTTATTTATCGGGTGCTGGTGACTGTGCGAATACTCTTCAATCCATTCTTCCGAAGATTTCCCGCCGAGCATAATTTTCTCCTTTTATTTTCCTGCGACCTCATAGCAAAATAACTTTTACTGCGAGCCACACCAAATCACGTTGTTAACGTGACGCCGGACGCGGCGGACTGGCGGGGCGCGGAAAACTCACCGGACTTTTATTTCCCGCTTTATCAACGGCGCGAATGCCGAAAAAATAGTTGTCTTTGGACATTTCCTTTGCCGTGTAACTGGTTACATTTCCGACAAAAAGCGAATTTGTCCAAAAGGGAGAAGTCGTGTCGCGCCAAACAACTTCGTAACCTGCCAAATCCGCGTCGGCGTTGGCTTCCCACTTTAAATCGGTATCGTTGGTCAGTCGTCCCGTAACGATGCCGACATTTTTCGGACGCGCGGGCGCCAGCGCGAGCATTGCGAGCGAGGCGGCATTTATCCGCGCAACGTTTGCCATATAATCAAAATCAACGAATTCGATTGTGTCGCCGTATTGTTTGCCGTCCACGACTTTCACGCTCTGGTGCTGATGCGTATAATCTTCGTGCGGTTCGGTGAAACGCACGGCGGGAAAACCGTTTTCCAAAAATGGAATGTGGTCGCCGCCGCGCCCGTATCTGTCGCGGCGATAAACCATCTGAACGCGAAAATTCGGCGAATAGACATCGGCGACTTCCTTGATAAATCTTCCGAGCTGGCGCGAAGCCGAATCGTTTTCGCCGCCGACGCTGCGTCTGGTATCGCCTTCCTGTTTGCTTTCATCCGACGGCACGCCTTCGGCAAAAACGCGAACGCTTTGACGGTCGGGCGCGTTTTTGTAACTCGTCACGCCGCCGATAATATCGTTGGTGAACATCGCTTCGATGTCCATTTTATTTTTCTTGGCTTGCTCGGCAAAGTAAGTCGCGCCGAGAAGCCCTTGCTCTTCGCCCGGTACGGTCATAAAAACAATCGTCGCGTCAAACTTTCGTTTCGACATTACACGCGCCATTTCCAGGACGGCGGCAGTTCCCGAAGCGTCGTCATTCGCGCCCGGCGCGTCGCACGTCGCGTCCTTCGGGTCGAGGTTGCACATCGAATCGTAATGACCGGAAACGACATAAACCCGGTCAGGATTAGTCGTGCCGCGCAAAGTCGCCACCACATTCGTCAACTTCGTCGCCTGCAAAACGCGGCGATTCTCAGTCGGCTGCTGCACGAAAGACTGCTTTTCAACCTGCAAACAACCGCCGCAATCATTCGAGATTTTTTGAAACTCCCCGTATAAATAATCACGCGCCGCGCCGATTCCGCGCTTCGGATTGTCTTGTTCCGACAAAGTGTTGCGCGTTCCAAAAGAAACTAGCTTGCGAATCGTCGTTTCAATATTTTTCGCCGAAATTTCTTTAAGCATTTTGACAGTTTCCGCATTTGGTTTTTCTTTTGATTTTTGCGCGAAAGAAAAGGAAACAAAAAGCGCCAAAAGACACATTAAAAAGGGAATCTTTTTCATCATAATAAATCGTATTGTAAATCAAATTCTTTTCAACCGAAACTATTTATACTAGAATCGAAATGTAAAAGGAAGTAAACATTATGCCGATACAGGAATTAAGCAATCTACAAGTCGAACTTCTAAAACTGTATTCCAATGGCGTTGCCGAAAAAAATCTGCGCGAAATTAAGCTGATGCTGGCGAATTATTTTGCCCAAACAGCTTCGGATGCGATGGATGAAATTTGGGAAGAAAAAAGTTTAACCGCGCAGGATATGATTGATTGGACGAATGAACACAACCGCACCGAGAATCGTCGTTGACACGAACATTTTAATTGCAATCATCGGCAGAAAATCACCGTTTCATTGGATTTTCGACTTTATTATTCAAGGAAAGTTTATTTTATGCGTGTCCAACGAGATTTTGTTTGAATACCGCGAAATTTTGGAAAGGAAAACTAATGCTGAAGTCGCAGAAAACCTCATAAACTTTATTGTCGTGAATCCTTTCACGGAGAAAACAGAAATTTATTTTAATTTCGGACTCATATCAAAAGACGAAGACGATAATAAATTTGTAGATTGCGCCGTTTCCGCCAATGCGGTTTGTTTGGTTCCAACGACAATCATTTTCAAATCTTAAAAACAATCAAATTTCCGCAAGTCGGTATTTTAACTTTGCCCGAATTTGAAGCTAAGTATCGAAAATCTCTCGCCGAATAATCCAAATTTTATCTGTCTAAAACATCAAATGCCTGCAAGCGATTGCCGTCCGCCGAATAAAGCAAGCCGACGGTTTCATCAATTGTAAAACGCGCGTCGGGTTCGGAAACTAAAACAAATCGTGAATCTTTGCCGTTGTGAACATTTACGCCGACCAAACCTTTCTTATCAAACGGCTTCGGCAAATCGGTGTAAAAATACATATAATTTCCCCGAAGGTCAGCCAGACGTTTGCGGCGCAGAAAATAATCCGAGAGTTTTTCGACTTGGCGCACCGGGTCAAGTCTGTCAAGCAAACTTTCCTGAACGTCGGCGCGTGAAGGCGTTGCGCGGTCAATCGCTCCACCAATTATTCTTCCGCGAATGTTTGCCGCGTTTGGCAAACTCGGCAGATTCGCCGCACCGTTTTGCAAGCCGTTGATGCGATTCAAAAGATTCGGCGTTCTCGCAGAGATTCCGTAAAGATTGATTTTGTTTAAAGCATAATTTTTAGCCGAGTTACTTGCCAGTGTCGTCAAATCAAACGACGAAAATCTGGTTTTGAGTCCCGACCAGCGAAGTCCGAGAATTGATTGCGCGACACTCGCGCCGCGCACAATATTCAAAGCCGATGTTGCCAGCCCGCCGTAACGAAAATAAAGCGCGGTTGCCCGCAGCGCAATTCCGGCAACGGTGCGGAAAACGCCGCGACCCGGCGCTTTATGTTTGACGTGCCAAATTTCATTGCCGTTTTTATCTCTGCTTTCTAATCTGTGTTCATCTGTGTTTACCTGTGGATAATTTACTGCTTCAAATTCTGCGTCCTTGCTGACGCGCCGGCTTCTGCCATTAACATCAAAAGCCGCTATTTCATCGCGCCCGCCAACAACCGCTTTGCCGCTTTCGTTTATCAAAACAAACTGCGCCTTTTCGACATCGTGTTCAAATTTATCAATGCGCTTGCCGTTTCGCGCGTCAATCGTAATCAAATCATCTTTGTCGGCAACCAGAATCGTGTTCGTATCGGCAAAAACAAAATTCGTCAAACCTTTGTCCGCGCCTTTGTAACGCCAAAGAGTTTTGCCGTTTCTCGTATCAATTGCCGACACGCCGAATGAACCTTTTTCTTTTATTTCGCCGTCTTTGATACTTGTAAATTGTCCGCCCGTGCGAACATACAAAACATTTCCGACAACCGCCATTTCCGGCGTGACGCCCAAATCCTTTGCTTCCCATTCGACCTTTCCGTTTTGACGATTGACGGCGCGGACTTTTCCGCGTCCTGAAGTGTATAAAAACCTGTCGTCAAAAACAGGGTCGGCTTCGCTCAATGCCAGATTGTCTTCGTTGACTTTAAATCGCTCGCGCTCGCCTTCGCGTCCGGTTTGCGCGTCATAGGAAGTTACGCCTTCATAAAACAGAAAAAGTCTGCCGTCTAAAATTAGAGGCGCGCGATAATTATCTAAAGTGAAAGGAACTTCGCCCGCATCTTCACCGAAACGCGACGGCATCATTTCAACGTCGCTTTCGAGTTCCTTTTTCCACAGTTCGTCGCCGTTTGACAAATTAAAAACGTGAACGATTGGATGACGTTTAAATTCTTCGCCGACGTTGCCGCGTGTCTTTTTAACCAGAACAACGGCGAGCAGATTTTGAGAAGGCTCGACAGCAAGCTGCAAAACGTCGCCTTTAACTTTATCGCTGCGCCAAATGGTCGCGCCCGACAATAAATCAACCGCTTCGACGCGCGATTTGTCGCCTTCGTCGGTTGAAACTAAAATCAAATCTGTCGAAGGAACAGGCGTAATCGAGGTTTCGTCCAAACCTCTCGTCTGCTTGCGCCACACAATTTCGCCCGTCTGCCCGTCAATCGCATACAAAGAATTGTCCGTTCCCGCAACCATCACGCCGAAATCGGTAGTTTGATAAAAACGAACTTTGCCATCGAGATTCGCTTGCCAGATTGATTGCGCGTTAGCGATTGCCGCGAAAAAGCACAAAAGACACAAAAGTAAAGCTAAAACTTTCATACGATTATTTTAACGCAGGTTACGGGAATTGAATAGAAAAACTAAACAGGCGGTTGGTTTGTAATTTTTTCGATTTTTTTTAACAACTTGGAAATCGGCTCTGGAATAACTTCGCAATAATGAATTACGGAAATTTGTTTTTGCGTGTTTTTGTATTTGAACTTTATTTCAAAATTTCGTTCCGCATCGTGCCCGAAACATTTTTTAGTGTATTTATTTTTAGCGCTCAAAAATTCTTTGTTTGTAAGAAAATCTATAAATTCTTTTGTTTGTTCAGCACTAATTTCCTTTCGTTGCAAGGTTTTTACTTCTTCAGCTTTTAATTGTGTCGAAGATGTTTTTGGATAGACATCATATTCAACTGTTCCATTCTCGAAAAGCCGGAAATCAACGACTTTCCCATTTATCCACATCATTCCCACAAAGTCGCTTGTAACTTCTAAAATCGGTTCTTCAAAATTTGATTGCAGATTTTGTGTGCCTTTTGTTTGGGATTTTGCCTCAGGCATATCGAATTTTTCGGTTTCAGCGCACGCAAAAGTAATTACGATACAAAAATATAAAAGAATCCAGGCAAAAATTTTCATAAAACTTTATTGAATCCGATAGGCTTTGTCTTTCCAAACGACAATCACCGTTCCGCCCAAATTTCCGGCGATGACACGCAAACCCGAATCGAGTTTGTTGAATTCGTTTGTGCCGCGTGTGATGTTGGTTGTCGATTGATTTTTGTAAGCTGAATCAACCCAAGAATTGTTTTGTCGCTGGAAAGTTTTTCCGCCGACACTGGTTGTTTCAGTATTTGTCCGGCTGTTTTTTCTTGCTCGCGCGCTCGACGTGTCAGCCATCATTCGATTCCCCGTAACTGCAAGTTGTTCGGGTTTCGGCTGCGACGCGGGAGATTTTGTTGCGTCAGTCGCTGCTGCATCGTTTTTGTCGTCTTTTTTATCGCGTTCCTGTTTCTGTTCGAGCAGACTTTTTGCCATTCTGCCATTGAGCGGCAACTCGGTTACGGCTTTTTGTGTTATCTCATCTTCGGAGCGTGGCTTGTCTTTCGGTGAATCGTTTGCGGAAACGATTGATTTGTTTGTGATGGTCGGAGAGTTTGAAACCGAACTTGCCTTGGAATTTTGCGCGGCGGATTTTGGCGAGGCATTCGACATCATGGCGTTTGACGAAGAAGTCGCTGTCGAATTCGACATCGAAGAAGCGTTTGACATCGAATTTGACATCATTGCACCGGAACTTTGCTTTTCGACAGTTACAGAATCGCCGTCAGAAGAAATTCCTTGTCCGCCAATCGGTCTTTCGGAAACTTGAGCAACTTCGGAATTTTTAGAATTATCAACGCTTTGCAAAACGGTAAACGCGACGAATCCCGAAAAAACAAGCACCAGCGCGCCCATTGTATAAGCCAGACTAGGAAACGCGAAAAGTTTGCGATACCAGGGAATTACCGAAACAAAAACTTCCACTTGTTTGGCGGAAACAATTTCACTGGCAGGATTTTGCGAAATCAAATCCGACAAAATTTTCCGGCATCGGTCGCAATCCGCAAAATGCGCGACGGCATTTTCGCGCATCTTTTTCGGCAAAGCATTTTCGGCGAAAAGCGAAATCTCGTCGGCATCCAAATGCGGATTGCCGATTGAGGGCTGTTGATTGTTTCCCGCAACCGCAGTTTCGCTTTGCGCCGCTTGCCGCAAAAGAGCGTCTATTTCTTTGTCGAATTCTTCTATCATTTATCTTTTGCATTTAACATCGAACGATTTTGCGAATGTTCGATGTTAAATGCTCAATATGTGAACGTCTTAATTCCAAAATTCTTGCACCAGCGCGAAGAAGAGCAAAATCGCAAACATTCGCTCCAAACCGACATCGAGCTTTGATGCCGCGTCGGTTAAATGTCGTTTCACTTCTTCTTTTTTCCAGCCGTGTTCGGCAATCAAAATCTTCTCGACCGATTTTCGCATTTCAGATTGAATTCGCACGATTTTCCGACTCGCCGTCGCTTCGTGAAATCCTAAAGCGTGTCCGATGTCTTTTAATTTCAAATTGTCGAAATAATAAAGTTTTAAGATTAATTTATCTTCGGCTTCGAGATTATTGACTGCCTGCCGCAAAGCGTTTGAAACATCTTTTTGCGTTTGCTTGGCGCTGAAGTTTTCTTCCGGGTTGCCGCTCGCATGAATGATTTTCGCGTTGTCGGAATTGCCTGCCGATTCGTTTGCCAGATTTTCAAATTCGCGCGTTTCTTCAATCTGAACGAACTTTGCGGTTTTGCGAAATCCGTCAATCGCCAATTGCGAAACAACGGCGCGAAGCCAACCGGCAAGACTTCCGCGTCCCGAATAATACGAAAGTTTGGTTTTCAATTTTCCGTCTTTATCGTGTTTCAACCCGAAAAGTTCCGCCCAAATCGAACTCGCCAAATCTTCCGCGTCTTCGGCGTTATTAGAGTATTTTCGCGCCGCCGATTTTACTGTCGAATCGTAATTTTTGACCAAATCTTCCCAAGCCTTTTCGTCATTTCGCTCGCAAGCGATTATCAAACACAAATCATCGGCATTCAGCGCGTCAACAAATTCTTTTATCTCCGCGCCCGAAGCATTTTCATCATCGCGCAAAACGTATTTTTCGATTGATTTTTCGACGCGCTCGCGCAAATCGCAAAGTTCCAGACGACGCGAATCGTTTGCACGCGAAACAAGCCGCGCGATTGCTTCTTCAAGCGTTAATTTATGTTTGTCGACAAGGAAAGACATCAATAATGGAAAAGTAAAAAAAGTTAGGAAAGTTTATCACTAACAGCGAAAAAATAAATGCGAACTAAGACTGATGTAGTAATTTCTTGCCATAATTTTGTAAAAATTAGTTTCTATTTGTAGAAGTCGGCAGTATGAATTAACGTTTGTTTGTTATGTTTTGAAAAATGGATAATAACAACAGCAATAAACTAACATTAACCGCCAGAGTAAGAAGTTTCAGATACGCTTTCGTCGGCATTTGGACGATGATTTCTTCGCAGCATAACGCCTGGATTCACGCGGCGGCAACGCTTATTGTAATTATCACCGGCGCGTATTTCGGACTGACCAAAGCCGAATGGTGCTGGATTATTTTAGCCGTCACGTCCGTCTGGACAGCCGAAACGGTCAATACGGCTTTCGAGTTTTTGGTTGATTTGGTGTCGCCGGAATATCACCCGATAGCCGGAAAAGTAAAAGATGTCGCCGCCGGCGCAGTCTTGATAACAGCCATCGGCGCGGCGCTAATCGGTTTGGTTATTATGGGACCTTACGCTTTGGAAAAGATAAACTCCTGGCGATAAGAAAACATAATTGCCAATTGTTTTAATGCCGGAGTTAACCTGATGCAAGATGCAATAGAGATAAATTCTTTTTAGCTCTTCGGCATTTCTTCACGTGTATTGATGACTTGTCGGGCATCAATAGCCTTTTGAGTCTCCGAAACCGTTGCCGCTGTTGCGCGCTGCACCGTCGTCGCGTCGCCTTGTTCTCCGGCAGGCGCAAGTGCCAGATAAAAGCCGGAGCGCAAATACAGCTCATCTATAAATCGCAGTAAAACCTTCGCAACACCGATTACCGGAATAGCCAGAACGAGACCGAGCAGACCGAACAAATCGCCGGCAATGATTAATGCGATAAAAACGAGCATCGGGTGCAGTTCCAGCTTGTTGCCGATAAAGCGCGGCGTCAGTACATAATCTTCAATCATCTGCGCGACGATAAAAATGCCGACAACGCCCGCAAGTCGTCCGATGCCAGCCCCGTCGAGCGTCGCAAACCCGAGCGCCAGAATTACGCCGCTCAGAACTCCGAGATAAGGAATGATGCCGATAAATCCCGCAATTAAACCGATAGCCGCCCACAACGGTACGCCCATAATCAACAGCCCGAGCGAATAAATCGCGGACATACAGGCGGCGACCAGAAAACGCCCGCGCACATACCCGCGCACGACTTCGCCGACCTCATCAAATAAACGCGCGCCGACCCCGCGATGCCGTTCGGGAATATGTTCCTCGATGATGCGGCGCAGGTTGCTCATATCCAGCAGCAGGTAATAGACAAAGAACGGAACGATTGCCAGTCCGATTGCCGCCGAGCCGACGCCGATAAGTCCGAAAACGCCTTTTGACAACCATTCGCCGATACGTGATGTTACCGCTGACGGGTCTTTTTGAAAATCGGCGACAGCTCCCTGAAGTTGTTCAAAAGTTTGCGAGCTTAATCGCTCGCGGGCGAAGTTTAGCAAATTCTCCAGGTGAGAACCGGCGGCGCGCAGGGCGAGCGGCAGTTTTTCGACCGATTCGCTTAACTGATGCCAGATGCTCGGTAAAAGAAACAGCAGAACGAGCAGAACCGCCGCCGCCGCGCTTGCCAGGGTCAATAGCACGGCGGCGTTGCGCGAGCGCCCGCGATTTTGAAACCAGTCGGCGACCGGCTCAAGCATAAAGGCGAGCGCAAAACTCACTACCAAAGGCACAAGCACTGTCCCTCCGACGGCAATAACCAGGACAATAATTCCGACGATAAAAAGCGCGGTAGGCACAAAACGTATCCACCAAAAAGAGCGATTAATATATGTTGCCGACGACGATTCCATATCGAATGTTCCTTATCCAAAACCTAAACTGCGTGTGTATTAAAATATCATATCTGATTTGTTTCAATTTAGAGATGCTACAACTAACCTCAAAAGAAATGCGATACAGACTGCGAAATAATTAAATTTAAAGCCGTTAGTGAATCATTACCAGTCGTTCCCGCCGCAGGAAACATTCAGGAATTAGTTTTTTTTTAGCAGGTTAGGAAACTATCAAATTATGAAGAATATGCAATGTAGAGTAGAAAATTAGGCAGCGTAATTTTACCCTTTTAATTTCACTCAGGCGTAGAGTTTCTTTATCGTAAATGCTTTCGCAAAAAACTCACAATTTTCCAGCCGTCGAGATAAACCCAGGGCTTTTCGCCGAGCGTGTAATGACCGCAGGGAATCACGGTTTCGTCGTGTTCGATATGGTTTTCGCGCAAGGCTTGCATCATATCGCGCGATAAATCTACGGGGAAAGTTAAATCGTAAAGCGTGTAAATATAACGCTGCGGGCGCGGCGGCATTTTTGAGAGTTTTTCCATATAAACCATCGGCGAAATCGGCAGCCAGAACTCGCGCAGTTCGTCCAGAGAGATGTCGTTTTCCAAGCCTTGTTTGACGTGATACGTCGAAAGACCTTGCCAGACGACATCAGCGACGTAGCCGGAAACGTGATTGAAAACACCCGCGTCAATCGTTGCGTCGTGAGCAAAAGCAAAAAATCCGACGCAGCTTCCGATACTTGTGCCGACTACTCCGACTTTTTCGTAACCTTGCTGTTTCAGCCATGCAACGGCGGCGCGTGTGTCAACAACTGATTGCCGAAGCGATTGCAATGTGCGCCCGACATTCGGCGCGACTAAATAATCGGCGCGTTCGAGTTCGGGCGGCATTCTTTCTTCGTGATACGGCAGCGTCAAACGCAATGCAGACACGCCGACTTTGTTGAAAACCTTGCACAAATCGAAATAGCTTCCGGCTTTGGCGTTCCAATGCGGCAAAACTACAACAGCGGCTTTTTTGTCTTTTTCGTGCGGAAAGAATTTGGCATAAGCCGTGTTGTTTTCAATTGAGGTAGTTTCAATCCCGCTCGTCCAGGATAATTCTCGAGTGCTGAGTGCTGAGTGCTGAGTGCCGAGTTTTATTTCGTAATCATTAACATTCGAGGCGAAGAAAAACTCGTCGCTGTTTGCTAGAACCTTTTTTGTATATTCGCGGAAAATTTTTCGCGGGTCGTCGCCATTGGCATTTTCTTTGACAAATTCCGTTCCCCAACCGAATGGATGAACGATTCGGTTGTCGTTCAGAAATGCGAAATGACGTTCGCGCTTGTGCATAAAGCGTTTGAGCATATATGTAAAGTGTAAAGTGTAAAGCTAAAAGTGAAAAGCGGAAGACAAAAAATAAATTTAAAGAGCGAAAAGGCAAAAGTTAATTTTTAACTTTTGCCTTTCGACTTTAGGTTTTTCACCTTTCACTTTTTATCTTTTACTTTTTCAAAAGCACGACCGGCGATTGTTCCGCTGCCATAATTTTCGAGTAAAAATCTTTGACCGAGTTGTATTTATCAATCGGAACCGTCGCCCGATTAGTAATTAAACTGCGCGTGAAAAAGAGTTTTCCGTCTTTTGCTTCGTAGCTGTTCGTATATTTTCCGAACGGCGTTTCGAGCGTTAGCGCGTCGGGCATTTCATCAACGACGAAGCCTTGCGGCAAGTTGAAAACGGCTGTTTCCTTCATCGAATTTGAATCCAGCACGACCGGCTGGTCGCGTTTGATTTCGGTCAGGAATATGCCGCTGCGTCTTCCGACGATGACGGGTTTGAAAACCAGCAGGCGATTCTGCATCAGTTGCGCGTAATTCGGCGCGGAAAATTCCACGTCCAAATCAAAACCGGCATCGGCTTGCTTATCGGTCGACGTAACTTTGACGAGCTGGGCGCCGGTTGCGCCGCGCGTCAGCCAACCTTCGATTGCCTGCCTGTATTGAGGAGCTGACATTTCCCGCAGCTCGCGGCGAAAACTTGTTGATGCTTGACCACTTGCAATTTCGCTTATCTTGCCGTTGATTGTGCCTTCGGCTGTCAGATTGACTTCGATTTTTCTGCTCAGAGAATCGGTATCGGGCGGCGTAATTGGCATTTTTGATAAACCGCCGTTGTCGCCCGCCATTATCAGCGCGAAACTTCCTTGTAGATAACCGGGCAAATCGCCGACCGTCGTATACGGGTCTGTCGCGTCGAAAATTAAAAGCCGTCCCAGTTTGGCATGATTGATAACGGTCGGTGTTTTTGTTTCGTCGCTGACCTTGACGGCGATAATGCAGTGATTAAACTGGCTCGGCGAAGCCCATTCTTCGCGGACGTAAGTCGGGTCGCCCGAATAAATCGCTATCGGATACGATTCGATTTTCAAAGCCTTGAGCATTGCCCGCATCAGATTTGCTTTATCTTTGCAGTCGCCGTAACCGCGAGCTAAAACGGTGGTCGAAGAACGCGGCTTCATTCCGTTTCCGTAACCGACACCGATGTCGATAGCGATATACTGCAAATTTTGAACATACGTTCCGACGGCGCGGATTTTTTCGAGTTCGGTTTTCGCATTCGCCGTCAAATCTCTGGCTTTGGCGGCAACCACGTCATCGACAATCACTTGCGGGTCGTGAAGACCACTGCCCCAGCGCGAAACCGCCGTCCAATCGGCAAAAGCGCGATTGACAGCTTGAGCGCCGTCGGCGGGCGAGTAATTGACGGCAATGTGCGACGCGAGATTTTTGACCGAAGGACTCAAAGGTTCGGGCGGAATCGGCGCGAGATTGCGCAATTCCCAAACATAGCTCGAACCATTTGCCTGCGGCGTGATTGTTTCGTGATTAAACGTAATGCTCGACGCTTTCCAGCCTGCGGGAAGATTGAGCGTGTAGCGCGAAAGCATCGTCGGCAGTCGGTTTTGAAAACTCCAGATGTCCTGATAAAAAAGCGGCGTGTCTTCGGTCGTGGTCGTATAAGCAAAGATATAACCCGTATCGACTTCGCCCGAAGCATCAATCACCTTGACGCGCCCTTCGTTATATACATCGTCCTTGTCGGCGATAACGTCCAGAATATCCTTTTTGCCGTATTCTTTCGACGAGCCGTCGGGACGAATCAGCCAGCCGTTCATATCGCGCACTTTGCTGAAGCTCGACAGATAAAAAGCCGTCGCTACCGCCGTCGGTTTTCCTTCGCGGACGAGAATTTTGACAGCGTAATTTTCGATTGTCGTCAGCTTGCCGTCGCTGCCGAGCGTAACTTGCTGCTCGTTATACAACACGACTGCCGGCACGTCTTTAGCATACGTCGGCGGATTCGCCGCCGCCGCTTGCCGCAGCCAATTCGGTAAGGAATTATCGCCGACGGCAAAAGCGTTGATAGAAAATAAAGCAGCCAGAAAAATTGAAAAAATAAGGCGCGTGAGTTTAGTCATAAGAAATCTCCGAAAGTTATTGCGGCGAGACTCGAACTTTATAATTTAAGTCTCGCCGTTTTGGTAATTAATTTTGTTTGAGCGTAATCGTGTGCGTGTCGGCTTTGTTGAAAGCGTCGAATAAATTTTTGAGTGGTTGATAGGCACTCGCCGGAAACAAATTATTGCCGCCGCCGCCGAAATGAAAATCGCGTTTATAAACCAGCGTATTCGATGCTTTATCAAAACCGATATTGACGTTCAAAAAACCGATTTTTTGCGGGTCGGCAATTTCGCCCGGAGAGTCGGCATTATCGAGTGAAAAATTTTTCGGCAGCTCAATTTCGATGCTGTCCCGTTCCGACCACGGATACTGAAAATAAACTTCGTATTTGCGGGTCGCGCCGGAAAAAATCGGATTTTCTCCTTTCTCGAAAAATCCCGGCTGTAAAAAAAGACGCTTGCCGGTTTTCTGGGCGTAATTCGACACGCGCACTTTATACGAATAAACGAAAGGCTTTTCCGGGTCGGTTACATTTTCGATGCTTACGCCGGAAATTTCCGCCGTGCTGATGCGTCTTTTAATCTCCGCCTTTAAATCATCTTCGCGTTTTCCGGTTGATTCTTCGTAGTTTTCCATTTTGTAACGGTAACCGAGTTGTCCGGCATATTCTACTCGAACGTCGCCTTCGAGCGTTCCGTCTTCGAGCAGCTTGAATTTTCCGGTGCGCCTGGCGTTTGATTTTTCATAACCGGAAATCGGCGTCTTAACCCAATCAAAAACTTTTTCGCCGACCAACAACGTCCAAACGTCTTCTTCAGACCAGGCAAGCATTCCGTAAGGCAAAAAATTTGAACCCGGATTAAAAAATTTCCAATCGTTACCGATTTTTACGGCAATCGCTCCCGGATGAATAAAAAATTCGTTGGTCATCTCCGGCGTAAAAAACATTTCGCTGCGGTCGCCTAAATAAGCCACGCGCGTTTCAAGTCCGAGCGAACTCGCCATCGCTCCGAAAAGCAAATCTATATCTACGACTCCGCCTGATTTGCGTTTCAAGACATCGGCAATTGATTTATTGGCGGGAAGTTTTCGGCGGTCTTCATCGGTTAAGGAAGCGTCGAAAGTCGTGTTTTTGATTGCCATCTGGCAAAATTCATAAAGTTTTTTCAGCTTTTCCACCGGCGATTGCGCCGCTGCCGTTATGTCCGCCGCCGCTTTTTTAATATCGCCGTTCGATTTGGTCATATATTTGGTCAGCCCGGCTCGCTCGCTGCTGACCGCGCCCCAGTATTGTATGGGATTGTTCGGGTTTTTGACGGTGTATGTAATGTTGAATTCCGAAGCGGCGATTAGACTTACGCTGGCTCCCTGAAGCAGCATCCACGGACGAACCTGATCGGCGGGCGGCATTCGCGGCTCTTCTTTGAAGGAAGGAACGTTCGTTCTCGACGCCAGATAAAAACCTTTATCGTCTTTGACGAATTTGGTGTCGGTCATATTAAAGCTTTGAAAATTCGGCGAATTTTTGCTGTAAGGCTTGTAATAATATGAAAGATTCTGCACCGGAATATCGCGCTGAAACGCCAGCCGCATACCTTTTGCCGAACCGTCTTCGATAATTTCCCGGTAACGATACTCGATGATGACACCCGGTTCGATATTCGGCACGGCAAACGATTTGGCTTTGATTTTTACGCCGCTCGCTTTGACTATTTCGCGTTCAAAAATATCTTCCTTTTTCAGCTCGACGATTGAACCGTCGGCTTTGATGACGCGGGCGGCGACATCTTTGATTTTTAATCCTTTGAGAAACGGAATGTCGATTTTGCTGAATTTTTCGCGCCCGCGTTCGGTGAAAATTTTGACGCGGACGTAATTATTTCTCGACAATTTATCGTCGGAACTGTCGTCGATGCGCGTTTCCCAAAAGATGGCTTCGGCATCGGCGTCGGCTTCGACCTGCGGCGTTTTCGCTGCCAATTCAGCCGGCGTAACATCACGCCAATCCTTATCCTGAGCAAAAATAATTGTTTGCGAGCCGGTTAACAACAAGCAAAAGACAAAAAGCCGAGCAAGACGGATTTTACCAATTAAAAACATAGTTTTACACCTCGGAAGCAATTTTTACCGCGACGAGCGCGCGCGGGCGGATTATGGGAAACAGTGAATTTTGAGATACAATCGTGGGTAAATACGATTTATAAATAGTATTTTATATTAGATTATCATTCTTTACAAGAAAAAAATTTGTTAAACTCGGACAGAAGTTTTGTGCTACAATCAGCCGCAAAACGCTTTATTACATTCAGTTAAATTATATATTCGGAGATTATTAATGGACACTAATTACAGTAAAATACAGGAACTTCTCGGCGATGAAGCCGAATCGCTTTTGAGTTATACGACGAAAACGATTCCGAAGGAAAACATTCAAATTCCCGGCGCGGATTTCGTCGACCGCGTTTGGCTCCAATCCGACCGCAATCCGAATGTTCTGCGCTCGCTCCAGACGCTTTTCGATAACGGAAGATTGGCGAAAACCGGTTATTTGTCGATTTTGCCGGTCGACCAGGGCATCGAACACTCGGCGGGCGCGTCTTTTGCGCCGAATCCGGTAATGTTCGACCCGGAAAATATCGTTAAACTAGCTGTCGAAGGCGGCTGCAATGCCGTTGCCTCGACGTTCGGCGTACTGGGAATAGTGGCACGCAAATACGCGCACAAAATTCCGTTCATCGTCAAAATCAATCACAACGAGCTTTTAACTTATCCGAACAAATTCGACCAGGTTCTTTTCGGGACAATCAAACAGGCGAAAAACATGGGCGCGGTCGGCGTCGGCGCGACGATTTATTTCGGCTCTGACGAATCGACGCGCCAAATCGTCGAAATCGCCAAAGCCTTTGCCTACGCGCACGAACTCGGAATGGCGACGATTCTCTGGTGTTACCTGCGAAATTCGGCGTTTAAAACCAAAGAAGGCGATTTTCACGCTTCTGCGGATTTAACCGGACAAGCAAATCACTTGGGCGTCACGATTCAAGCAGACATTATCAAGCAGAAGCTTCCGACCAACAACGGCGGCTACAATCAATTAAATCTTGCAAAGGACGCGCCCTACGGCAAAACGAGCAAATTAATTTACGAAAAGCTGACGACCGACAATCCGATTGACCTCGTGCGTTATCAAGTCGCCAATTGTTATATGGGACGTTGCGGCTTGATAAATTCGGGCGGCGAATCGAAAGGCGAATCGGATTTAGCGGACGCGGTTCGGACGGCGGTCGTCAACAAACGCGGCGGCGGAATGGGCTTAATATCGGGACGCAAAGCGTTTCAGCGTTCGATGAAAGATGGCGTTAAATTGCTGAACTCAATCCAGGACGTATATTTGAGCGAAGAAATTACGGTTGCTTAAAGAAATTTCAAGTATAAAAAACGACGCGAACAAATTTCGTTTGAATTTGTTCACGTCGTTTTTGCATCTGTTTTCGGGTCTCAAACGAAACACAAGATGGAAGGATAGTTTTTATATCTTGTTAATAAAATCTAAAGGGAAAATATTTATATGAAAAAACTTTTTAGCACAGCAACAGTGTTTGCGCTGCTTTTATCACTATTCGGCGGCGCGATTGTGCAGTCGGCGCGAGCGTCGAGTCACCGTGAAGCCCCACTAATATCGGCTGACCCGTCGGCGGATAACACGGACGTTTATGCTTTTCGCAGCTACGAGCCGGGACGCGAAGGCTTTGTGACGTTAATTGCGAATTTTATCCCGGACGAAACACCGGGCAGCGGTCCGCATTATTTCAAGTTTGACGACACGGTTTTGTATGAAATCAAAATCGACAACACGGGCGACGGCGTCGAAGACATCACTTATCAGTTTCGCTTCAGCAACCAGATGAAAAATCCGGCGACCGTGCTGGGAATGGCTGCGCCGAACGAAGCGCTAAAGGGAAAAGGCGGCATCGACCCGCTGATTACATCGCTTAACGACGAAGATTACAACGAATTTCAGACCTACAGCGTCACGCGCGTCGACCGCGCGACGGGAAAGAACGGCAGACAAGTCGCCAGCGTTTTGGCATCGCCGCCGCCCAATATCGGCAAACGCACGACACCGAATTATGAAGCATTAGCGGAACGCGCCGTTCACGATTTGCCGCAGGCAGACGGAATGCGCGTTTTTGCCGGGCAGCGCGACGAAGGTTTTTATATTGCCGTCAACAAGATTTTTGACACGCTCAATTTAGATTCAATCACGGATACCGGCGGCAAAGACGGATTGGCAGGCAAAAACGTCCACAGCATCGCCATTGAAGTTCCAATCAAAGATTTGACGCGCAACGCTTCGGTTCCAACTAGCCCGACGGCTTCGGACGCGGTTATCGGCGTCTTTGCGACCGCCAGCCGCCGCACGACCAACGTTCTTTACAATCAGCAGAGACAAGGCGTGAAAAACGGCGATTGGGTGCAGATTTCGCGTCTCGGCAATCCACTCGTCAACGAAGTCGTCGTTCCGCTCGGAATGAAAGACACTTTTAACGGCGCTTCGCCGAAAGATGATGCGCAATTTGCGCCGTATGTGCTTGACCCGCAATTGCCCAAGTTATTGAAGGCGGTTTATAAAATCGATATTCCGTCAGCGCCGCGCAATGATTTGGTAACGCTTTTTGCGACGGGTATCAAAGCCGGTTCGGTTCCGGGCGCGCCGACGTTTAATACATTTCTTTCCGACGGCAAACCGCACGAAATGATGCGGCTCAACGTCGTCATTCCACCGTCGGCTAATCCGAATCGGCTCGGACTGCTCGGCGGCGACCCGGCGGGTCATCCGAACGGACGCCGGGTTTTCGACGACGTAACGGACATCGCGCTTCGCGCGATGGCGGGCGGAACGCCCTTCACGCCGAAAACCAATAAAGTTCCGAACAACACGCTGGGCGATGGTGTCAGCGAAAACGATGTGCCGTATCTCAATAAATTTCCGTATCTCGGAACGCCGCATTCGGGCAATCCGCAATAGTAATTGCAAATTGTAAGCAGGCTTAATATTGGGCGGATGGGAAAAATCGTCCGCACAATATCGTCTTATCTTTTGATCAAAAGTTGGGAGGTTTGATTTGTAAAATAAGATTGTTTTTATTTGCATCCGTTTTCTTAAATTTGGCGAAATTTACCACAAGGAATGATTTTTATTTCAGTAAAATAAACACAAGATGAGGAAAAATATGAAAAAATTAATTTTTACGCTTTACGTAGCCGTCTTTGCATTCGGCTTTCAGGCAAACGATGCTTCGGCACAAATGAAGAAAGATAAAATGTCGGGCGACAAAATGTCGAGCGGCAAAATGAGCGGCAATCCGATGGTCGGCGGCGCGGCGATGTATAAAAACAAAGACATCATCGACAACGCTGTTAACTCGAAAGACCACACGACTTTAGTCGCTGCCGTCAAAGCCGCCGGTTTGGTTGACACTCTGAAAGGCAAAGGACCGTTCACGGTTTTCGCGCCGACCAATTCGGCATTTGACGCCCTTCCCGCCGGAACGGTCGATACTTTATTGAAACCGGAAAACAAGTCGATGTTGACGAAAATTCTGACTTACCACGTCGTCGCCGGTAATATGGACTCAAAAGCGATTATGAAAGCCATCAAAAAGGGCAAAGGCAAAGCTACCTTCAAAACAGTTTCAGGCGGCACGCTGACTGCTTCGATGTCCGGCAATAATCTCGTCTTAACCGACGAAAAAGGCGGAATGTCGAGAGTGACCATTGCCGACGTGAGACAGTCAAACGGCGTCATTCACGTTGTCGACACGATTTTGATGCCCAACTAGTTCGGTAAACTATTTATTTTGAGAAAAGCGAAAAAGCGCATTTGTATAAAAACAAATGCGCTTTTTCTTTGTCTAAATTTTGTCGTTCGATTTTGTATTCCGTCAATTAAACTTTTACCGCGCTATTTGGTAAACGCTTGTTAAAAATGGATTCGTCTTCCGTTCGCGCCCGATGTTCGTTTCCTCGCCGTGTCCGGTATAAACCGTAAAATCGTCGCCGAGCGGTAAAATTCTTTTAGTTATCGAATCAATCAATTGCTCGAAGTTCCCGCCGGGCAAATCCGTTCTGCCGATTGAACCGGCAAACAGACAATCGCCAGCAATAACTTTTCGCTCATTTTCTTCGACAAAAACGACGTGACCGGGCGTGTGTCCGGGACAATGCAAAACCTTAAAATTCAATTTTCCGACTTTATACATTTCACCGTCCCGCCAATTGCGCGTGAGTTTCGGCGGAACTTCGTATTCGAGACCTAAAACTCTTAACTGTTCGCGCGGAATACCCATAAAAAGTGGTTGTTCCGGCAAACCGTAATATAAATCTTCATCGTCGGCGTGTAGAATAATTTCCGCGTCCGGGAAAATTTTATGTAAATCGGAAACGCCGCCGATATGATCGAGATGCGCGTGCGTCAGCATGATTGCCTGCAATTCAAGATTGTTTTCGTTAATAAAAGAAGCAATCTTTTCCGCCGAATCGCCCGGGTCGACACAGACGGATTTCCGCGTCTCAGCGCAAGCCAACAGCCGCGTGTTTTGTTGAAAAGGACTTGTAATAAAAGTTTCGATAATCATTTTTTTAGATTGTGACTCAAAATGTTTTCGTTAATTCTTCCAAATATATTTCCGCTTGAAAATTCGGCATTTTTCTATTTTCTAAAACCAATAAAATCGCGTGTCGATACGTTTCCGCATCTGGCTTGCCGTTAAAACACGGCGTCTCGATTTCAGACAAGCTCAAATAACTAATTAAACAGGCGAGCAGCATCCACAAAAGAATTTCCTCCGGCGTCCCGATTGGATTGTGTTTGCAGATGCTTTCGCGGTCTTCGCAAATCCCGGCGCAAATCCGCGCAAACTCTTTTTCGGTGATTTTATTCATTGCATTCGATTAAAACATAAATACTCAGTTGAATTAAAATCAGACAACGACTTGTTTGTCCATCCTTCGACGTATGAAAAAAAGACATCGGTTAAAACCGGGGCATCAAGTGTTAAAAGCGAACAAAACTTTGGATTTTGTTCGCTTTTTCAAATTAAACTCAGCATTTTCCACTTTGGCACAATGCTTGCCCTTATCCATCGACATAACGCGACGGAATGTTGCCGAAAAGTTCTTATAAAAACTTAAAGGCAGAGAGGTGGTCAAGCACAAGGGCAAATAATTTATTAAAGTCGGGGAGGGAAACCCGCCGGAGATATAATGACGGGAACATTGGCGGAAAATGAAATTCAAACAAACTCGAGCAATTTGCTTGGGTTCCGAGCGGAAGTCGATGAACGAGTCTTCGGTGAGAAGGTCAGCATCTTTGTTAGATTGTTCGGTTGCGGACACCGAAATTTAAGCCGACCTTTCTCCCACAAAACGGTTGCTTATCGAAGTTGTCTGCAATGCGGAGCGAGAAAACAATTCGACGCGCAGTCGTTGAAAACTTTTGGGGGATTTTACAATTCACCGGTAAGTCAAATTAATTCATTCTAAGAATTTGAAATAAAGATTTTAAGGAATTTCAAATTTCTTCAGATAGAGATTTTTTAGTATTGAGTAATTTTATATTGCATCAATGTGCAAAAGGCTGAAATTGGATTTCAGCCTTTTTTATTTTATCATTTCCTCATACATCAAATAATGTGACGCTTCCATTCCGCATTTTTCATAAACTTTTTGAGCATTGGCATTTTCCTTTTCGACGTAAAGCCGAAAGCCGCAAACATCGCCTTTTTCTTTGGCATTTTGTTTGACGAATTCATAAAGCAGTCGATAGATTTTCCCACCTCTGAATTCCGGCAAAATATAAACGCTCTGAATCCACCAAAACCAACTATTTCGCCAATCGCTCCACTCGAAAGTGACGAGCAAGCCGCCGACGATTTTACCTTCGCTTTCGGCAACAGTGTAAAATCCCTTCGGTTTATCGCTTAAAACCGCTTCGACACCGTTTCGCAGAATTTGCGAGTCGAGTCTTTTTCCTTCGGTTTCGAGCGCCATCGCTTGATTAAATTCGACGAGCGAATCGGCGTCTTCAAATTTTGCGGTGCGAATATTCATAGATTTTCCTTGACGATACGTGTTTTGAAAACTAATCTAAAATGTTTTGTTTATTTTACAAAACAAATAAGACATTATGAAACTTCGCATACTTTATCACGGAAACTGCTTTGACGGCGTTTCTTCCGCCGCCGTTTTTTCCAAATTTTATCTGGCTAAAATCGACCAGAACGCCGAAATTTTTTATACGCCAACGATGCACCGCGCCGGAAACGCTTTTGACAGCGAACAATTCGACGGCGACGAAAACGCGATTGTCGATTTTAAATATTCACCGGACAAACGGCTCAATTGGTGGTTTGACCATCATCAATCAGCATTTCTCACGCCGGAAGACGAAGCCGATTTTCTGGCTGACGATTCGGGCAGGAAATTTCTCGATACGACGAGCAAATCCTGCGCCGAATTTATCGCCCGCATCGTCGGTGAAAAATTCGGTTTTGAAGACGAATCGCTCGCCGAACTCATTGAGTGGGCGCATATCATCGACGGCGCGCTCTATGAATCGCCCGCCCAATGCGTCGAGCTTCGTTCGCCCGCGCTCAAGTTAATGCAGGTTATCGAAGGCGAAAAGGATGCTTCGTTTGTCGAAAAAATTATTCGCGCTTTAACTGAAAAAAGCCTTGACGAAATTGTCGAGAGCGCGGAAATCCAAGCGAAATTGAAACCGATTCTGGAACAGCACCGGCAAATGAAGGAACTTATCAAAGAAAAATCCGTCTACTCGCGCGGCGTCGTGAGCTTTGATTTAACCGGGCAATTGGTGGACGGCTACAATAAATTTATTCCTTATTATTTTTACCCGCAGACCACTTATAACGTTTCGCTGACGCAGAGCGCATTCAGGACAAAAATCTCGGTCGGCTCAAATCCCTGGTCGCCGCGCCCGCGCGCTCATAATATCGCGGAAATCTGCGAACGCTACGGCGGCGGCGGACACGCGGTGGTCGGCGCGGTATCGCTCAAGCCCGAAGATTTGGAAAGAGGAAAGTTAGTGATGAGCGAAATTGTCGAACAATTGCAGTTTAACGATTAATTTTTATCGTTAATAAGTCTTATTGTGAAGAGGTTTATATTTTGCGAAATGATAAAATTCTAAAAATCGGAAAAAGAAATTTTGTTTTTTCAGGCGAAATACGCAGATGTTTAGAATCTTAAATTTGTTGACATTTAGCCGCAAAACCGATAAATTATTGAATACTTATTGTTTTGAATAAGAAGTATTGAACAAGGAATTATGTTGTAACTTTTCGTCTGCAACAATCGAATTTTTTTCTTAAAATAATTTTAAGCCAAAAAAACTCGACGTTTGTAATGTTCATTTATTAAATAAGTAAATGTTAACTTTCATAGCCGAACCTTCATACTCAATACAAAATCTTTATAAAATTTTCGCTCGTTTTAACAAATAAGTTCGAGTTTTTGTATTATGAAACTATCCAATAAGTTTCTGCGAATAATATGTCGAACTTTATTCACGAAAGATTCATCAGATTTCTCTCAAGAGTTTTCTAAAATATTTATTTTTTACGCAATTTTTTTCTACCCGGTCAGTATTTTTTGGAGGAACAGCAAATGAGTTGGAAGTTGAGATTATCGCTTATCGTCGCAGTGGTTTTAGTTGCCGTGATTTGGGTCAAAATGCCGTCTCAGGCTGATACCAAACCCTTGTCTTCACCGAACGAAGATAAAATTTCTTTTCAGCAGGATAAAGTAACGAAATATGAAAACGGCGTGATGAGACTCAAGCCTCAAAACTTTGCCGTCTCCGGCGCGGTTCGTGATATGCCGACAATCGATAAAGATTCTTTGGCAAATCGAGCGAACTTCGTTGACCAAGAAAAGGAGCGCGAAGAAAAAAGCGCGAAAAAAACTGACGGAACAGGTATTTTCGCCCAGGAAACAGATGTCGAAGAAATCAACGAATTAAATACGGAAAGAATCAGACCGACAGTTCCCGGTGCCGGTGCCGCCGACTCGCCTTTTGAAGACCCGCTGATTAAAAAGCAAAAAAATCTCAACCAGAATGCGCCGGAATCGCCGCAGACAATGCCGACGCCGAGTTTGACATTTAATGGCGCTTCGCAAGTCGACAACGCTTCGCAAGGAATCCCAGGCTATCTTCCTCCCGATGTCAACGGCGATGTCGGACCGAATCATTATGTCAGTTCCGTCAATTTGGTATTGAAGATGTTCAATAAATCCGGCGCGGTCGTCGCCGGTCCGATTAAAACGAATGCTTTGTTCGCTTCGCTGCCCGTCGGTGACCCGTGCCGCGTGCAAAATAGCGGCGACCCGATTGTGATTTACGATTCGCTTGCCGACCGCTGGCACATCAGCCAATTTGGAGTGCCGCCTCAAGCCAACATCAATTATCAATGCGTCGCCCTTTCCAAAACGGGTGACCCGACCGGTGAATACTATATTTGGAGTTATGCCTATCCGATCGCGGCATTTAACGACTACCCGAAAGTCGGCGTTTGGACTGATGCGTATCATATGACGTTCAATCAATTCGCTCTCGGCGGCGGATACTTAGGATTGGGAATTTTATCTCAAGACCGAGCAAGAGCGTTGATTGGCGACCCGAATGCCGGTGCCGTCTACACGAACGTCGGCGATTTTGACCGGCTTTCCGGCGGCGGGCTGCCCGGCGATATCGACGGTTTCGTCGCTCCGCCGGTTGGTTTGGCGGAAGTTATCGGCGAGTATCGTTCTGACGAATCCGGCGACCCGGTCGACGGCGTGCGAATGTATCGCTGGGTGCCGAATTTCGATAATCCGAGCAATTCGACTTTAACCGTATTAGGCGATGTTCCGTTGGCTCCGTTTGACGGAAGATCTCCGCCGTATACTCGCAGCAGCACCGGAACTACTATACGCAACCAGATTGAACAGTTGGGAGGCGCGGGTTTGGACGGCGTTGCCGACCGTTCGATGCACCGTTTCGCTTACCGGAACTTCGGAACGACCGCCAATCCGATTAATTCATATGTCGGAAACTTCTCGGTCAACGTCAGCGGCGTCAACCCGACTACGGCGGCAACTTACCAGACCGGAATTCGCTGGTTTGAGATGCGCCGCGTGAACGATAACTTTTCGGTTTTCGACCAGGGAACGCACAATTTAATGCCAGGCAACGGCGCGAGCGGTTTGAACAATTGGATGGGCAGTATCGCCCAGGACAATACCGGAAATATCGCGCTCGGGTTCAGCCAGGCGGGAACGACCCAGAGAGCCGATATAAAAATCGCCGGACGCACCAACAACGTCGAGAACAGCGGGACGCTCAACGAAGGTGAAGCGTTATTTCACGCGGCGACCGGTTCACAACAGAGTCCCAGCGGTCGCTGGGGCGATTACAGCGCGATGAACGTCGACCCGGCGGACGACTGCACATTCTGGTATACGCAGGAGTATTACGCAACCGACAGCAACTCCGGCTGGTCGACGCGCGTCGGAAAATTCAGGTATCCGCAGTGTACGGACGCTCCGAGAGGAACTGTTCAGGGAACGGTGACAAATTGCGCGACGGGCGCGGCAATCAGCGGAGTTTCGATTGACGCCACCGGCGGATTTAACCGGCTCTCGCTGGCAAACGGCACATTTTTACTGACGACTTCTCCCGCCACTTATAATATTTCGGCAAGCAAATTCGGTTTTCTTCCGGGCAATCCTCAATCCGTAACTGTCGGGAACGGTCAGGAGCAGACGGCTAATTTTTGCCTCGTTCCGATTGCCGCGCTTTCCGCGACCGGAACTCCGCAAATCATTTCCGAAAGCTGCGGCGTGGCAAACGGCGCGGCGGATCCGGGCGAACAAGTCGGCTTCAGCTTATTACTGCAAAATAACGGCGGCGCTGCGACGGCAAATTTAACCGCGACATTGCAGTCCGGCGGCGGCGTGACTAATCCGGGCGCGGCGCAAAATTTCGGCGCGCTTGCTGCAAACGGCGGCAGCGTGACTAAAAACTTTACGTTTACGGTCGACCCGAATGTCAGTTGCAGCACTCCGCTTACGCTGACCTTTAATTTAAGCGACGGAACGACCGGGTACGGTACGGTGACGAAAACATTTGCGACCGGCGTGCGAATTCAGACTCTCAGTGAAAACTTTGACGCCGTGACCGCGCCTGCTTTGCCTGCGGGATGGACGACCGTTCAGCTTTTCGGCACAGGCATCAATTGGGTGACGGATACGGTGACGCCGAGTTCACCGCCGAATGCGGCGTATGCCAACGAACCCGTTACAAAAAATACTTCCGCGCTCGTTAGCCCGGCGATTCAAATTCAAACGGCGGACGCCCAACTTTCGTTTAAGAATTTCTACAATACCGAAACTACTTTTGACGGTATGGTTCTGGAGTTTTCAACCGACAACGGCGGCAACTGGACGGACATTCTGACTGGCGGCGGCTCGTTCGTCAGCGGAAGATACAATTCCTTTATCAGTGCCGCGACCGACAACACGTTAGCCAAACGACTTGCGTGGACAGGCAACTCGAACGGTTATATTGATACGGTCGTCAATTTGCCTGCCGCGTTAAACGGTCAAACCGTTAAATTTCGCTGGGTTGCGGGGACCGATGCTTCAGTGACTGCGCCGAGCGGCGTACCTGGAGTGCGAATAGACGATGTAAAAGTTTTCGGCGCGAGACAATGTAACGCTTGCAACGCACCGGTATCCTGCCAATTCCGAAATCGTTTTCAATTTGACGGCGATAATAAGGCAGACATTACTGTCTTTCGCCCCGAAAATGGTGTCTGGTATCTGCTCAACTCGCAAGCCGGATTTTCCGCCGTGCAGTTCGGCATCTCGACCGACAAAATCGTTCCGGCTGATTACGACGGCGATGGCAAAACCGACATTGCCGTTTACCGCAACGGAAATTGGCTGATACAGCGTTCGAGCGCAGGCTTTTTATCAGTTCCGTTCGGTCTTCCTGATGACATTCCGCAGCCTGCCGATTTTGACGGCGACTGCCAAGCGGATTTAGCCGTCTATCGACCGTCAAACGGAAGCTGGTATGTCTTAAACTTAAAGAACAATGCGTTTAATGCCGTGCAGTTCGGCATCTCGACAGATAAACCCGTCGTTTCCGATTATGACGGCGACGGAAAAGCTGACTACGCTGTCTATCGTCCCGAAAACGGCGTCTGGTATTTAATGCAAAGCACTGCCGGTTTCGGTGCCGTTCAATTCGGTATCTCGACGGACAAACCGGTCGTCGGCGATTACGACGGCGACGGCAAAGCTGACGAAGCGGTTTATCGTCCCGAAAACGGCGTCTGGTATCTCAACAGAAGCAGAGACGGTTTTACGGCGGTTCAATTCGGCGTTTCGACCGATTTACCTGTTCCGGCAGACTACGACGGCGACGGCAAAACCGATGAAGCCGTGTATCGACCGGCAATCGGCACTTGGTATCTATTAAAAAGCAGGGAAGGTTTCGGCGCAGTGCAATTCGGTATTCCGACCGACAAACCGATTCCAAACGCCTTTGTGCCGTAATTTAATTTTTGGTTTGAAGCGTTGCGGATTTGACGGATAAACAACGGTCTGCCGCCGGAGAAAAAAAACACCGCTCGAAACCGATTGCAAATATTCGGTTTCGACATTTAATAGAAAAGCCGGAGTCTTTAATTTACGAGACTCCGGCTTTTGGTATTTTGAGATAAAATAATTTGTGAAATTCTAAAAAAGTTTTTAATATTTGAAGCTAAAATATGAAATATGTTCGCGCAGCCTTGCGGTTTGCTTTGTTTATCATCTCGACGCTCGTTCTTTACAGTATTTGGTTCATCGCCGCACCTTTTATAACCAACAAACAAATGTGGCGTCAATGGGCTTTCGGAAATTGGGCACACGCCTTTGTGAAAATCTCGGGTATGCGCGTTACGGTCGTCGGCGCGTTGCCGCGCCCGCCGTTTTTTCTTGTTTCCAACCATTTAAGCTACACGGATGTTCCGGCGATTCGATCGGTGCTGGAAGGCGTTTTTGTGGCGAAAGGCGAGATGGAAAGCTGGTTTTTGGCGGGAAGAATCGTTAAAGATATGGGGACGATTTTTATCGACCGGCAAAACCGCCGCGATATTCCGCGTGCTGGCGCGAAAATCATCGAGCGGCTGGAAAGCGGCGAAGGCGTGATTGTTTTCCCCGAAGGGACCAGCACGAAAGGCGAAAGCGTTTTGCCGTTTAACTCTTCATTTCTAGAGTTTGCGGCGCGAACCGATTTGTCGGTTTCCTACGCCTCAATCACTTATAAAACGCCGAACGATGTGCCGACCGCCGTCGAGACGATTTGCTGGTGGGACGAAAAAACTTTTGCCGAGCATCTCTGGCAGCTTTTTCAAGTGCCGAAATTCACGGCGATTGTCAATTTCGGCAGCGAGCCGATTCACAATCTAAATCGCAAAGAGCTGGCAAAAACGCTCTGGGAAAAAGTCGATGAAAATTTCGTTCCGGTCATCTGATTTCGGGAAAATTTTCCGACCGACAGCAAAATCGGCGTTAAAAAAAAAATTTCGTCTGAAACATTTTCGTAACGCATGCGTAGTAAGCCGCATCGAACCCCAAAATTAAATTTTCAGGAGAAATAAATGCATTTTTTAAGTTTTCGATTTACGGTCGCACTGACCGTTTTACTGTCGGTCTGGACATCGGTTTTCGCCCAAAGCAGCGGCTTTGACACGTCCCGAATGGACACTTCGGTCGATGCCTGCACCGACTTTTTTCAGTATGCTAACGGAACCTGGTTGAATAAAACCGAAATTCCCGCCGACCGCTCGCGCTTCGGCAGTTTCGATATTCTTTCGGATAACAATCAAGAATCGTTGCACGGAATTCTCGACACTGCTGTCAAAAATACCGGCGCGGTGCAAGGGTCGAACGAGCAGTTAATCGGCGATTATTACGCTTCGTGTATGGACGAAGCCGCGATTGAAACAGTCGGAACAAAGCCGATTGAGCCGTATTTCAAACAAATTAATTCGATAAGGAACGTAGACGGTTTGCGGACGACGATTGCTGATTTGCATAAGTCCGGTTTTCCGGCGCTTTTCGGTTTCGGCGCGTCGCCCGACCTGAAAAACTCGACGATTAATATTGCCAGCGTCGGACAAGGCGGATTGAGTCTGCCGAACCGCGATTATTACACGAAGGGCGACGAAAAATCTCAGGAAACCCGCGAAAAATTCCGGGAATATATGAGAAATATGTTTCAGCTTCTCGGCGAAAATGAAGATACGGCGCGTTCGCACGCCTTTGCCGTGATGCAGATGCAGATGCGTCTGGCAAACGCTTCAAAAGCGCCAATCGAACTGCGCAATCCTGAAAGCCGCTACAATAAAATGTCGTTGTCTGCCGCCAATGAACTCGCTCCGAACTTTATGTGGGCGAAATACATCTCCGAACGCGGCGCGCCTGCCGTCACCGAAATCAACATCGGTCAGCCCGAGTTTTTCAAAGAAGCAAACAAAATGTTGACCGACATCCCGCTCGACCAATGGAAAACTTATTTGCGCTGGATGGTTTTAAATTCCTCCGCTACGGTTCTGCCGAAGAAATTCGCCGACGAAAACTTTAAATTCACCGGCATCTATTTGCGCGGCGCGAAAGAACAACAGCCGCGCTGGAAACGCTGCGTCGGTTCGACCGACGGTGCGGTCGGCGAAGCACTCGGCTCGGAATACGTCAAAACGGCTTTCACACCCGCCGCTCAAAAACGGGTCGGCGAATTGATTGATAATTTGTTTGCCGCGTATCGCGAACGACTCGCTCAACTCGATTGGATGAGTCCCGAAACGCGCCAGAAAGCAATCGTCAAACTCAACGCTTACCAACGAAAAATCGGATTCAATCAAAACCCGCGCGGTTTTGCCGGTTTACAGATTAGCCGTAAATCTTATTTCGATAACGGTCGCAACGTCTCGCAATTCGAGATAGCCCGCAACTTAAAAGACATCGGACAAAAGGTCGACAAAACTCGCTGGGGAATGACGCCGCCGACCGTCAACGCTTATTACAATTCGAGCTACAACGAAATCGTTTTTCCAGCCGGAATTCTTCAGCCGCCGTTTTTTAACGATAAAGCCGACGATGCTATCAACTACGGCGCAATCGGCGCGGTCATCGGTCACGAAATCACGCACGGCTTTGACGACCAGGGCAGCAAATTCGACGGCAGCGGCAACTTTGAAAGCTGGTGGACGCCGGAAGACCGCGCAAAATTTGAAGAACGCGCCGCCTGTGTCTCCAATCAGTTCAGCAGCTATGAAGTCGCGCCCGGTTTAAATATGCAGGGCAAATTGACGCTCGGCGAAAACATCGCCGACCTCGGCGGTTTGACGATGGCTTACAACGCTTATCAAAAATCGCTCGAAGGCAAACCGCGCCCGGAAAAAGTCGACGGCTTCACGCCCGAACAGCGCTTCTTTTTAGGTTACGCGCAAGTCTGGGCATCTAAAGCGAGAGCCGAAGCCGAACGTCTCCAAGTGCAGACCGACCCGCACGCGCTTCCGCGCTGGCGTGTCGACGGTCCGCTTTCAAACTTGCCGCAATTTGCCGAAGCTTTTGGATGCAAACAAGGCAATACTATGGTGAGAGCTAATTTCTGTAAAATTTGGTAAATTAATTGTAAAACGAAAGTAAGGGAATCGAGAAATATTTTATTTTTCGATTCCCTTTAAATTTTAAAAATGGTCAAAATCAAACAAAGAAAGGAAATTCAGATTTTTGAATTTTTACTAACAAAAATTGAATTTTTTCTCGGAGTCAATAAATTAAAAAAAACATTCGATGGCTTATTTGTAACAATATAACCACTTATAGTTTCTAACGGACTAAGTTTGATTTGGCTTTATAATTGCCTTAAATACTTCAAAATGTCTGTTTTCAATAGACACTCTATCAATAATCTGCCAAAAAAAATTCTATTTTAAGGAGCAAAATATGATTAAAGGTCTTAAATATATTTCTTTTATGTTTCTGTTAGTTCTCGGAATAACTTCTGTTATTTTCGGGCAGGAAAGAACAGGTAACATCGAAGGAACTGTTAGCGACGCCTCGGGAGGACTGCTCCCCGGCGCACAAATTGTAGTTACCGGAATTAATGTCGGATTCAACAGAACTGTGACAACTAATTCCGAAGGAGCTTTTCAGCTCATCCAGGTTCCGCCAGGAACATATACTTTGGTGGTTACGGCTGCAAATTTTAAGCAAACAACTACGCAGTTGGAAGTTAACTTAAGCCAAACCGCAATTGCCAGACTGCAATTGGAAACAGGCGGCGGCGTCACGACCGTTGATGTTACGGGTGATGACGTAGTTGCCATTGATACTACAAACAATGCTATTCAAACAAGTGTTTCTGCTAGAAAGGCGGAACTTACACCGAAAGCCAACATTAACTTTTCGGGTTTGATTCGCATTGCGCCGGCGGTTCGTGAAGAGCCTTTGGGCGCGGGTTTCCAAATTGACGGAGCGAGCGGTGCTGAAAATACATTTATCGTTGACGGATTGGAAGTAACTAACTTCCGTACCGGACAGCTTCGCCAAGTTCAAAACATTCCCAATTCATTCGTCAGCGAAGTCCAGGTTAAAACCAGTGGTTTCAATGCAGAATTCGGCGGTGCGACCGGCGGTGTTATCAACGTCGTGAGTAAAGGCGGAAGCAATCAAATCCGCGGTGAATTCGGTGCCCAATTTGAAATAAGTAAATTTAACGCTGTTTCGAGAGATGATAGAGTTTCGGGTTCTTCACTTTCGGGGAATACACTTTTGTTTGGCGATTCAACTTCCGTTACAAGAATCAGACCGGGAGGTGGGTTTTCGCGGTTTAGTCCGCCGGCTGATACATATACAAATTTCTTTCCGACGGGAAGAATAAGCGGACCGATTGTCAAGGATCGTCTCTGGTTTTTCATCAGTGCGGCACCGCAATATTTTACCACTAACAGAAGAAGCATATTTTCAAACGGCGATCAAGCAATAAATGCTCTTGAGCAAAGGAATGATTATATTCTTGGAAGACTAGATGCTCAACCTTTTAACAAATTACGTTTGACGGGAACATATACCTATAACCCACAAACGATTAATGGAGGACTCATCGGATTGGGTACTGGAACTATTCCTCCTTCCGGTCTCCGAGGTGTTGCTGCCGGTGATTTCAGTCAAAAAGGCGGCAGAGTTAACGCTACTAACTATACCTACAACGGAATTTACACGGCTACCTCAAACTTGATTTTCAATGTTCGCGGTGGACGGAATTACTTAAATGAAAAAGACGGCTCGTACGGAGTTCCGGGCGGTGCCAGAGTTATTTGTCTCGGCAGTGCAGCAGTTTTGGCTACTTTCTCAAATTTTGGCTGTCAAATCGGTGATGATACCGGAGCAAATTTTAATACCATAAAAGACATTTCAATTCGCAACAACTTTGATGCGGATGCGACAGTAGTCGCGCCTAACCTTTTAGGACGACACATTTTCAAATTCGGCTATCAAAGAAATCACCTTTCTAATGATGTCGAACAAGGATTTTTCAATCAGGGACAAATCGTCTTTCGTTTCGGCGCAACCGCCGCTGGATTTGGTAGTGCTTCTACAGGTAATGTTCAATTAACCAGATTCGGAACGGTTGGACAGGCTTCAAGCACAAACGAAGGATTATTTGCTCAAGATAATTATCAAATTGCCCGTCGTTTAACCCTTAACTTAGGTGTTCGTATCGAAAGAGAAAATGTTCCGAGTTTCGGTACTGCCGGAGTTCCAATCAAATTCGGTTTCGGCGATAAAATCGCGCCGAGATTAGGATTCGCGTTTGATGTTTTCGGAGACGGTAAAACCAAAATTTTCGCCAGCTACGGACGTTTCTTCGACCGATTCAAATATGAGCTTCCGAGAGGTTCTTTCGGTGGAGACCAGTTCTTGAGAACTTTTAACGCAATACCGGCAGGTTCTACTGTGGGCAGTTTCAATGTTCAAAATATTCTTGCTAACCCGACAGGACTTACACTTGATTTCCGTGTCCCGTCAAATTCGCCGGATGATAACCGCATTGATCCTGATTTGAAAGCGCAGCGTCAAACCGAATTTACGGTTGGTTTAGAACGCGAATTGTTTAGGGATTTGGTTTTGCGTACACGTTATACACGCAAAAAGCTTGATACGACAATTGAAGACGTTGGCTTTTTTGACAACATCGGAAACGAAAACTTCTTTATTGCAAATCCTGGACAAGGAGTTGTTGCAACGCCATTTGCTACAGGCATTCCGGGAACGCCGAAAGCTGAACGCAGATATGACGTTCTGGAAATCAATGTCGAAAAGAGATTCGCCCAAAATTATTTTGTGGATGCAACGTATAGTTTGAGCCGTTTGTTCGGAAACTATTCGGGATTGGCGAGTTCTGACGAACGCGGACGTTCATCCCCGAACGTTAACCGCTTTTTCGACTTGCCGTTCTTAGGATTTAATACAAACGGTGTGCCGGATAACGGAAGATTAGCTACAGACAGACCGCACGCCTTTAAGTTATTCGGCGGTTACACACAAAAATTCAGTAGTTCTAATGAGACGGATTTCACTATTGCGCAAATTGTACAAAGTGGAACACCGCTTTCAACCCAAATTCAATTGTTCAGTGCTAACACGTTCCTTTTCGGAAGAGGCGATCTCGGAAGAACCGAAAGATTTACTCAGACCGATGCGGCTATCACTCACAGATACAAATTTGGAAGAGATAATCGCTTTGGCATGGAATTTATGGTAAATGCGACTAATCTTTTAAATGAGAATAATGTTCTCGATGTATTTACAAGTATTAGTCCAGCCAATCTGAACGGACAGCAAACTTCTGAATTTTTTGGTCCGGGCGGAGCGCGTATTCAGACTGGCGTATCATCTACCGGAACTCCTATCTTCGCTACCGGATTGATAAATCAATTTACTAATTGTCCGGGCGGAGCCTGCACCGAATTAAATGTAATTCGTGCTATTTTTGCAGGTGGAATACAATCACAATTGGTGAATTTAGTTAACAATAATGTTGCGTTCACCAGAACATTTACTAATACAGCCGGACAGCAGGTTGTAGGCACTGCATCGGATACTGTTTTACGTGATGCAAGATACTTGCAGCCGACAACTTTCCAACCCGGAAGAAGAATCCGTTTCGGAATGCGCTTCATTTTTTAATTAAAGTTGAAAGCGATTTTAAGCCCGGTCATATGACCGGGCTTTTTTATTGAATTTAATTTGTGTTTGGGCGATATATTAGAAAAAAATCTTGATGAATTTATAGAATTTCAGTAATATACATTGATACATTTCAGCTAATTTGTTCTCGCGATTTTGGGTTGTCCAGAAGCTCTTTCAGCTACAAACATTCGGTTTTGATTGAATGGCAAGGAGAAATTTAAATGGAAAATTTTGAGATGAGAAAAAGCATAAAAAGTACAACAAAATTTGCAGTTAGGTATTTAATGATATTTCTAATTTTAGTAGTTTTACTTACGGCTAATGTTAATGCGGTAGAGAAGACTTTAACATCTCGAAAAAGTGCTGTTTCGTTAATCAATACAATCAGTGGAACTATTTTCGATCAGCAAAGAAATCCCGTTGTCAATATTTTCGTTGAATTGCAGGATGATTTATATAGGTCTGTTTCGCGGGTTCGCACTGATGGTTCGGGACGCTATACGTTCGCCGGTATGCGTGACGGAAGATATGTTATCAGAGTCATAGCTTCACAATTTGCATTTGAAGAACAAATTGTCGAGGTTGAAGTAGTCAACTTTAACAGCAGACCAAATGCTTCGGGAATTGTTTTATCAGGCAGCGATAATGTTCAAAAGGACATTTATATGCGTTTGAAAAGAAACTCGGTAAACAATGATTATACCAACGGAGTTGTTTTTGCCCAGGAAGTTCCTAAAAACGCCCAGCTTATCTATGACAAAGCCATTTTGTTGAATGATCAAAACGCTGATGTCGAAAGAGTTAAACTTCTCGAACAGGCAGTCAGTTTATTTCCAAACTATTTTACGGCTTTAAACAGATTGGGTTACGAATATTTCAAAAAGGAAAATTTTGCAAAAGCCGCCCAAAATCTGGCAAAGGCGGTTGACGTAAATCCGAAAAGCGAACCGACGATGTATCTGCTGTCATACTCGCTATATTTAGGGAAAAATTATGATGCGGTTATCGCTGTCTCCGAGCAGGCGATAACAATCCACGATTCTTCTCCGCGCTTGCGTACGATTTATGGCGGTTCGCTTCGATTGAAAAAGAAATTTAAACAAGCTGAAGAACAATTAAAGAAAGCGGAAACTCTCGATCAGAAATATCCTGAAGTCCATTGGCAATTGGCTTTATTATATGGAAATGACTTGAACAAATTCGGAGAAGCAGCAAATCAGCTTGAAACCTTTCTCAAATTACAGCCAAACAGCAAGGATATGGAGAAAATAAAAACTCTTATTCAAAAGTTTAGACAAAAAGAAAAGGGTGAATAAAACCTGCAAAAAGTTATTTAATTTTCCAGTAAATGTCCTAACTTTTCTCTTTTGGTGCGGAGATAATGTGCTGCCGGTTCTTTGGTTTCCACCTCAATCGGAACACGCTCGATGACCTGCAAACCGGCTTTTTCCAAAGCATCCAGTTTATCGGGGTTATTCGACATTACGCGCACTTTGCAAAGTCCCAAATCGAAAAGAATTTCGGCGCATTGCTGATAATCCCGCATATCAATGGCAAAACCGAGTTCTTCGTTGGCTTCGACCGTATCCGCGCCTTCGTCCTGCAGCGCGTAAGCGCGAATTTTGTTGAGAATGCCGATGCCGCGACCTTCCTGCTGCTGGTAGACGATTGCGCCGCGTCCGGCGTGTTCAATCAGTTCCATCGCTTTTTCGAGTTGCTGTCCGCAGTCGCATTTGATTGAACCGAAAACGTCGCCCGTTAGACACTGCGAATGAATCCGTACGAGCGTCGGAACATTGGCTTCCATCTCGCCCTTAAATAATGCGACAAACTCTTCGCTGCTCGTTAAAGAACGATAACCGGCAATCTTGAATTCGCCAATTTCCGTCGGCAGATTTGCCACCGCGACTTTTTCGACCGAAATCGAATGTGTTCGCGGCAGGCAATCTTGTTCATTTTCTGTCAATTTATAATCTCCAGCGATGCTATTAAATGATTTAACAAATTATAACTCTAATGTGTAGAAATTATAAACTTAATTAACAGTATCGAAAGTTTTTTTGAAAAGAAGTGAAAATTTCGGTTCATTTTTGTCGTTAGAAATAAACGAGCCGGATGTTTTTAACTTGCTGCTTCCGTTTTCAGACTCAAATTCTGATTTTGCGTATTCGCCGCCGGATGATCGATTTTTTCTTCGACATACTGCAACTGATACAGCCGCCAATAAAGCCCGCGCTTGCCAAGCAGTTCGTTGTGCGTTCCGCCTTCGCGCAGTTCACCGTGATGGAAAACTAAAATTCGGTCGCATTTTTGAATCGTCGAAAGCCGGTGCGCGACGACGAGCGAAGTTCGCGCCTGCATCACGCGGTCGACCGCTCGCTGGATAAGTTGTTCGGTTTCCGTGTCAATCGAGCTGGTCGCTTCGTCCAAAATCAAAATCGAAGGTTCAAACGCCAACGCGCGCGCGAAGGAAATCAATTGTTTTTGTCCGACGGAAAGCCCCGCGCCGCGTTCTTTGACCAAAGAGGCGTAAGCGTCGGGAATTTTTTGGACAAACTCGTCGGCGTGAACTTCTTTTGCCGCCCAAAGAATTTTTTCATCGGAAATTTCGGCGTTTCCGAGCCGAATGTTGTCGGCGAGCGAACCGCTGAAAAGAAAAACGTCCTGCAAAACGACGGCGAAGTTTTCCCGCAAGGATTCCAAATCCCAATCGCGCACGTCAACGCCGTCGAGCAAGATTTTGCCTTTCTGCACGTCGTAAAAACGCATTAGAAGATTGGTGACCGTTGTTTTTCCCGAACCCGTATGCCCGACGAGCGCGATTGATTCGCCCGCGTTTATCGAAAAGGAAACGTCTTTTAAAACCCAGTTTTCTTTTTTATAAGCGAACCAGACATTTTGAAATTCAATGTTGCCGACGACTTTTCCGGTCTTTTTCGGTTTTTCCGGCGTTTTGATTTTAAGCGGCATATCGAGCAGTTGAAAAATTCGATGCGCGGCGACAATCGCGGCTTGCAGAACATTGAATTTATCGGACAAATCTCGAATCGGCTGGAAAAGCGCGCCGGAGAATTGGACGAAAGCGATAATCGTCCCGATGGTCAGCGCCGTGCCGTTTGCCGCGACGCCGGTTAAAATCGAGTAACCGCCGAACCAGATGACGACGGCGACGCCGATGGTGCCGATAAAATCGACCATCGGATAAAAAATCGAGTAATAATAAATCGTCTCGATATTGGCGTTGCGATAATCGTCGTTGATGTCGTGAAAGTTTTTTTGTGCTTTGGCTTCGGCGTTAAATAATTGGACGGTTTGCGCGCCCGAAATATGTTCCTGCAAAAAAGCGTTGAGTTTGGCGGTGCGCGTTCTGACTTTATCGAAACCGATGCGGGCGCGTTTGCGAAACCAATTAGTCGCGGTAAAAAGCAGCGGAACGGTGACGAGCGAGACGAGCGCGAGCTTCCAATCCATCCAAAACATCTGCGCGACAATGGCAAAAATAATCACCAAATCGCCAAGAATGTCAATTACGCCCGACGTAAAAAGCTCGTTCAGCGCGTCGACATCCGACGTGATGCGCGTGATAATGCGCCCGACCGGATTTTTATCGTAATACGCGACTTCCTGCTGTTGAAGTTTGGTGAAAATCTGCGTCCGCAAATCAAACATCACCTTTTGCCCGACAATGTTGAGCAAAATTTCCTGCGCGTAGCTGAACAGAAAGCGGAACAGAAAAAGACAGAGAAAAAGAAATGAAAAAACCCAGATGCCGTCGGTTTGTTTCGGCGTGATAAAATCGTCGACGGCGTATTGCGTAAAACGCGGCTGCAGACTTCCGAGAATATTCAGTATAATCGTAAAGGAAAGCGCGACCGCCGCCATTTTCCAATACGGCTTCAGATAAGTGAAAAGCCGCTTGCCGACCGTCCAATCGTAACTTTTCTCGATTGCTTCTTCATCCTGAATTTTCTTTGTTTCTTCGGACACTTTTAATTTTAGATTTTAGATTTTAGATTTTAGATTGACAATGTATAATTTTAACATTTTCGGATAGATATAGTTTTCTCACAAAAAATTGTGCAAAGTAAAAGCGTTAATTCCAAAAATCTAAAATCTAATGAGCCGTTTCATAAATGAACGCAAAAACAACTGGCAACGCCTCGAAGATTTGCTTTCGATGACGGAACGCTCGACTTTGCGCGGACTTTCGAGATTTGAAGTGCGTGAGTTCGGCGAACTCTACCGTCGCGCCGCCGCGGATTTGGCGATTGCCCGCAGCGAGACGCGAGACGCGCCGCTCGTTAATTACTTGAACAATTTGGTCATTCGCGCTCACGGCAAAATCTACCGCGCCGAAAGTCAGGGCGCGAACCTGGTCAGAAATTTTTTCGCCAGAGATTTTCCGCAGACGTTTCGCCGGAATTTTCGCTATTTTGCCGTTGCTCTCGCCGTTTTCGCAGGCTGCGCCGTTTTGGGCTTTGCCGTTACCTGGCGCGATTTGGATTTTTCGCAATTCCTTTCTGCCGACGTACGTGAGATGGTCAGAGCGAATAAACACTGGTGGCTCGACTTAAATCAAGCCAATCAAATGGGCGCCAGCTCGATTTTAACGAACAATATTCTGGTCACGATTCGAGCGTTTGTGATGGGCGCGTTTTTCGGCATCGGCGCGTTTTACGATTTGGCGTTTGAAGGCGCGCGGCTCGGCAGCGTTTTTGCGGTTTGCTACAAATTGGACGCGAACTTCGGCAACGCGCTGGCGAGCTTTGTCGTCGGACACGGCGTTATCGAGCTGTCATGCATTTATTTCTGCGGCGGCGCTGGGATGATGATCGGTTACGCGATGATTAATCCGGGCGATTTGACGCGGGCGCAAGCCTTAAAAAAGAAAGGTCTCGAAGCCGCTAAAATCGTCATCGGCTGCGCGTTTCTGCTGGTTATCGCCGGAACTATCGAAGGTTTTCTGTCGCCGTCCGATTTGCCCGCTGCGGTGAAGATCGGCACAGGCATTTTGACGGGAATTGCGATGTATTCTTATTTGTTTTTAGTCGGAAGAGAAAATTAAAATTTCTCGTGAAATAAGCATCCGAAGTTTTTCGCTTTGGACTTTACGAATAAAACTTGGCAAAATAAATCTGTAGATTTGAAATCTCTCGAAATAAATGTTTTTGATAAAGAAGACACCGGAAGGCAATCTCAAAATTCATTTTCGCAAAAAATTAAAATAATACAATGGAGTTAGCGGAGTTAGAAAAGCAAATGTCTGAAACCGGCGGCTTGCGGCTGGTTTCGGACAATAAAAAACCTCGACAGTTTCCGCAAATTGAAAAGCAATTCGTTAGTTTTATGTTTTTGCGGATAAATCCCGACTGGCGCAAACTCGGCGCGGAAACAAAGCAAACTTTCAAAACGGAATTTCAGAGCGTTTACAATCAATACGAAGCGAACCTTTTACTTTTCAGTTATTCGCTCGTCGGTTTCGATTCAAAAGCCGATTTGATGTTTTGGCGCGTCAGCGATTCGCTCGATTCGATTCAGGAAATGACCGCACAGCTTTACCGCACGAATTTAGGCGGTTTTCTTGAAACAACCGATAATTATTTGTCCGTCACTAAAAATAGAATGTTTATTTCGGCTGCGCGCAATGCCAATCTCGAAGACCGCTACCACGTCAAAGCGGGCGAGAAGAAGTATCATTTCCTTTACCCGTGCGCCAAAAACCGTGATTGGTATGACAAATCCGACGAAGAACGCCACGCGCTCATCGAAGAGAATTTTATGGTCGGGAAAAAATTCGAGAATATCAAAATTCATTTGATGAACGCTTTCGGTTTTAGCGAAGAGGAATATATCGTCAGCTTTGAAACCGACGAGCCGAAGGATTTTCTCGCCTTAGCCGAAGAGTTGCGCCAGACCGCCGCCAATCGCTCAACCTTGCGCGGAATGCCGATTTACACTTGCCGACAGAGAAGTTTGGCGGAATGCCTTGACGCGCTCGGATAAATTTAATTACGAACTGCGAATTTCAAATTACGAATGTATTTTGATTTGAATTCGTGATTCGTAATTCGCAGTTCGCAATTGATTATGATTGTCGCCAGAAAATTTATCGTCAGTGGATTTGTCCAAGGCGTCGGCTTCAGGTTTTTTGTCCAGCGGGCTGCAGCGCGGCATCAAGTGCGCGGTTATGTGAAAAATTTAGCGGACGGAACGGTCGAAGCATTAGCCGAAGGCGACGAGCGAGCAGTGGAGAATTTCAAACACGATTTGACGGCGGGACCGACTTTTTCAAAAGTCAAACATCTCGAAGAATTGGTTTTAGAGCCGAATAATTTATATTCATCATTTAGAATCGAAAGATAATTAATACTGGTGAACGCTTAGTGATTGGTTTTTTTTCACTAAATGCTAACCATTAATGAAATGGAACAACTAAAAAAATTAATCAGAGAAGTATCTGATTTCCCAAAAGCGGGCATCAATTTTTACGATATTACGACGCTTTTGAAAGACGCAGACGGTTTGCGGCAGACGATTGACGCGCTCGCCGCCGAATTCAAAGGCGAACAAATAGACACGGTTATCGGCGTCGAATCGCGCGGATTTATCTTTGCCGCGCCGCTCGCTTATCATCTGAACGCGGGTTTTGTTCCCGTGCGCAAACCGAAAAAGCTGCCCGCCGAACGAGTCTCCGTCTCGTATGATTTGGAATACGGGCAAGACACTCTGGAAATGCACAAAGACGCGGTCGGCGAAGGACACAAAGTTTTAATCGTTGACGATTTGCTCGCCACGGGCGGAACGGCAAAAGCGGTCGTCGATTTGGTCGAACAGCTTGGCGGCAAAATCGTCGGTCTGCTTTTTCTCGTCGAACTCAATTTTCTGAAAGGGCGCGAAAAGTTCGACGGCTACGACGTTCGCTCTTTAATCAGATACGATTCGTAAAAAAGCGAAAATTCAATCATTAAGACGAACATCGCTTCTGATTGGACAATCCAAAATTCAAAATCTAAAATCGTAAATGCCTTTTGCTCCCGTAGCTCAGTTGGATAGAGCGTTCGCCTCCTAAGTGAAAGGTCGCTGGTTCAAATCCAGCCGGGAGCATTTTATTTTTCAACAACTTAGCGTGATTGTAAGACACTCAAAATAGGTGTTCACACCTAGATTCACACCTAAAACAAGCCGGTAAATAGAAAGGGCTGCCCGATTGCAGCCTTTTCTATGTTCAAAATTATTCGGTTGCAACTTCTTTCTTTGGTCTGCCGTTCTTTCTTTCCGCAACAACTTTCAAATCAGACTCTTGAATTACGTAAGAGTTACCGACACGAGTTGCCGGGAGCTTTCCGCTTGTAATTAAAAATCTAACTCGTCTATCGCTTACGCCTAATTTTTCAGCAGCTTCTTTTGCGCTTAGTAGTTTCATCCCTTAAATAATAACTCAAAAAAAAGTATTCCGCAATTGGTATTCTTTACTTGCGTTACTATTCCAAGTCTGGTATAGTTTTTATAGATTGAAACATTCAATCAAATTCACTAAAGGAAGGCTTACAAAAATGTTCATATTGAAAGGAATTGACCAACTAACAAACGCAATCACAAAAGCTAAAAAGATTCGTCCGCGTGTCGAGTTCGGCGGTTTCGGACATTATCGCGTGTCCGGCTCGAAAGGCTTTTACACGGTGATTTGCCGCAAAGACGAACGCGGCATTAAGACAGTCGCCTGCACTTGTCGCGGCGCGGAAAAAGGTTTGGTTTGCTACCATTCGGCAGCCGCGTTATCTCTGCACATCGGACTCGCACGCCGTCAACAAACGGCATAGACACGAAAGGCTTACCTGACTGCAATCGGGTAAGCCTCGCTTTAGAATCCCTTTTGGGAAAGGAATCAACTAACAATGAAAAATAATACAGAAAAATTTACAGAAACGAAACTGACAATATCACTCCGAACAGGTTTGATGCACAGCAACAAACGCGAAGAAGCGCATACCCAAAATGACTGCACTTCTTATTACATCGGCGCAATCAATTATTTTATAAGAGTTGCGCTCGAAGCCGAAAGTCTTTTGGAACAACAAACCGACTCGAAAGGTTTTGTTAATGACGCTCAGTTTCGGGAAAATATGCAGCTTCTCGTTCAAATCAGTGAAGCATTAGCCGAATGGCTGCCGGATTACAGCCACGCGATGCACAATGAAATCTTTGGTATGAACGAAGCCGAAACTGCCGCCGGTAAGCCTGTCAGCGATGCGGCAAAGCAAGTATCTGACTTACTCAATAACCCGAATTTGCCCGAACCGATCAAAGACGGATTACAAGACGGATTGCTTGACCTTTTCAATTCGCATATTAACCAAAGCGAATTTCACGATTACGAAAAATCGCCCGAATATGTCGAAAAGATTCTGCGCGGGTATGCGGCTAGGCATCCAGACGAATAAATCTAGCTACATCAATTGATGTAGCTAGAAAACAACCAAAAAGCCGTGAGTTTTGACGCTCACGGCTTTTTTGTGTCTGCGCGGAATTGTAAACAATTGTTTACAAAATGAAATGACATTGCCGGGTTTGCTGAGGCGCGCCCGGCAAATTATTTTCTGTTTTAGTTAAACCGTCGCGCCTCTCAGCAGAGCATCCGATTTTCTCATTTGCAAATTACTGACGGCGGTTTCGAGTTCGTTCGCAGAATAAGCCGGTAATTTATTATCTATTCGGTATTGAACGATTTGCGCCCGATCCGCTTCAAGCTGTAGGGCTTGATTCGCTTTTTCTTTCTGTCTTTCGGCTTGTTGAGCGGCTTGCGTCTCCGCCCGTCGCGCTTCAGATTCTTCTATTTCAATCAATCGCTGCCGCCTGTTTTTTTCATCGCCGACGATCCTTTCGGCGATAACTATGGATTGACCGAATTTACACGGCGAAAGATTAATGTATTCGGTCGCTGCCGATTCGCGGGCTTTTTCGGAAAGTTCGAGCCGTTTAAGTTCGCTCCCAATGTCAATGCCGGAGTCTCTTGATTCCAGTTGATTGCGAAGGGCGCGAAACTCTTTTTGTTTGCCGTAAAACTCCGCGCTTTTGCTGAAAATATCGTCAACAAATTTGCCGGTAATTTCATCGAGTTTGACGCGCAAATCATTCCATTCATCAAACGCCGCGCCCGCTTGCTCCGCGATGGTTTTCAGTCTGCCGATTCCCGTTTGAACGGCGTCGACATTGCAAGCCTTTTGAAATTCAGTGTGCAGTTCGCTTTGTTTGGCTTCTAATGCCTTTATTGAACTGTCTAAGGTTGTCAGGTTGCCTTGTACGATTTGAAGCTCATCGAGGAGCGATGTTTTGCCGTCGACAAAACTCTGCTGCAAGGTTGTCAGATTATTATTGAGACGATTGCGCATCTCGGTTAATTCGTCAAGCCGTTTGGTTATCCGGTTAAGTTCGATTTCGATTTGATTTGATTTTTTATTCATTTTATTTATTTGCTCCTTTTAATCGGTCAAGTGTTTTGTCCTTTGGCTGGTGAAATAATTCGCCAACGTTTTTTTGTTTTCGTTCGATTTCCGCTTGTTGCTTTTCGCGCATTTCTTTGCGAATTTCGTCATAAACTTTAGTCGAATCTTCTTTCGCTGTTTCACTCATTTGGATTATTTTCTCCTTTTTATTTATTTGTTATTTGCTTTCCATTCGTCAGGAAAGCGGTCTTTAGTTTCTGCGTCGGCGCCCAAATCTTGAACGAAAACTGAAAAGTGCTGGGGATAACACGCGCAAACAGTTGAATCGTCGCCTGCTTTTTCGAGTTTTTTTAGTCGGCTTAAAATGTTCATAAATTTATGAATTTCTCACACGCACTTGTTCAATCACGGCATCGAGCCGTTTTTGCCCTTCGATTTGTCTTTCGGCAAATCTTTCGATTTCCTTTTCCGTCCGCCGTCCGCCGCATCCGACGCAAACGGGCGCAAGTTCCCGCGCTGTCAAAATCTGCGGCAAGTCTGAAATTGTGCAAAGACACAAAGCGGAAAGACTGTTTTGTTTTTCGAGTTTTTGTAATCGGTTTTGAATATTCATTTAGGCTTCTCCAGTGAGTTCTGCTTTTGTGCTAATGGTAAAGGTAGTGTGAAGCGGTTCGGGGTTCGGCTTGCCGCACGTCCGGCAAAATTCCGGCGGTTCTTCATAAGGCTTGCCGTCAATCATCTTTCCTTTGCCGTCTGCGGTTGGTATCAGAACTATAAATTGCGGTTCTTTATCACAACCGCAAAATTCAGAATCGTTTCCGATTATTTGGTTTTCCATTTTCCTCAATCTGCCTTTTATGCTCATCTTCTATTTTCTCCAATCGTTCTAAAATATCGGTCGTCTCCATTCCTTTAATGGAATTTTCAAAAATGATTTGAGCGCATCGAGCGGCAACCGCCGGATTTTCGCAGTATTGCAATTCCTTTAACCTTTCAACCGCTCCAGATGCCGCGCTTTGCATTTGCGCGATTGCCGATTCAACCGTTTGCCTTCGGGCGTTTCGGTATTCGGCTAAAAACTCTTTATCCTGCAAATATCGGTAAATTGTCGCTTCACCGATGCCGCTTGCTTTTGCAGCTTCACGGATTGACGATGTTTCTACCAATGCAATCAATACTTTTTCTTTGTTCGTTTCTTTTGGCATATATCTATCAAAATCTTTCAAAATCTATTGTTTCGGCAATTTCCTTTAAGTCGATTTCAATTCGCGGGTTGGCTTTGTCGTCAAAGCGGAAAGCGTGAATTTCGATTATTTGTTTGTCGTCGGCAAAGCAGATGCCTTTGAGCGCGTCTTGGCTAATTTTCAAACGGTTATCTAAATCGCCGATTCGTTTCGGGCGAAACACGCGGAAAGTAACAGACAAATCACCGGCGAGCAGTTTTGCGCCTTGCTGCTTTGCCAAAACTGCAATATCAGATTTGAACTTTCTGCCTTTGGCGGAAACAATTCGCCGTCCGGCAAAAGTGGCGTAAAGATGATTGACCGACGGCGGATAAGGGAAAATCAATTTAACTTCGCGTTCCGTTACTTTTTCATTCATAAACTCAAAACGATGCTTCTAAAATTCTCTGCTTTGGTTATTTGCGTTCCGGCTTCAATTTCGGAAAGGTTGCCGTCAATCATAAAAACGGCTTTTTGTTCGTCGAGTATTGTTTCAAAATTCCTTTTTAGTTTTTCATCATTCAAAACCATTTCGAGTTTGGAATTGTAAGAATTAGTAAATTCGTTTATTTCGTTTATTTCGTTTTGCTGCTCAATCAAATAATCTGCCAAGTCGTATTGATTTGTTTTCTGTTCATCGGTCGCAAAGTTTTCAATCAAAGATGATGCTCTGACGTTCAAGCCTTGCCGCGCCGCGTCCGTTGCGACGGCTTGCCACTGGTCAAAGCCGTCCGCGTCCGGGTATAAAATAATTTGCCGGTTGTCGAGCCGTTGCAGCCTTTCGGCTTTTAACCATTGCTTTGAGCCGGTCGCCAGCCAAACAAATTCGGGCAAACATAAACTTGCGATGATTGCCGTTTTTTCCGATTCGACGACGGCAACCGGCTTCACGGCATCGCGCCGAAAAAGATGTTCGCCGAAAAAGATTTGTTTATATTGAAAATCTTCTTTGAGCTTTAACTTTCTTACTAAAGACGAAGTATCGTAATCGCCTTTGAGCCGTTTGCCCGTCGACGGGTTGAATCTGATTAATTTTGCCTTACAGATGCGGTTTAATCGGTCAATACTTGGAAAACAAGTGTAATCCTCAAAAGTTCCGACAAAATACATTTTCAAAACGGATTGAATTTCTTCGGAGCAGTCCGGGAAAAGGTCAAAAAGAAATTGCACAAAGGCGTTTCGGTCGTAACCGTGAAGCGTCGCCTTTAAATGTTCCGGCGCGATGTAGTCAAAAGTGTTGGTTTGGTTTTGTAAACCGTGGTTTACATTTTGATTTGTGTTTTGCGTCCAATTGGACACACGGGTTTTTACAAACTTTGCGCCGGTTGGGTTGTCGGCAAAGAATTGTTTCGCCGTGTAACTGTAACCGCAGCTTGAAGCGCGATTGCAGATGCCGACGTGATCGGCTAAGTGTTCGCCGGTGTCGGTGTTAATGAAGCGCGTGAATTCGCCGCGCTTGCCGCAAGACGGGCAGATGTGCCGTGATTTTGTGCCGCGATATGTTTCGAGTTGAATCATATTTTTGTAACGCTGTAACACCTGTAACAGGCTTAACAGGGTGTTACACCTGTTACACCTGTTACAGCGTTACGCTTTTTCTTCTTCGCCTTTTCTCAAATATCGGCTAATTGTCATCTTTGAAACGCCTAAGATTTTGGCAATTTCTGTTTGCGTTTTGCCGTCGGCTGCAAATGCTTTTGCCTGTGTGATTTGTTCGTCTCTGTCATTTGTCGAATAGTCTTTAAGGTGTTCCTTTTCCTGTCCGAAGTCGGAAAACTCAAAATGCAGAAAATTTGTCGGTTTGGATATTTCGCACAATGCGACATATTCGCTGTCATACTTAAATTCTGAATTTCGGACTTTGATTTGTTTGAGATAGCGTAAAGATTTGTCTTTGCTGCTTTCACCGATTGCGAAAGACGAATCGCAAAAGTTAATCAGCATCTTTGAGCCTTGAAGGTCGTTTCGGGTTATCGGCTTTGTCATATCGCGTTTCGGCGTGTGCGCTAAAACCAAAATAGACAAGTCGAATTTTTTCTTTAAGGCTTTGAGTTGCTTCATCAAAGGGAGCGCGTCCTTTGCCCGCTCCGTCTCGTTTCTTAGGTATGTGAGATTGTCTATAACAAGAACTTTCGCGCCCGTCGTCGCAACCGCGTGTTGAATCGAAAAGGTTAGATATTCTTCAAAGGTTTCAAAAGCGTCAGGCAAAAAGTTGTCCGAGTTGATTTCGGCGCGGTAGAAGTTTTCGGAAAACTGATAATGATTTGTAAAATAATCGTTACGCTTTTCCGCATATCTGCCTTCAAACTGTTTATCAGATAATTCAAAATCAAAATAAATAACCTTTTGCGCTTTGGTTTCGGAGCATAGCAAACCGTATGCTTCGCCGTTTGCGATGTTGTCGGCAATTTGAACGGCTAGAATTGATTTGCCGACGTTCGTATCGGCAAACAAAATGCAAACTTCGCCTTCATACCAAAATTCACCGAAAAGCATTTTCGGCGCGGGTCGCAGCTTTGCTTCGTCAATCCAAAGGTTTGCCGTCTGAATTTTGAAAAGGTTTTGAAAGCCGTCATCTTCGGTTGCGACGGTTTGGGCGGGTTCGGCAATTAAAGTTTCAAATTCGGCTTGAAAATCTTCGGCGTTAATTGTTTGTGTTTTGGGTTGCGGTGTCATTATTTGCGCACCCCCAAATTGTTGGAATAATTCGCTTCGTGTTCGCGCAAGGAATCGACCCAAAAATGCGCCAAGTCATTGCACGCTGGGCACGCTCCAACGCCATTAAAACGTATCGAGCCGCTTAGCAGTTCGCACGCACAAAATGAGCAGTGGTATTTGAATTTATGTCGAGTATTGCTTTTGAATTGGAATTTTAGTAATTTATTCATAGTAAATTTTCAGTTGTTCTATAGAAGCCGTCCGCAAAACGGCTTTTTTCTTTGCCTCTGTTTTAATTAAGCGGCACACGCGAATGCTTCCCGCTTTGTGCTTTGCAGATAATTTTCTAAATCCGTCTGCGTATAAATTATTTTTGAAGCTGCACGCCGGAAGGAAATTTTTCCCGCTTTCCGCAAACGCCAAAGAGTTGTTTGACCGATTCGCAGATATTCTGCCGCTTCACGGTCGGTAAAGATTTTCTGATTCAATGCAGCGCGGTCGGTTGAAATTTGTTTTTCATTCATATTTGAAATATCCTTAAATAGAAATAGGTCAGACACGCCGAAAGGCGCGTTTTTAAGGCTTATCGGTTGCCGTTTTCGTTCTAAGTTTGGCGACGCAGACGAAAACGGCTTTTATATGCCTTCAAGATGTGTTCAGGTTATTCCATTTTGATAAATAGATACAGGAATTATTTTAGGCGTTTTTTCTCCTTAAATTTTTCCCCTTTTGTTTTCTAACAGGTAATCCGTATTTTTTTAATTTGCGAAATGCTTTGTTAATCGTGCTGTCGTCTATGCCAGTTCCGTCAATGTCTGCATCTTCAAGAATCTGTTTTTTGCTTTTAATCCCTTTATTCCATAGAACGAGCCATTCGGTTTGGCTGTAATCATCGAGCTTATTACGCTTAAATCCATTTTCATTTAAGGCGTTAGTCATTCGCCTTGTATAGTTTTGAATGTGTTCCCTGAATGCTTTGACTGCCATTTTTTCATACTGTTTCATATCTTCGTAAATGTTATATTGCCTAAAATAAAATAGCGGCGGTTCTGGTAGCGTTTTGAACGGAAATGTTTTCATAAAAGTATCTAGGCTCTCAAATTGGTGTTTATACAAATGAGAAATTCCTAATTCTTTATAATAAACTTCCTGATTTTTCATAATTAAGGCTTGTTGAAATTCAGGTAGCTCACGCCACAATTCTTCAAGCATTTTGAAAGGAAGTTCAAAAACTATTTGTCTCAATGGAGTTACTAAGTAAGGTATTCCAGCTTCAATCTGGCAAAATAGGGAGTGAATTAACCAAGTTTCGATATTTTCATCGTCATTTCCGAAAAATAAATTATGACGTTCAATAATGCTTATAATTTTATCAAGCAGAATATCGGTCTTAGCTTTCAGATTTTTTTGCGGAAATTCCTGGTAATTTATTGTTTCCTTATTAAAAACACTCAACTTGGTTTCTACATTCATAGCAAACCTAAGATAGTCTTTCTCAACGATCGCAGGTGTTAACAACCAGTTATACTCTGATAAAAGTGGAGTGGTTTCTTCGTGCTTTCCGAAAATGTCGAGGTAAAGCGGAAACAAATCGGTTTCCATTTCACGAATAAATTCAGGATTATGCTTGCTAAAATAATTAAGAAAATGAAATTGATAGTAGAAGGTTTCAACTTGTAGAATTTTCCACCGGCTTCTGTTCTGATTTTTTTGTTCCATTTCCCAAAACTTCCTGTTAGTTTTAATCCTGAAAATATCCGGCTGCCCGGCGCGTCAGGTTTCGCGCTTGTCTGCAAGATAGCGAGTCTTGCATAAGGGCAACCGAAACTTTTAATTTACTAATTCGCTTTCAGTCTGCTTTGCTTCATTTAATTGAGAATAAAAATTATTCATCCGTTCTGTGATTTCTTTGACCGCGCCCAAATCGTTTGCCGTGTAATGTTTCATTGTCGTTTGAAGCTGCGTATGCCCGCCGAGCTTTCCGGCAAGGGCTAAGGGCGTTCCCTGTTGAATCCAGCGCGTGATAGCGGTTCGCCGGAGATCGTGAAAATGCAGGTCGTCAATCTTTGCCAGCTTTTTCGCCGTCGCAAACGAGCGTTTTATATCTTTGAGCGGGAAAGGATTTGCGCCGATGGATATTTCTTTTAGCTTTTCGAGTTCGAGCCGGGCGCGTTCCGAAAGTGGAGCAAGCCTTTCGCGCTCTGTTTTTGTGTGCGTTCCTAAAACTCGAATGATGCCGTTCTCAAAATCAATATCATTCCAGCTAATTTTGAAGATTTCACCGCGCCGCAAGCCGGAATCAATAGCAAGAATAATCATTGCTTTTAAATGCGGGTTATTGACGCTTATCGTTGCCGTTATCGCTTCCTTTTTGCCGCTCCGGGTTCGCGTGTAGCCAACTTCTCGCATCCCTTCACACGAAGCCAGCAGCCGCTTTTCTTCGTCAAAAGTAAGCAGCCGGTGGCGTTCAATTTCGGCGGATGCGTCTATAACTTTGGCGTTAAAAAAAATGTCTCTTAAAGTCCAGCCATTGCCGAAGGCAAACCGCATCATTTTACGCATTGCCGAAAGTTCCCGGTTGACGGTTGAAATTTTGACGGGTTCTTTTGTTCGGAGCGAATCGGTTTTAAGTCGCCAGCGTTTGTAATCGAAAAGACTTTCGGTCGTAATTTCGCGGAGCGGACGCTTGCCGAAAAACTTCCGCAAAACATCTAATTGCGCCCTTGCCGTATTAAAAGAACGGACGCCGGAAATTCTTCTGCCTTCCGCAAATTCGGCGGGCTGGTAAAAGTTCTTTTCACACAATCCAGCCAAATCATTAAAATTCATTCGTCCGCCGGTTTGAATTTGTCCGTGTGTTTTATTTACTTCATCGACTAATTTATTTCTTAAATCAGTCGCATCGCCTTTTTTGTCGGCGTGGCGTTCCATAAAACACTTTTTGCCCTTCATTTCATCAAAATACTCAATGCGGACAATCCATTTACCTTTACTTTTCCCTGACTTGCGTTTAAAAACTCTGCTTTTAATTTCCATAATGCCCACCTTTATTCACACTAAAGGGAGTGTGTGAATAGAAGCATTGTGAAATAGAATGAAAAGATAGTCAACCGAAAAAGGCTATATTGCAGGCTGTTTAGCAGGTTTTTGAAAGCTATTGAAAGGCAGAACAATGTAAGATATTCCGCCTCCTAAGTGAAAGGTCGCTGGTTCAAATCCAGCCGGGAGCATTCAAATTCTGAAAAGATTTCCTGAAATTTATGGAAAGGAAAAGCGAATCAACCTTTCTATAAACAACGGAAGCTAAAGGTGGTCAAGCGCAGTGGTAAGCATTTCGGCTCTCTCGAATTCCGTGGAACTCTATTCATAATTCTCCGAAAATATAAATTTTACCGCATTTGCTTTGGGCAAGTGCGGTTTTTTTATTTTAGCCATGAACAGACTCGAAAGAACACGAAAAAGAAAGCAATTTATTTCGTGTCTTTTTCGTGTCTTTTTCGTGTTGGTTTGTGGCTAAAAACAATCTTTTGTGGCAAATTGTTGAAGTATGCAAAAAGTTGTAACCGCCGAAGAAATGCGCGAGATTGACCGACTTACGACGGAAAAATACGGCATTCCGTCAATTCTTTTAATGGAAAACGCCGCGCACGCCGCCGCTCGGATTATCACTGAAAAACTCGGCGGCTCGGTTGAAGGGAAATCCGTATTAGTTTTGTGCGGCAAAGGCAACAACGGCGGCGACGGTGCGGCTCTGGCGCGGATTTTGTCAACGCTTGGCGCAGATGTTCAAGTGATTTTATTTGGAAAAGTCGAAGACACCAAAAACGATGCGAAAACTAATTTTGAAATTTACAGCAAAATCCGAAACGACGCGGAAGATTTTGACATTCCTTTTGAGCTTCCAGAAGTGGAAGATTTTTTTGGGCTAGTAGAACAAATTAGTGCTCTTCTTCAAATAGCAGGTCAGGCTTGCATCGTGGACGCGCTCTTTGGCACGGGTTTGTCAAAACCTTTAGACGAAAAACTATGCAACATAATAGAGTTTTTTTGGGATATAAAATTTAACGATTTGCCTCAAAAGCCGCTTTATATTTCCTTAGATATTCCTTCAGGCTTATTTGCGGACACGGGCAGTGTTTATGGCACACATTTTTTCGCCGACTTAACCGTAACTTTCACCGCGCCGAAGCTTGCTAACGTCTTTCCGCCCGCGTCAAATTTTAACGGCGAACTTATCGTTGCAAATATCGGAAGTCCGCAAGAGTTGATTGACAATTCACCGTCGCAAACTTTTGTTGCAGAAAAACAAGACGCGCAAGATTGGCTGAATAGAACACAAGTCAAAACTGATTCTTACAAAAAAACTCGCGGCACGGCTTTGATAATCGCGGGTTCAAAAAATTACACGGGCGCGGCGCGTTTAGCGGCAAACGCTTGTTTTGCGGCGGGCGCGGGAATGGTTTCGGTCGGCGTGCCGGATTCGATTCGAGAGATTGTCGCGGCGAAGGTTTCAGATGAAATTATCGTTAAAAGTTTTGTAGAAACAAAAAACGGCGCGTTTGCCGAAAGTGCCGCGAAAGACGTTTTGGACGCGAGCGAAAAAATGAACGTCGTCGCGCTCGGTTGTGGACTGACAAGCGATGATGCAAGCACGAAAAGTTTTGTGCGCGAAGTCGTCGAAAACAGGAAAACGCCGATTGTTATTGATGCCGACGGTTTGAACGCGCTTGCGCCGTTTGATTTGCAAGGCTCGCTTGAGTTGCCGATTATTTTAACGCCGCACATCGGCGAATTTGAAAGACTTTTGGGAAAAAAGGAAATCAAAGACAGAATCGCAGCGGCGCGTGAATTTTCGCAAAAGCACAACGTAATTTTGCTTTTGAAAGGCGAGCGAAGTTTGACCGCTTCACCGAGCGGCGAAGTCGTGATAAATCCGACAGGAAGCGCGGGAATTTCACGCGCCGGTTCGGGCGACACTTTGACGGGAATCATCACGGCTTTTTTGGCGCAAACTTACGGCACGGAAAGACCGACGCTCGAAAACACTTTTCAAACAGTCGTTGCCGCGCTTTATATGGCGAGTCTGGCGGGCGACATCGCGGCGCAAAAGTTCGGGCAGCGATTGATGACCGCGACGGATATTCGAGATTGTTTGGGGGAAGCGATAGAATCAATTACGAATTAAAAATTACGAATTACGAATGTTTGATGAGCAAATCGACAAAGACCGAAGATTACATCTGCAACTCACCCGAAGAAACTTTCGATTTAGGCGAAAAACTTGGTGAAACTCTGCGCGGCGGCGAGGTTGTTTTGCTTTCCGGCGGACTTGGCGCGGGCAAAACTTTGTTCACGAAAGGCGTTTTATACGCGCTCGATTTTGACATCCGCGAAGTAACTTCTCCGAGCTTTACACTCGTCAATTTATATAAAGCGAAATTCGACGTTTATCACATTGATTTCTGGCGTTTGGACGAAACCTCCGATGTCGCGTTTGCCGTCGGATTAGACGAGATTCTGGAAGATGAGACGGCGATTGTCATAATTGAATGGTCGGAAAGGTTAAAGAAAATCGCGTTTTTCAACAAAGTTATTCGCGTCGGAATTATAGGCGACGGCGACGATGCGCGAAGAATAACAATTTTGTGAATAGCCGCAAAAAGGCGCAAAAGTCGCAAAAAACAATTTCTATTTTGTGCTTTTTGCGACTTTTTGCGGCTATATTTTTGATTCGTCTGTTAAAACTTAAATCATTCGGGCGATTTCAAATACCTTTTACCTTTCAATTTCTTTGGCAGCAAATCTTTTGTCGTATATTTTTCGTACCCTTCGCCATAACCGATTTCCTTCATTAATTTCGTCGGCGCATTTCTCAGATTCATCGGCACGGGCAAATTTCCGAGTTTTTTCGCGTCGTCGAGCGCTTCCATATAAGCGTTATACGCGCTTTTGTCTTTTTTGCAATTCGCTAAATATGCAACGCCGTGTGCGAGATTGATTCCGGCTTCTGGCAATCCGACGGTTTCGACGGCGCGAAACACCGCGTTGGCGACAACCAAAGCCGTTGGCTGCGCGAGTCCGACATCTTCGGACGCGAAAATCACCATCCGGCGGGCAATAAATTTCGGGTCTTCGCCCGACGCAATCATTCGCGCCAAATAATAAATTGCCGCGTCCGGCTGGCTCGCCCGCATTGATTTGATAAACGCGCTGATGACGTTGTAATGTTCTTCACCTTGCTTGTCGTAGCGCAGAAACTTTGATTGCAGAGTTTCTTTAAGATTTTCTAAATTTATAGTTTCATAAAGCCGCGCCGTGTTTTCAATCATCGTTATCGCTTGGCGCGCGTCGCCGTTTGCCATTGCGATTAACCATTCTTTGGCTTCCGCGTCTAATTCGTGTCCGGTTCGGTCAATAATCGTCGCCATTTCTTCAGGCGATAATTCTTCCAAAACAAACACACGCAGACGCGAAAGCAGCGCGGGAATAATTTCAAAACTAGGATTTTCCGTTGTGGCGCCGATGAGAACGAGTTCGCCGTTTTCGACAAACGGCAAGAGAAAATCCTGTTGCGCTTTATTAAATCGGTGGATTTCATCGAGAAACAAAACACGCGGACGATTTTTGTCTCGCGGCTCTTTGACGATTTTGCGAATGTCGTCTTTACCTGCGGAAACAGCGGAAAGCTCGTAAACATCGGCGTTTATCGCATTAGCATAAATTCGCGCCAGCGTAGTTTTGCCAACGCCGGGTGTTCCCCACAGCACGAACGAAAAAACGTGTTTTTGCTCGATTGCCAGACGAAGCGGTTTGCCTGCGCCGACCAGATGCGTCTGCCCGACGAATTCGTTTAAATTTTGCGGTCTGATTTTGTTGGCTAAAGGCTGCATAACATTTTTCATCGAATAACAGGTAATTGACAAAAGGTGAATGTTATTCGGGAACGAGCGCGGTGCGAAAACCGAGCAGCGCCCAATCCGCGCTCGTCTCGATTTCGTGAATGTAGGAAAAATCTCCGGGCGCGTTCGAGCCGACCGCGTAACATTTGGCGTTGCCGCTTTCATCGCGGTAAAAACCGAGTTCGAGCGATTCGGTTTGGCTCCATTCCTTGTGAAAAACATTGCCGATGAGATTAAAAACAACCGGCGGGCAAACCGTTAGACGATAGCCTTGCGGCATTAATCCCCGTGCGCGCCATTCCTCAGTGACGAGATTGACGAATGATCGCAAAGATGCGTAATTGTGCGAATAGCGCGTGCCGGAAGTGAAATTCGCGCGTCCCAAATACGCCGCAAACGGGTCGGATTTAGCTTCGAATCCGTATTGTGTCCCGTAAAATTGGCGATTGCCCGGCAGGTATTTCGGTTTAATCGTGGTTTCGACTCCGATGATTTGCCCTTGATGCCGCTCGTGTCCTTTCATAACTGCTCTATACGAACCGCTTTTTTGATAATCACGATTCGCTTCGTTAAGTTTCATCGCTGGATAAAGCCGCTTTCGATAGTCTTCCGCATCAATATGAACGGTTTTCGCAGGGGGAATAATGTGCCATTCGATATTAAATTTTCGGAGATGTTCGGCGATTCGTTCGGAGACGTTAAATGACTCGGCAACTTCTGGCGAAATCAATTCGGTTTTATCGGCAAACTCGAAGAATTCGCGCAGTTTTTCTTCTCTATCTGTAATCCAGTCGGTCATATCCATTTATTCTAAGATAAATTTTCAAAAATATGTATCAAACCGAAAATTAAAGCGTAAAATTATTTTCGTTTGAAAAGCGGTTTGCCAATTTTCTGTTTTGATTCGGCAGGCTTGCTTTATGAAAATATCTTTCATTATTTTGTTGTCTGTTTCTATCGTCATTATTTCGAGCCGCATCAAAAAAATTGACTCGGAAAATAATTTGATTGCTCAAAACACAAACAAAAACGTGATTGGAAAAAACTTTTCGCCCGAATCATTTCCTTTGCCGAAACTCGAAAATCCGTGCATCGTCGTCAAAAAATCGCAAAGAAAACTAGAGCTTTTCGATGGCGAAAAACTCGTGAAAACTTACAAAATCGCGCTTGGTTTCGCGCCCCACGGCGACAAGGAAAAAGAAGGCGACGGCAAAACACCCGAAGGCGATTTTTATGTTTTCACTAAAAACGACCAAAGTAGATTTGACCTTTCCATTGGCTTAAGTTACCCGAACTTTGAAGATGCGGAGCGTGGACGGAAAGCAAAACTAATTTCAAAAGAGGAATACGACAAAATCGTTCGAGCCGTAAAAGACAAAAAAATGCCCATCCAAAACACTGCGCTCGGCGGCGAAATTTATATTCACGGCGGCGGCAATTCAAAAGATTGGACTTGCGGCTGCATCGCGCTAGCCAACGATGAAATAAAAGAAATCTTTGACGCGGTTCCGATTGGAATATCAGTGCGAATCGAAACTTAAAGAAAAGGCGTAAACTTTGAGGCTCAAATTTCAAAGTTGAACTTAAGATAATTTTGACTTGAAACTTAAAAGATTTTGTCCGATACTTGATAAAAAGGTAAAGTTTCAAAACAACTTTAAACTTTGAATCTTAAACTTTGAACGAACGGAGAAAATTTATGCCATATCCAGAAATAATGATACAGGGAATGCGTCAAGAGTTGGCGCAGCTCGGAATTGAAGAAACGAAAACGCCGGAGGCGGTGAAAAATGCGGTGGAAAATACGGACGGAACATTGATGGTTATCGTCAATTCGGTCTGCGGTTGCGCGGCGGGCGGCGTGCGTCCGGGAATTGCGATGGCTTTGCAGAATTCGCCGAACAAACCCGCTAAGGCAATTACGGTTTTTGCCGGTGCCGATATTGACGCGACCGACGTAGCCCGCGATTATTTTACGGGTTACGCTTCGTCTTCGCCCGCCATCGGTTTGATAAAAGACGGAAAACTCGTGCAGATGTTTGAACGCCGCGATCTCGAAGGTCGTCCGCCCGCGATGATTGCTCAAGCTCTCGCCACGGCTTTTAACGAACATTGCGCGAAAACCGAAGCTGCCAATAATTAAAACGCCTGGCAAAATTCAAAAAGCGCTCGTCTCGACCGGACGAGCGCTTTTCTTTTGCAAAAAACGATTGATTTTACCGTATAAAACTCTGTAAGATAAACGTCAGGTTCGGGTATTTCCATTTATAAAATTCTGTAATGTCAATAGAACACCGACGGCACATTAGATTTTCGCTCGATATTCCCGCAGTTCGATTTACGAAATACGGCGAAGCGGCGGACATACTGCTTAATCAAATCAGCATCGGCGGCTGTCTGACCGAATGGGACGAGACGGTTTTTGTCGGCGACGAATTTCGTCTTTTGATTCGTCTGCCGAACCAAAATTTTCTTCCGCTCACCTGTAAAGCGTTGTATAGATTTGAAGGCAACGGCATCGGAGCGAGATTTCTGGCAATTACGCAGTTTGAACAGGAACTGGTAAGCAAAATAATCGCGCAAACTCTCGAACGACAGGGTTTAACATTAGAGGCTGACCCTTTTGCGCTGCCGAAAAAAACTCTTAACCGGAATGAAGTCCCGAAAGTCACCGACAGCCGACAACAAAAAGAAGAAATTCTCGACGAAATATTGTCGGCGAACGACAATTTTCAGATTTAACCGGCAACTATTCTCCGACGACTCTCCATAATTTCCGTAAACGATGCCGAACGCAGTTGGGCGGGCGTTAAATTCGTCGCTTTTAAAACTTCCGCTTCAGTCAACGCGCCGGAAGTTAAAGCTCTGCTAAAAAAATTCAAAAGTCCCTGCGCGCTTGCCGCATCGTCGAAAACATTTCCCGTCAAACTCGCCCGCGTCGCCCGTTCGATAAAACCTTTCAGCCGCTTTCCTTGCTCTTCCTTCGATTCTAAAAAAAACGAGTAAACCGCCGCGTATCTGGCGACGAGCTGCGCCGGATGCAAATCCCAGCTTTGATAAAATCCGTTGATTAAAGAATTCGTAACGTTATTAAAATGCGCCCGCCAAGCCTTTTCGACGGCGCGTTTGTTTTCAATTAATTGATTCGGCGTGAGATTTTCGCCTTTATGAACGGCAATCGGCGTTTCAGTCGTAACCGAATCGGAAAGTGTTATATTCAGAGGTGATAATGCAATCTGCATCATTTGCCTGGCAAAATTACACGCTTCGTGCCGCAAATGCTGGTGAACGCCGGAAATTCCGAAACTCGCCGTGTAATCAAAAGCTCCGAAATGCGCCGAATTAACACGACCTTTTCCGGCTTCGATAAAACTTCGCAAAGCAATCTCCCCGTTTTCTCCGACAATCGCCTGAGGCGTTTCAATCATAATCTCGACTCTGATTACGCCTTTTTCAAGATTATTCCGCTTTTCAAATTCGCTCAAAAGTTCGTCCAAAACTTCGACTTCTTCTGGTCGAATAATTTTCGGCAAAGTTACGGCAAAATTTTCCGGCAAAATCCCGCCGCATTTTTCGATTAAATTCGTCAGAAACAAATCCAATGTAAGAATTGCTCTTTTATAAGTTTCCGGCTGAAAGGATTTCGTGCGAAAGCCGCAAAACGGCGTGATTGTTTTTTGCAAATATGCTTTTGCCAATTCATCCGAAGCCGAAATCGCATGCGCGTCTTCTTCCGCGTCGGCGCGAAAACCGTAGCCGTCCTCAAAATCAATGCGAAAATCTTCAATCGGCTCGGCTTGTAGTTTTTCAATCGTGCGCCGGTAGATCGTCCACGCAAACCAGGCATCGTAATTTTCCTGTTTAACTTTTTCGGGATTATCGACGATTTGAAATTCCAACTCCCTGATGACATCTTCGTATCGGGGCAAAGCGTCCGCGCCTTTGAGCCACATCGCGCGGGCGAATTCGACAAAATTCGGCGCGTTATCATCAATTGATTTCAGCGCGAGCTTGCCCAATTTCTGCGGCGTATCGGATTTGAAAAGATTTGCACCGCCATAAACAACGTGAATCGGCGAACGCGACGATGAAGGATGAAGAATGAAGGATGAATCTGCAACTTTTAGTTTTAAACAAATTTCTTCGAGTTTTTTTTCGCTAAATGTATTTTTCATCATTCATCCTTATCTCACCAGCCCCGAGTTCCCGCCGCGCCTTTAAATGGTCCGACAATATCTTTTGTTATCCAGCCGCCGTAAAAATCGCCTTCCTGCGTTTCAATTATTTCATTATCAACAAAACAGGCGTCCATTTTTGACGGATAAAACGCGATGTAATTCTTAATTTCCGAAAATTCTTCAGTCGGATTTGCATAAAACCACGCCGCTTTCTCAATTCGTTTTTCGCCGACCTGCAAATCGTAATAACCGGCACGACCTTTCCATTCGCAAAAACTCGAATTTGCAGCTTCGGTCAAAAAATCCGTTCGCACATCATCCGCCGGAAAATAATAAACTGGCGGGTGACTTGTTTCCAAAACTCGATATGCGCGGTTTGTTTCGGCAATTGTTTCGCCGCCAAAAACCACTTTGAGATGTTTATTTGTCGCCTCAAAACGCGGCGGACGCGGGTAATCCCAAACAGATTCTTGTCCCGCTTTTGGTTCGATTCTCTTCATTTGTCAAATCATAGTAATTCAAAACGAAAAATGCTAATCTTGCGAATGTTATGAGCAAGTTTGACAAATTGAAGCAAAAGATTTTGGATGGAAAATCGGACGCTAATATCAGTTTTGAAGATTTGCGAACTTTATTGTGTACACTCGGATTTCTTGAACGAATAAAAGGCAGGCATCACAGTTATCGAAAAGAAGGAATTGCTGAAAAACCGAATTTACAGCGCGACGGCAGTAAAGCAAAATCTTACCAGGTGCGGCAAATCAGAGATATTTTAAAGAAATACGATTTATGAAAAACGAAAAAAATCAAAAATACGAAATCGTTATTTATTGGGACAACGATGACAAAATTTTCGTGGCTGAAGTTCCTGAACTCGCCGGTTGTTCGGCGCACGGCAAAACACAGATTGATGCCGTCAAAAATATAAATGAAACTGTCGAATTGTGGCTCGAAACGGCACGGGAATTCGGCGATGAAATTCCGAAACCGCGACAGCGAAAATTAGCGGCTTGAACTCTCTTTATTCAGGTTTGTAATAATAAGGATGATTTGGATGTTCAAATTCTGAATTGTCAATCATTTCTTGAATGTCTTTCGGAAAAACATCTCGATAATTAAACTTTTTATGAAGAATTTCAGAAAGTAAATGAAATCCGCCTTTGTCTTTATCACCCAAAAACTTTTCAACGCCTTCTAAAGTTTTGTAGTGCACTGGTTGATGAAAAAATCTGATGAATTCAGCAATTGTATTGTGTAGATAAAGAAAATCTTTTAACGAAACCTCAATTTTACGACTTGGGTCTATCTTTTCTAAACCTTGTTCAACTTGTGATTCAATATCTGTATAGTTTTCCATAACTTTACTCTAAAATAATTCATCCAATGCTTCTTCCAAATTTCGTACGCCGACGACGCGCATTCCCAAGAGTTTCTCCAAGCCTTTTTTGTTCGACGCGGGCAAGATTAATTTTGAAGTAAAACTTATATTTTTAGAAAGACTAAGCCGCTTTGAGTTTTTCGGAAATCGCCTGCAAAAAATTCGGGTTGCTCAATAATTTTTCCGCCACTTCGTCGAGCTTTTTTTCCTCTTGCGCCAAATCGCGTTCCATCGCGGCTCGCAGTTCCTGATTTATCTGTGTCTGAAATTCGGCGGCATTCGGCTGTTCGGCGCGGCGGCGGAAATGCTGGAGAATGTCGCCGTCAATAAACACCGTTGTTTTGATTTTCGCGTCGGACGGGTTTATCTTGCGTGTCCGGCGGCGGAAAATGTGTTTTCCGATTGACGGAATCGCTTCTTCGTCAATTCCGCGCGCCTTCATTTCGTCATAATCTTCCTGCGTCGTTTCCAAAATATACTCGCGGTTATCCGAAATACCCCGAGTTGAATTTTTCTCGCTCATAAATTTCCTTTTCCTCCGGTTCGGCTAATCGCGCCGAAATAATTCGATAAATTTCGTTCTCGCTTTCCTCTTTTCGCACCGTGTAGATGACATACAAAACTTTGTTTTCACTTCCGCCGATACAGGAATATCGCTTCTCGTCGGCAGTCGAATGAATATCGTCATATTCTTCCAAAGCAAAATCGTCCTGAATCGCCCGACTTGCTTCACTAAAATTAACGCCGTTATGATTTTTGATGTTCGACTTTTCCTTATTTTCGTCCCAATCAAAAATCATAAATAATTATACAGGCATTTTCAGACTTAAACATATCAAAATAGTTCGTCCAACGCCTCTTCCAGATTTCGCACGCCGACGACACGCATTCCCAAAAGTTTTTCCAAGCCTTTTTTGTTCGACGCAGGCAAAATCAATTTTTTGAAACCTAAAGTTTGCGCTTCACGGGCGCGCGTTTGCGCTTGGAGAACGCCGCGCACTTCGCCCGTTAAACCGACTTCGCCGAAAACCGCCGTGTCGGGCGGAATCTGCAAGTTTCTGAAACTCGAAGCAATTGCCGCAATCACGCCCAAATCCGCCGCCGGTTCGTCAACTTCCAAACCGCCCGCGATGTTGACGAAAACGTCGTCACCGGCGAGTTGAAAACCCAGCTTCTTTTCTAAGACGGCAATCAAAAGAGAAGTCCGGTTGTAATCGAAACCTTGCGCCATTCGTCTGCCCGTGCCGAATTTCGTTCCCGAAACGAGAGCTTGAATTTCGACCAGCATTGGGCGCGTGCCTTCCATACAAACCGTGACGACCGAACCGCTTGCGCCTTCGGGACGTTCCTGCAAAAAGACTTCGGATGGATTGGCGACGGGCGATAAACCTTCGTTTGTCATCTCGAAAATACCGATTTCATTTGCCGCGCCGAAACGATTTTTCGTGGCGCGGATAATTCGGTGATTGTGGTGTCGGTCGCCCTCAAAATACAAAACCGTGTCGACGATGTGTTCGAGCGCTTTCGGTCCGGCAATCGAGCCTTCTTTTGTAACGTGACCGATGAGAAAAACCGCCGTTCCCGTGCCTTTAGCGAACATCATAAATTGTCCGGCGACTTCGCGGACTTGAGAAACCGAGCCGGGCGCGGATTCGATTTTTTCGCTGAAAACCGTTTGAATCGAATCGACAATCACGACATTCGGTTTCATTCGTTCGGTTTCATTTAAAATGTTTTCGAGATTCGTTTCGGGCAAAAGGAACAGATTTTCGGCGTTCAAACCCAATCTTTCGCCGCGCATTTTGATTTGTTTTTCTGATTCTTCACCGGAAACATACAAAACTTTCAGATTGTTTGCGCTGAGGCGGTCGGCAACTTGGGCGATTAAAGTTGATTTTCCGATTCCGGGTTCGCCGCCGATAAGCACGAGCGAGCCGTCAACGATTCCGCCGCCTAAAACTCTATCGAATTCGTCAATTCCGCTTGAAGTTCTGGCATCGTCCTGCGATTCAATTTCGCCGTAAGCAATCGGTTTCGTTTCACGGAACGCGCTTGAGCTGATTCGTGAACTGCTTGGAGAACTTTTTCCGACGGCTTGCGCCGAGGCACGAAATTTTTCTTCGACGAACGAATTCCACTCACCGCAGTCGGTACATTTACCGAGCCATTTTCTTGATTGATTGCCGCAGTTTTGACAGACGTAAATTGTTGTCGGTGTTTTTGCCATTTCGGGTAGTTTAACGGAAAAATGCCTGCAATAAAAATATAAGTACATAAGCCTCAAAAACGGAAAAGGCTAGAGATTTTCATTGCAGGTTTTTCATTACTCACTTGATTAAATTCGTGCTAACATTTTGACGGTATGAAACTCGACGTTCTCATCATTAGAATCGGATTTGTCGTGCTTTTGGCTTTAATCGGTTATTTGCTTAATCCTTTGACGCAGACGACGCATCTGCCGGAAACCTTCAGTCGGGAAGCGCGGCAAATTACGTCCGCCGTCTTCGGCGTTATCATCGCGCTTTGCATTATTGGTTTTGAAATGCGGGCACGCCGCGCCAGCCTGAAAACGCTGGTCGGGGCGGCAATCGGCTCGATTCTCGGAATCGTCGGCGCGTATTTAATCGGAATGCTTATCAGCTCGCAGGAAACCACCGCCATCAACGCCGAGATGAAAACATTTATGACGGTCGTGCTGGCGTTTTTTATGGCGTATATCGGGCTGATGGTCGGCGCGGCAAAAGGGGAATTTATCGACCTCTCGACGCTCGGCGGGTTTATCACCGACAAATCCGTCAAACACGATTACAAAATTCTCGACACCTCCGTCATTATCGACGGGCGCATCGCCGACATTATCGAAACCGGATTTCTGGGCGGAACTTTAATTATCCCGCAGTTTATTTTGACCGAACTTCAACAGGTCGCCGATTCCGCCGATTCCGGCAAACGCCAGCGCGGGCGGCGCGGTCTCGATATGCTTCAGCGCCTGCGCAATAACACGCATCTCGATATTCAAATTGTCGAAACCGATTTTCCGGCGGTCAAGGAAGTCGATTTGAAATTAATCGAGCTGGGAAAAGAATTAAACGCCATGATCGTAACCAACGATTTTAATTTAAATAAAGTTTCGCAGCTTCGTGACGTTAAGGTGTTGAATATCAACGAATTAGCTAACGCGCTTCGTCCGGTCGTTTTGCCCGGCGAGGCGATGCGCGTTTTTATCTTGAAGGAAGGCAAGGAATACAATCAAGGCGTCGCGTATTTGGACGACGGCACGATGGTCGTCGTCGACAACGCGCGGCGGTTAATCGGCAAAACGGCGGACGTTGCCGTGACTAGCGTTTTGCAGACGACGGCTGGAAAAATGATTTTCGGCAGGCTTTGGGAAGAAAAAGACGAAGTGCCTGAAAATTCAACGAACATTCACGATTCGCGCACGGCAACTTTTCGCAAAGCCACGCGCGAGCTGCGCCAGACGACTATTATTGAAGAACTCGAATAGTGGATAACGACGAACGGTTATTAGTTAGTGATAAAAAGCGTTTCTTCATCTCACACTAACCACTAATCGTTTACCATTAACCGTCAATTATGAACTCCGCAATCATCGTCGCTGCTGGAAGTGGCACGCGCTTCGGCTCGAATACGCCGAAACAATTTCTTGAAATTTCCGGAAAGCCTTTAATAATTTATACGCTTGAGCGTTTTGAAGCTTGCGCGGCGATTGACGAAATAATACTCGTTTTAGCTGCCGGTGATATTACAAATTTTCAAAAAATAACCGAAAAATATAATTTCAAGAAACTCGCACAAATAATTTCCGGCGGCGGAACACGAAGCGAATCGGTTTTAAATGGTTTAAATGCAATTGATTCGCAAAACGCGGAAATCGTCGCCGTCCACGACGGCGCGCGTCCGCTTGTATCGGATAAGGAAATTTCACAAACAGTCCAAAAAGCAAAAGAAACAGGAGCGGCTTGTCTCGTCGCGGCGATTTCCGACACGGTAAAAACGGTTGCGGAGGGAAAAATCATTGGAACGATTGACCGCGCAACATTAAGACGCGCTTTGACGCCACAGTGTTTTCGTTATGAAATTCTTAAACGCGCTTTTGCCGAAAACGAACTCAGCGAAATTGTCACGGACGAGTGTTTTTTAGTCGAAAAATCGGGCTATGAAATCACGGCGGTCGAAGGAAACGCGCAAAATATAAAAATCACTCGACGGGAAGATTTTATTTTTGCTGAAAACCTACTGAAACAGTTCAAAGTTTAAGGTTCAAAGTTCAAGGTTTTAACTTTAAAGATAATCTGAACTTTGAACTTCAAACTTTGAACCTTAAACTCTAATTTATGTATCGAATTGGTTTCGGCAACGACATTCATCGGCTTGAAGCGGGAAAGACGCTTGTTTTGGGCGGCGTGCAAATCGAGTCGGATTTGAGCGCGGTCGGACATTCCGATGCCGACGCGCTGCTTCACGCCGTAACGGACGCGATTTTCGGCGCTCTGGCTTTAGGCGACATCGGCTCGCATTTTTCCGACAAGGACGAACGCTGGAAAAACTCGGACAGCATCGTGTTTTTCGCCGAAGCCGTGCGCCTGATGAAGGAAAAAAAATTTCGCGTCGTCAACGTCGACTCGATAATCAGTCTGGAAAAACCGAAACTGCGTCCGCACATCGAACCGATGCGCGAGAACCTGGCGCGAAATCTTGAAATTGATGCGTCCTGCGTGAGCGTCAAAGCGAAAACAGGCGAAGGCGTCGACGCGATTGGAGAACGCCAGGCGATAAAAGCCGAAGTCGTGATTTTGCTGGAAAAATTTTAATCAAAAAGAAATTATCGCGGATAATTTAATAAGCGTTCGGAGGAATAATCGCGCCGTATTTTTTTCCGATGTTTAAAACATTCAGCCAGGTTCTTTCTATTTCAACTCTTTGATTCGTATAAGCCTGTAAAAACTCTTTTTCGGTCAATTCACTACTCGAAAAATCATTTGAATCGAGAAAATCGGCGTGCGAGCGCCACGCATTCATGTGCGCCTGCCACGCAAATCTGAAATCCGGCGGGAAATTTACGTCTTCCATCGCGCCGGAAGCGTCCGCATATTCGCCGACCGCTTCGGAGTATTCGGAAATCGAACCGACCGATTCGCAAACCGCATCCATTTCCTCACCGTTTTCGATGTCTTGCTGCAAAAAAGAGGAAATTTCCTGTCCGGTTCGATTGGTTCGAGCAGTCTGAAATTGCGACTGATTACTTAATCCCAAAAAATTCGTCAGAAAAGCGGAAAAACCGAAAGTGACGGCAAAGGCGGCAACGGCTGTGATAAATTTCATCTTCATAGTAGATTTATTATGCCTGAAAAAATCGGAAAAATAAACAGTTTTTGCAAATAAATTTCGCCGTCGCCGATTTTGTTGCGACCGAAAAAAATCGCCGATGAAACCTCAAGACATAATTGCCAAAAAACGCGATGGCGCGACGCTTTCGCAAGGCGAGATAAACTTTTTCGTCGCAGGTGTCACGGGCGCAGCATGGGCGGATTATCAAATCTCCGCGTTTCTGATGGCTTGTTTTATCAAAGGCTTAACGCTCGACGAACAAAACTTTTTGACTGCGGCGATGCTCGCCTCCGGCGGGCGATTAAATTTCTCGCATTTCGCCGCGCCGCTTGCCGATAAGCATTCGACCGGCGGCGTCGGCGATAAAACTTCTTTGATAATTGCGCCGCTCGCCGCCGCCTGCGGAGTTTTCGTGCCAATGATTTCCGGGCGCGGACTCGGACACACGGGCGGCACGCTCGACAAGCTCGAATCAATCGAAGGTTACAACGTCAATCTTTCAACCGAAGAATTAAAGCGAATCGTTGAAAAATGCGGATTTGCGATGACCGGACAAACTACGGAAATCGCGCCCGCCGACCGTAAAATCTACGCGCTGCGCGACGCGACGGCGACGGTCGAATCGATTCCTTTAATCGTCGCTTCGATTATGTCAAAAAAATTAGCTGAAGGACTCGACGCGCTCGTTCTGGACGTGAAAACAGGAAGCGGCGCGTTTATGCGGAAATTTGAAGACTCGAAAAAACTCGCCGCTGCGTTGTGCCGCACTGGAAACGCTTTTAACGTCAAAACCGAAGCGGTGATTTCCGACATGAATCAGCCGCTCGGAAAATATGTCGGAAATGCGCTGGAAGTTTACGAATGCGTCAAGATTTTACGCGGCGAAGCTGATGCACAAATGCTTCCGACGCTGGAGCTTTCAATCGAACTCGCAGCTCGAATGTTGGTTTTATGCGGCATTACCAACACTATTACAAATGCAAAATTAAAAATTAAAAATGTTTTGGATTCAGGCGCGGCTTTGGAAAAGTTTCGGCAAAATATTGAACTTCAGAACGGCGATTCTAAAATTTGCGACAATCCCGAAATTCTGTTTGAAAAAGATTTAATCGAAGTGAAGGTAAAAGCGAAAAAATCGGGTTTCGTTTCCGAAATCGATGCGACCGCCGTCGGCGAAAGCGTCTCGCTAATCGGCGGCGGAAGAATCAAAGTCGAAGACGAAATCGACTTTGCCGTCGGCTGCGAATGCGCGAAAAAACTCGGCGACGAAGTAAAATACGGTGAAACTTTGAGCGTAATTTTTTGTCGAAATGAAACGCAGTCGAATTTAATCTATGAAAAATTGGCAAATGCGTATAAAATTGACGACGAAAAGCCGATGGAAAAGTTTAAGTTAATTAAAGAAATCATTTAACCGCAGATAAATGCGGATGAACGCAGATAATTTTAATTTATAAATAGAAATGGTCATTGATGAATTAAAATCTTAAAAATTCATCGTTTTACTGTTTGCATTTATCTGTGTTTACCTGTGGTTAATATTTTTTTGACTTCTCTGCCATGAAAAAATCATTATGAAAACTTCGTCTATATTATTTTTCGTTTGTCTTTTAATTTTCGGTGCGTCTTCATGTGGGACGCGCACCGAAGCGAAAAGAGATTGCCAAATCAAAGTCGGCATCGTTTTCGACATCGGCGGCAAAAACGACCGCTCGTTTAACGCAGCGGCGTGGGAAGGCGTGAAACGCGCCGAAAAGGATTTGCCGATTTGTTTAAATGACATCGAACCGGGCAATCCGACTTCGATTGAACCGGCGATGCGGGCGTTTGCTGAAAGAGATTTTGATTTGGTCATCGGCATCGGCTTTGCGCAAGGTCCGATTATGCAAAAAGTGGCAAACGATTTTCCGAACATCAAATTCGCAATTGTCGACGGCGTGATTTTTGAAGCCGACGGTAAAACGCCGAAGAAAAATGTCGCGTCGCTGGTTTTCCGCGAACACGAAGGCTCTTATTTAGTTGGAATGATTGCGGCGGCAAAATCGAAAAGCGGTGTTTTAGGCTTTGTCGGCGGAATGGATATTCCGCTGATTCACAAATTTGAAACCGGCTACGCGGAAGGCGCGAAATCGGTTAATCCGAACATCAAAATTTACGACAATTATGTCGGCGTTACCGATTCGGCGTGGAATAATCCGGGCAAAGGCAAGGAATTGGCTCTAAGCCAAATCAACAGCGGAGCCGACGTGATTTTTACGGCGGCGGGAAATTCCGGCTTGGGCGCGTTCGACGCGGTTGAGCAATACGGCAAAAACGCGGACGGCGAAGCGAATAAATTCGTCATCGGCGTCGATTCAAACCAAAACGGACAAAAGCCCGGATTCGTTTTAACTTCAATGGTCAAGCGCGTTGACAATGCGGTTTATGATGTCGTCAAAGAAGTTCTTTCAGGCAAATTTGAAGGCGGCTTTCACGTTTTCGGTTTAGATAAAGACGGCGTGGCTTACGCGATGGATGATAATAACAAAAGTTTGATTTCACCTGAGATTTTGGAAAAGGTAGAAGAAGCGAAAGGGAAAATAGTTAGCGGCAACATAAAAGTAACGGACGCGATGGCGAAATAATTAAAATGCTCGAACTAAAAAACATCACGAAAACATTCGGAAACGTCGTCGCCAACGACAATGTTTCGATCAAAATTGAGAAAGGCACGATTCACGCGATTGTCGGCGAGAACGGCGCGGGAAAATCGACCGTGATGCGCGTCGCTTACGGTTTTTACAAAGCCGATGCGGGCGAGATTTCGGTTGACGGCAAAGCGGTCAATATCAAATCGCCGCAGGATGCAATACGGCTCGGAATCGGAATGGTGCATCAGCATTTTATGCTTGTTGACACGATGACGGTTGCCGAAAATATTATTTTGGGCGCGGAAACCGGCGGCGCGGCAAATCTGGATTTAGAGAAGGCTAACCGAGATATTCTAGCTCTCTCAAACGAATTAAAACTCGGCGTAAATCCGCGTGCGTTCGTTGAAGATATTTCCGTTGGCGCACAACAGCGTGTCGAGCTTTTAAAGGCGTTGTATCGTAAAGCCGAGCTTTTGATTTTGGACGAGCCGACGGCGGTTCTCTCGCCGCAGGAGATCGAGGAATTTTTCGCCATTCTCAGGCAAATGCGCGAAGCAGGCAAAACTATCGTTATTATCACGCACAAACTCGAAGAAGTTTTGGCGATTTCCGATTTCGTCACCGTGATGCGCGACGGCAAAGTTGTCGGCAGCGTGAAAACGTCGGAAACAAATACGAAGGATTTAGCCAGAATGATTGTCGGGCGCGATGTTTTGCTCCGGGTCGAGAAAACCGATGCCAAACCGAGCGAAAATGTTTTGAGCGTTCAGAATTTAAGCGTTACGGGCAAACACGGCAAAGCGTTGAGCGAAGTTTCTTTTGATGTCAAAGCAGGCGAAATCGTCGGGGTCGCAGGCATCGAAGGCAACGGGCAAACCGAATTGATTGAAGCGATTGCGGGACTTGTTGCGGCTTCAAATTTGAGCGGCGTGATTTATTTTGAAGGGAAAAATATCACCAATCTTTCCGCGCGTCAGCGCAAAGAACTCGGCATCGCGCACATTCCAGAAGACCGACATAAGCGCGGGCTTCTGCTGGATTTCAATTTAGCGGAAAATTCGATGCTCGGCGTTCATTACCATCCGCCGGTTGCGACAAACCTCGGACTTCTAAATAATTCGGCAATCAGCAAGCGCGTTAATGAAATTATCCAAAACTTCGACGTGCGCCCGCCGAACGCGGAACTCGCCGCCAAATCGCTTTCCGGCGGAAACCAGCAAAAACTGATTATCGGCAGGGAATTTGAACTGAATCCGAAACTGCTGCTCGTCGCCCAGCCGACGCGCGGCGTCGACATCGGCGCGATTGAATTCATTCACCGCAAACTAATCGCCCTGCGCGACGCGGGCAACGCCGTTCTGCTCGTCTCCGCCGAACTCGAAGAAGTAACCGCGCTCGCTGACCGTCTGCTCGTCATTAACAAAGGAAAAATCGTCGGCGAAGTCAACCCGAAAGACGTGAGCGTCGAAGAAATCGGTTTGATGATGACGGGCGGAAATTAAGAGAATCAACTGCAAATATACAACGAAAATTTTTATTGGCGATTTTTTATGTGTGTGATAATTTGGATTGACAGTAATTACTAAACTCAAGTGCGACCTTTTTTGAGATATAGGAGTTACGCAGTTGAGCAGATATTTGATAAAACTAAAGAATGAATCCGCCGAAATGTAACGATGAAGATTATATCAATTTTGTTATTGCCACGCCTAAACAATT
>JAABUN010000871.1_pt1 | contig 73816 bp, 68 predicted proteins | sample 5559311 | NCBI WGS metagenome assembly JAABUN01 (sample SAMN10711877, study PRJNA513370) | rock metagenome | isolation source: Antarctica rocks | place: Antarctica: Victoria Land, Siegfried Peak sud | reverse complement strand
CCCACCTGCGCGGCCCGGGCAGGATCCTGCGCTCAAGGCTGCCGGAGCTGGTCCACCAGGAGATCTGGGCGTGGCTGCTGGTCCACCACACGCTCAGCGTCCTGATCACCCGGGCGGCCCAGGCCGCGGGCCGCCCCGCCCTGCGCCAGTCGCGGGTTCATCCGTGGCGAGCAAGGCAACCAAGATGGCACCATGACGCTTCGCGATCATGACTATCGGGACCTGTTTTCGCAGGTAGGAGGTGTGGGGCGGGTGGGGCTCGAACCCACGACCGAGGGATTATGAGTCCCCTGCTCTGACCGGCTGAGCTACCGCCCCAGAGCAGTATCCGCCCCGCAAGGCCAGGGCGGGGCCGGTCCGGGGCGATGAGCGCGGCCGTCGAGGCGGACACGCGTGACCTGGGTCATGTCCGGGGAGGACCGAAGCACTGCCCGCCGATGGAGGACCTCGTGGCCAACCTCGTACGCCTGCTCACCGACACGGTCGCCAAGCACGGCGACCGCCCCGCCGTCCGGCTGGACGACGTGACGATGACCTACCGCGAGCTCGACGACGCGGTGTCGCGCTGCGCCGGCATGCTCCGCGCGGCAGGCGTCTCCCCGGGCGAACGGGTCGGCGTGATGCTGCCCAACGTCGTGGAGTTCCCGGTCGTCTACTACGGCGTCCTGCGCGCCGGGGGCGTCGTCGTGCCGATGAACGTCCTGCTCAAGGAGCGGGAGACGGCGTTCTACCTCAGGGACCCGGGCGCGAAGCTGGTGCTGGCGTGGAAGGACGTGGTCGGCGCGGCGCAGGCCGGCGCGGACACGGTCGGGGCGCAGTGCATCGCCGTCGACCCGGCGGACTTCACGCAGCGGCTCGCGGACGCGGAGCCGCTGTCCGAGGACGCCGAGCGGGACGGCAACGACACCGCGGTGATCCTGTACACCAGCGGCACGACCGGCACGCCCAAGGGCGCCGAGCTCACGCACGACAACCTGTACGAGAACGCCCGGGTCACGGCCGTGACGCTGTTCGAGTTCACCGAGCAGGATGTCGTGCTCGGGGCGCTTCCGCTGTTCCACGCGTTCGGCCAGACCTGCGCGCTGAACGCCGCCGTCTACGCGGGGTCGCTGCTCACTATGCTGCCGCGGTTCGAGGCCGGGAAGGGCCTGGAGGTGATCCAGCGCGACAAGGTGACCGTCTTCGAGGGCGTCCCGACGATGTTCAACGCCTTCCTGCACCACCCCGAAAGGGACAGCTACGACATGTCGTCGCTGCGGGTATGCTGTTCCGGTGGCGCGGCGATCCCCGTCGAGGTGCTCAAGGGCTTCGAGGCGGCGTTTCGCTGCACGGTCTTGGAGGGCTACGGGCTGTCGGAGACCTCGCCGGTCGCCTCTTTCAACCACCCGCACGGCACCCGCAAGGCCGGGTCGATCGGCACGCCCATCGAGGGTGTGGAGCTCAAGGTCGGCGACGACGACGGCAAGGAGGTCCCGGACGGCGAGGTCGGCCAGATCTTCGTGCGCGGTCACAACGTCATGAAGGGTTACTGGCAGCGCGAGGACGCCACCGCCGAGGTGATGAAGGACGGCTGGTTCGGCACGGGTGACATGGCCCGGCGCGACGAGGACGGCCTGTACTTCATCGTCGACCGCAAGAAGGATTTGATCATCCGGGGCGGCTACAACGTCTACCCCCGGGAGATCGAGGAGGTGCTGTACGAGCACCCGTCGGTCCGGGAGGCGGCCGTCATCGGGATGCCGGACGCCGCGCTCGGGGAGGAGGTCGCCGCCGCCGTCGTCGCAAAGGACGGGCAGACCATCGACGTCGCGGAGCTCAAGGCCTTCGTCAAGGACCAGGTCGCCGGATACAAGTACCCCCGGGTCATCTGGGTCGTCGACGAGCTGCCCAAGGGCCCGACCGGCAAGATCCTCAAGCGCGAGCTGAGCGTCCCGGACGACGTGCGGGCCGGCCGATGAGCGAGCAGTTGGCGGACAAGCGGCGCTACGAGGAGCGCCTGTACGACGTCGGCCGGTCGCTGTCGACGGACTACTTCGGCCTGCGCGACGAGCTGTGCCCCGAGGACCTCGAGCTGCTGCTGCGCACACGCGCGTACGTCGACGACGAGGTGCTGCCGGTGATCGGCGGCTTCTGGGAACGGGCCCAGTTCCCGCACGAGCTGGTGCGGCGCCTGGGCGAGCTCCGGCTCCTGGGCGACGGCATCGAGGGTCACGGCTGCCCTTCCATGAGCCCGACCGGTGTGGGGCTCGTCTACATGGAGCTCAACCGCGGCGACGGCAGCCTCGGGACGTTCCTCGGCGTGCAGTCCGGCCTGGCGATGAAGTCCATCGACATGCTCGGCTCGCCGGAGCAGAAGCAGCGCTGGCTCCCGGGCCTGGCGAAGGTCGAGCAGTTCGGGGCCTTCGCGCTCACCGAGCCGCGGCACGGCTCGGACTCCGTCGCCCTGGAGACCACCGCGAGACGGGACGGCAGCGACTACGTCCTGGACGGCGAGAAGCGCTGGATCGGCAACGGCACCATCGCCGACGTCCTCGTCGTCTGGGCCCGCGACACCACCGACGGCCAGGTCAAGGGCTTCCTCGTAGAGAAGGGCACGCCCGGCCTGGAGACCAGCCGGATCGAGGGCAAGGTCTCGGTGAGGGCCGTCTGGCAGGCCGACATCACCCTGCGTGGTGTCCGGGTGCCGGCCGACGCACTGCTGCCCGGCGCCGAGACGTTCAAGGACACCGGGCGCGTGCTGGCCACCACCCGCGCGACCGTGGCGTGGAGCGCGCTCGGGCATGCGGTCGCCGCCTACGAGGTGGCGCTGGCCTACACCGGCGAGCGCGAGCAGTTCGGCAAGCCGCTGACGAGCTTCCAGCTCGTGCAGGACAAACTGGTGCGGATGCTCGCGGAGGTGACGGCCATGCAGCTGTACTGCATGCGGATCGCCCGGCTGCTGGAGAAGGGCAAGCTCACCGACACGATCGCCGCCCTCGCCAAGCTGAACAACACCCGCAAGGCGCGTGAGGTCATCCTCGAGGCCCGTGAGGTGCTCGGCGGCAACGGGATCCTGCTCGACTACCACGTGGTGCGGCATATGGCGGACATCGAAGCGATCTACACCTACGAGGGGACCGCGGACATCCAGGAGCTCATCGTCGGTCGCAAGATCACCGGACGGGGCGCCTTCGCCTGAGGTCTGCCGCGACGTGCAGGCAGGCGGCCGTGGCGTCGTCCCGCACCACCAGCGCGCAGCGGCGGCCATCGCATGCGGAGCCCCGGCTCTGGGAGGCGCTCGGCTGAGGGGGACTGCGGCGCTGCCGGTCCAGGATCTGCTGGCCGGGCGTCGACACCGCCCCTCTCACAGGTCCGGCATTCGTGAACACCCGCGTTCAGGGATGTCGCAAGACAGCTGCCCGGGTGAGCTCGTGACGCAGGTCTCGACGGTCGCCCACCCCGCCGCTTCCGATCTTGGCGAGCGGGTGGATCAGCTGCGCCCCCGGCACGGGCTGACGCTCCGCGAGACGGCGCAGCGGCTCGACGTCAGCGCCGCCACGCTGAGCGCGATTCGAGAACGGGCGCACGCAGCCCCACGGTGGCCAGGCTGGAACGAGTGGCGGACGTACTGCAGGCGCCGGTCGTCTCCCTGCTGACACCGGCGCCGGGCACCCCGCAACGCCGCAGGACAATAGCGAGCTCCCGCGCATCGACGAGAACCGGCAGCCTCCGTACGGCAGCGGTGACTGGTAGCGCAATACCCGCCCTGGACCTCGGCCTGGTGCTGACAGCCAGCGCCGGAGCGCACCCTCGAGATCGGCCACCACGGGACGCCCATCCGTCCCATCGCGCGGCGCGGCATGTCGGTCCGGGGTCGCTCATCATCACTACCTCCTCCCCCGAGGACCTCGTCACGCGTGAGGTCCGCTTCGCGCTGGCGTCAGGCGCCAGGGGTTCGCCTGACCCGGTCCACCGTGCGTCAGTACATCGCGAGACCGGCGCTGACGTTGAGATCCTCTCCGGTGATGGCCGCTGCCTGCGGGGACGCCAGGAACGCCGTCGCTCGTGCAACGTCCTGTGCCGTGACGAGACGGTGCAGGGGCGACGCGCTCGAGAAGTCGGCGCGCGCCGCCTCCACCGAGACCCCGCGGGCTGCGGCCTGCTGCTCGAGGACCCAGTCGAGGCGCTCACCCTCGACCGCTCCCGGTGAAATGAGGTTGACCCGAACCCCGGACGGACCCACCTCGGTAGCGAGCGTCCGGACCAGACCCACGAGAGCCATCTTCGATGCGGCGTACGGCGTGCGATTGACCAGGGGCCGCTTGCCGGTCATCGAGCCGATCACCACCACAGCCCCGTGACCCGCCTCGATCATCGACGGCAGAAAGGCACGGCAGGCCAGGTAGGTGCCGGTGACGTTGACCCGGAACGTGTCTTCCCATTCCGCGGGCTCGATCTCCCACAGTGGCTTGCTCGGTCCTCCCACACCGCTGTTGTTGACCAGCACGTCGACCCGGCCGAACTCGTCGAGCGCGCGCATAGCACCCGCCGCCACGGAGGAGGGGTCGGCGAGGTCCATCGACACCACAAGGGCTCGACGTCCGGTGTCGCGGATCTTGGCCGCCGCCTCCTCCATCGCCCCGACCGACCGGGCTGCGAGGACGACGTCCGCCCCCTCCGCGGCGAGGTGCAGGGCGATCTCGCGCCCGATGGCGCGACCGGCGCCGGTGACGACCGCGACGGAGTTCTCCAGCAGCACAGGTCGCTCCTTGCAGAAGGGGGTGGGGAGAGAATGACAGCCGCCGCAGCGGGCTGGCCGTCGTGGCCGGACAGCGCGCGAGCGCGGTGGATCCGGGCAGCGCGCAGCCAGGCGTATCGAAGGTGCTGCGCGCTTCTGCGGTCTGGCCGGCCGGCGCGGGTAGGACGTCCGTTACTTGATCGCCTGCGGGTTGACAGGGGATCCGACGGACCCGGTCACGGTGAGCGGCGGAGCCACGAGCATGAACTCGTACACCCCGTCCTGCGCGCAGTCCTGCGCCAGCGCCTCCATGTCCCACATCTCGCCCAGGTGGATCCCGGCGTTCACGAGCATAATGATGTGCAGCGGCTGGAACACGTCGGGGGTCTCGTTCGGCAGGACCTCGGTGCCCCAGGTGTCGGTGGCCACGGCTGCGACGTTGCGCGGGCAGAAGAAGTCCGCAGCGCTGATGGCTAGCCCCGGTGCGGGGCCGCCGGCGAAGTCGCCCCAGGAGCCCGCCTGCCGGCGCTCCTGCATCTGCCCGGTGCGTACCAGGACGAAGTCGCCTTCGCCGACGGTGACGCCCTGCTTGTCGGCGCAGCCCTCGAGGTCCTCGAGCAGGATGGGCTCACTCGTCGCGAGCGCGCTCTTCCCCTTGTAGCGCGCGATGTCTAGCAGGACACCCCGCCCGACGGCGCGGTCCTTGATCTTGGTGATGCTGTTTTTCAACGCTCCGCCACTGTTCACCTGGTCTGTGCCGTAGCCGTTGTACATCTGGCCGTCGTGGTAGATGTGCGACAGCGCGTCCCACTGCGTGGACGACTGCAGCACCAGGTACGCCGCATCGTCGGTGTAGCGCAACGTGGGCAGGTGGTCCTGGGCGCCTGAAGCGATGTCGCCGCCGTCCTGCAACATGAGGTGCACCGGGTTGATGCGACCGAACGACCCGTTCATGGGCCCGGCCGAGTCCAACGGCAGGGCGAGAGAGAAGACCTTTCCGCGACGGACGAGCCTGCTGGCCGCGGCGACCTTCTCCTCGGTCACGTAGTTCATCGTGCCCAGCTCGTCGTCCGGTCCCCACTTGCCCCAGTTGCGGTAGTCGCTGGACTTCTGCAGGACGATGTTGATGTCCATGCCGCTGGTGGTCGTCACACGGTCTCCTTCGTGCCGCCGCAGGCGGCAGTCAAGGTCGGGCGCCAGCACCGGCGACGGCGTCGGCGGACGGCGAGGGCCACCGCCGCCCGGTCGCCGAGGCCCGAGCGGCGAGGTCCCGGCCTGCGGGCCACGCGGTCGCGCGGCGGATCGGAATCCTGTGGCCGCGCCCACATGCTGTCAAGGGGCGTCCAGGCTTGGGACGGGCAACATGCCTGCCGACCAGCGGCTCGCTCGCGTTCACGACTTGCGCCGTGGGCTGGAAGCCAAAGGTGCCCCAACGACGCTCACCACACGGTAGTCATGGGCGTTCTAGCGATCTCGGCAGCAACTCGTGACCGCAGATCTTCGGCGGTCATTGGCCACTCCTTGCCACTCGACGTTGGCGGGCTCGGCCAGAAGCAGACCATGGCGAGCGGCTCGACGGCGTCGGGCGCGGGCGCCAGCCCGACCGCCGGCACCGGCGCACCGGGGTGGGGAGCGGAGGAGAGAACGCGACGCGGGCCTCGACGTAGCCCATGGCGCATCTTGAACCGGGCGGGGAGCACGCGTTACGCCCCGACGGCCCTACCGGGCGTGCGCGGGAGCGTGCGGGTGGCCGTCGACCGAGACCACAACGGCTTCCTGGGTGCTGCGCGCGACGACCATCTCCACCGGCTCGGTGTCGCTGGCGTTCTGCTCCCAGTGCACCACGACCGGCGGGATGAAGACGAAGTCGCCGGCGCGCGCCTCCCGTACGTCGTCCAGCTGGTCGCCCACCCACCAGCGGGTCACACCGCTGATGACGTAGATCGCGGTCTCGGACTCGCCGTGGTGGTGCACGCCGGTCTTGCCGCCCGGCTCGAGCACTCCGTAGCCCATCCACATGCCCTGCGACCCGGTGAGCTGCTCCGAGACGGCCGCGCAGCGGTGCAGCCCGGCGTCTGGGCCGTCCGCGAGTCGCGCTAGTCCGGCCCGATGACCCGTACGTCGAGTCCGCGGGCCGTCTGCTCGTCGGCGGTGGACATGCGCGGTCCTCAGGCGATCCGGCGCAGGCGGCTGACCTGCAGGCCGCCGTCGAGCAGGTCGCCCATGCGGCCCACGAACGCGACCAGGTGCGGGGCTGCGAGGTGCGCGTCCAGGGCCTCCCCCGACTCCCAGTTCTCGTAGAAGAAGAAGACGGCCGGGTCCTCCACGCCCTGGTGTAGGTCATAGTTGACGTAACCGTCCTCCTTCACGGTCGGGGCGATCAGGGCCTCCAGTGCCTCGCGTAGGGCCTGCTCCTTGCCCGGCTTCGCGCGCATGGAGGCGATCACGGTGAGCAGGTCGCGGCGTTCGTCGGTCGGCGTGGGCATGTGGATCCTCCTCGGGAGCTGCCGGACCGGTTGCCGGCAGCGGCACCGTACGCGGCGGTACGTGCGCGCACGCGTTCTTACCCGGCCTGCCGCAGCGGGATACCGGACATCACCTTCCTCTGTGCGCACTCCAGCCTGGGACTGGCGCCCTCGGGCGACGCGGTCGGCACCGGCGGGACCGCTCAGCTCACCGCGTTGCCCCAGAGGCCCGGTGCCGCTGCGCTGCCACACCCGGGGGTGGCCTGGTCGAAGTCAGCCGCGGCGACCGACGGTCCCGCCGGCGACCTGACGGAGAGCGCCCGTAGCAGGGCTTGGCCGCGGGTGGGGTCGATCGTCGCTGGAACCGATGGGACGGTCCAACAGCCCCGCGACCTCGAGGCTCAAGAGGCGCGGCGCCAGCTGGACTCAGGTCTTGAGGCTGGTCCTGCCCGGCGAGCGGGGCTACGTCGCCTCCCCCTCACGAAAGGTCGAGCAGACGCCGCTGCAGATGAACCCCGATCTTACCGCCGCGCTGGCCCCGCTGGTCGAGGCTGGCGCCGGGACAACGCCGCCGCCCGCGGGGGACTGGCAGACGCGGCGCCAAAACCATCGACAGCATGGTCTTTCAGCTCACCGGGGACTGGCCGGACCTACCGGACGTCACCGTCAGCCAGTATGAGGCGACAGGCGCCCGACGGCGCCTCGATTCCGACATCTTCCGACACCAGGACCTCGACTACGCCCAACGCCTGTGCGGCGCGGGGGTTGAGGTCGAGTTTCACATGTACCCCAACGTGCCGCACTCCTTTGAGCTGTTCGCGCCGCAGTCGTCCGTCGCTCAACAGGTTCAGCAGGACCGCATCCGCTTCCTGCGCGGCCTCCAAGTTCTCAAGGGCTATCCGGATCAACGGCAGTAGCGAAGACGCTCCCCAGCCACGTCGTACCGAAGATCGACACCGAGAACCTCGGGCAGTTGCGTGCGACGAAAGCCGTCAGGCCACCGCAACCAGTCCAGGTCTGCGGCTCCGAGAAGGGCTGGCGACGGCCAGCGACGGCCAGCGACGGCTGCGGCTCCCACCCTGACCGCTTCCGGCCGCACCCGCACGACCACGCGCCGGGCCACGGTGAACGCCTCGGTCATGTACTGATCAGACGTGCGCACGTCCTCGTGTGGGCAGCTACCCTGGACGCGCTCTGCTGGTCGTGAGAGCAGACGTCCTGCGGCTTGACGCGGGCAGCCCTAGCCGGGAAGGTGTGGGCGATTTTTGTTGACTGACTGCCCTTGATCGAGGAGCGGACAGGCGCACGGGGCGGCTCTGCCTGCGGTCGCGATCTGGACCGTGACGGAGCTGCTCGGACAATCCCACAACACATGGGCGCAGGCCGTCGCGTCGTGCCGCGAACCCGGGCTGGAAGGATACCGATGAAGGCTGCGCTACTTGGGGGCTATCACAAGGACTGGGTCATTGGAGATGTCCCCGCCCCGACCGTCACCGATCCCGATGACGTCATCGTCCGGGTGGGTGCCGCCGGCTTCTGCCGGACCGACATCCACATCTGGGACGGTCAGTTCGAGGAGGCGTTCAACGCCGCCGGTCTCGGGCTGCCGCACGTCTGCGGCCACGAGAACGCCGGCTGGGTGCAGGAGGTCGGGAGCGGGGTAAAGCACCTCTCCGTCGGCGACGCGGTGCTGTTGCACGGACTCGCAACGTGTGGCTACTGTCGCGCCTGCCGGGCGGGCGACGATGTGCACTGCGCGAACGGCGTGTTCCCGGGCATCTTCGCGCCGGGCGGTTTCGCCGAGTACATCAAGACCAACGCGCGAGCCTGTGTACCGCTGCCTGACGGCGTCACCCCGGTCGCAGTCGGGCCGCTTGCCTGCGGCGGCATCACCGCGTACCGGGCGGTGAAGAAGGCTCAGACTCTGGCCTACCCGGGATCGAACTCGTTGGTGATCGGGGCTGGCGGCCTCGGCCACATCGGCATCCAGTGCCTGCGCGCGCTGACCGAGACCAGCATCATCGTGATGGACCGGTCGGAGGCGGCGCTCGCGCACGCCCCTGGTTGGGGGGCCGACCACACCGTGCTCGCCCGCGAGGACGGCTCCCACCTCCAGGAGGTCGCCGAGCTCACCAAGGGCGGCGCCCAGGTCGTCATCGACTTCGTCGGTGAGCACGGGGCCCAGAACGAGGCGGTCCAGATGCTGGGACCGAACGGCACCGACTTCCTCGTCGGCTACGGCGGCAAGCTCGAGGTTTAGATCCTGGAGCAGGCGCTGTTCCCTGAGACCAGCTTCGTCGGGTGCATCCTCGGCAACTACAACGAGATGACCGAGCTCGTGGCGATGGTGAGCCGGGGCGCGGTGACCTTGACGTCGACAACCTTCCCGCTCGAGGGCGTCAACCAGGCCTTCCACGCCCTCAACGAGGGTCGCATGGTCGGCCGCGGCGTGCTCGTGCCGAACGAGAGGTGACGAGGCTGCTCATCATCATGTTCGATCTGTACCTGCGTGACGGCGGCGATCGCGAGCAGTCGCAGGCTGGGTGGTCGAGGTCGTAGGGAACTGCGCAGCCGGGGCAACCGCGCCCTTGACCGGCATGGACCCGAGCCGAAGGGCCGCCGCTGTCACACAACGTGGCAGACAAGGCGCCGGCATCATCGTTCTCGAGGAAAGAGCCTGCAGGTCAGGCGGCTCCCGCGCCTGGACTTGAACCAGGAACCCTGCGATTAACAGTCGCATGCTCTGCCAATTGAGCTACGCGGGAATGCGCCGGTCCCCCGACGGGCCGCCACACTAGCGCACCGGCCGCGGCAGGTACGGCCGGCCGCGGAGGCGGGTGAGGGACCGGCAGGGTGGGGTAGGGGGTGCTGGACGTACCACCCGCCCTCAGGAGGACACCGTGATCCGCAAGCTCACTCTCGCCGTCGGCTTCAGCGCCGGTTACGTGCTCGGCGCGAAGGCCGGCAAGGAGCGCTACACGCAGATCGAGACCAAGGTCCGCGAGTTGCTCGGGCAGCCTGCCGTGCAGGACTTGACGAGCAGCGTCACGTCGACCGCGAGTGCGGCTGCCGGTAAGGCCAAGTCGACCGTCAACGACAAGGTCGAGTCCGTCGGCAGCAAGGTCGGTTCTTCCTCCTCGTCGGCCGGCAGCCCGGACGATGTCGTCGCGGTTGACCTGGGCGGGCCCGGCGCGGCCACGACCAGCCCGATCGGCGGCACCACCCCGGTCGGCGGCACCGGCAGCACCCCGCCGGTCCCCGGCACCAGCACCGGCCCGATCGTTGGTGCCTCCTCGAGCCGCACGGCGCCTGACGTCCTCTGACCCGCCTCCCGGCAGCCACCTCCCGGCACCCGTTCAGCACCACCAACCGGTGCTCGTCACACGGCCGCACGGATCGCCCGCTCGCGCGGCGCGTTCCGTGCGGTTCGTGTGGCGGGCCCATCAGCCGTACGAGAGGACCGCGCCATGAGCCGCATCCCCGAGCGTCCGTCCGCCTTCGAGGCGGAGGGCGTCCCGGACCCCGGCGAGACCAGCGAGGGCCAGGATGTCGTGGGCGACGCCGGCTCGGCGTACGGCCAGGAGCCGCCGCACGACACCGCGCTCGCCGTGGACGACTTCGGTACGACGGCGCAGGAGGAGCATGACGGCGAGCCGCTGGACGGCCGGCTGGCCCGCGAGGAGCCCGACGTACTGGCTCAGATTGACGTGGACGCCGACGAGTCCGAGGGCAGCGCGACGCCCTTCGACGAGCGCGCCGGGCAGGGCGTCGGGCGGTTGGTCCAGCCTGACGAGGGCGGCCGCGCCGACACCGAGGCCGACCTGGTGGCCACCGACACCGGCACCGACCTCGGTGGCTACACCGCCGAGGAGTCAGCTATGCACCTCGAGACCAACCTCTGACGTACCGGCCTCTGACGTACCGGCCGGCTGGCGGCCACGGCCGGTCCCTGCCGGGCTGACTGAGGGCGTCGTGGCGCGGCAGGCGGGTACACGCCGCAGGTGCCCCGGCTCAAGCGTGTCAGTGTCTCGGGACCGGGGCTGTCCCGGCGCCGGCGCGGCAAGGGCTTCGTCTACCTCGACACCGGCGGCCAGCGGGTCACCGACCCGGAGACGCTGGCCCGGATCGAGGCGCTGGTCCTGCCGCCCGCCTGGGAGGACGTCTGGGTCTGCCCCCTCGCGCACGGCCACATCCAGGCGACCGGCCTGGATGTGCGCGGCCGCCGGCAGTACCGGTACCACGATCAGTGGCGGGTCATGCGCGACGTCGCCAAGCACGAGCGCATCCTCGACTTCGCGCAGGCGCTGCCCGCCGCCCGCACGCGGATCGCCGAGGAGCTGACCGATCGCGCCCTGACCCGGCGCCGGGTCCTTGCCACCGCGGTGCGCCTGCTGGACCTGGGCTTCTTCCGGGTCGGCAGCGAGCAGTACGCCGAGGAGAACCAGACGTACGGCCTGGCGACGCTGCGCCGCGAGCACGTCACCGTCTCCCGGGGCGGTGTCATCACCTTCGACTACATCGCCAAGAGCGGCAAGCACCGGGTACAGGCCGTCGCCGACGAGCAGGTGGTGAAGGTCGTCACGGCGATGAAGCGCCGCCGGGGCGGCGGCGAGGAGCTGCTGGCCTGGAAGGACGGCGACCGCTGGGTCGACGTCAAGAGCTCCGACGTCAACGAGCACCTACGCGAGGTGATCGGCGGCGACTACACGGCCAAGGACTTCCGCACCTGGAACGCCACCGTGTTCGCCGCCGTCGGCCTCGCCGTGTCGACGGAGGCCGCGCCCAGCCTCACCGCACGAAAGCGGGCAGTGACCCGCGTGGTGAAGGAGGTCGCCGCCTACCTCGGCAACACCCCGGCGGTGTGCCGGGCGTCCTACATCGACCCGCGGATCATCGACCTGTACGAGAACGGCGTGACCGTCGCCGCAGAGCTGCCGGACCTCGGGGTCGACACGGTCTTCGGGCAGCCGGCGGTGCAGGGTGCGCTCGAGGCCGCGGTCCTTCGGCTGCTGCGCGAACCCGCCGCGGCCACCCTCCTCGCGGGATAGCCCCACCCGCCTCAGCGGCGTTTGCCGCGGAAGGCCCCGGGTACGCGCGCCCCGTGACCCCGCCGCCGCCCGCGACCCCGACCCCGCGGCCGGCTGCGTGATCCCGCGCCGCCCTCGCGCCGTGCTGTTCGACCGTGACGGGACCCTCGTGGTGGACGTGCCCGACAACGGCGACCCCGACCTCGTGCGGCCCGTGCCTGCCGCGGCGCCCGCACTCGCCCGGCTGCGCGAAGCCGGCGTCGGCACCGCGGTCGTCAGCAACCAGAGCGGCATCGCCCGCGGCCTGCTGACCCGGGCGCAGGTCGACGCTGTCAACGCCCGGGCCGCTCAGCTGCTCGGCGACCTGGGGCCGGTGCTGGTCTGCGAGCACGGCCCGGACGACGGCTGCCCGTGCCGCAAGCCCCGGCCGGGCCTCGTCCTGCAAGCCGCCGCGGCCCTCGGGGTGCGGCCCGCGCAGTGCGCCGTGGTCGGCGACATCGGCGCCGACGTGGGCGCCGCGCTCGCCGCGGGGGCCCGCCCGGTGCTCGTCCCCACCCCGGTGACGCTGTCCGCGGAGGTCGCCGCGGCGCCGGAGGTCTGCGGCGACCTGCTCGAGGCGGTCGAGCTCCTGCTGGCGGCGCCACCGTGAGCACCGTCCTCGTCGCCCGGCTGGACAGCGACGGCGACGTGCTGCTGTCGGGCCCGGCGGTGCGCGCGGTGGCGGCCGGCGCCGACCGGGTCGTCGTGCTCGCCGGCCCCCGCGGAGCGGCGGCGGCGCGGCTGCTGCCGGGCGTCGACGAGGTGCTCGTGTGGCGCTGCCCCTGGATCGACCCGGAGCCCCCGCCGGTCGACCCCGGCGCGGTGGCGACCCTGGTGGCCCGGCTGCGGGACCAGCGCCTGGACCGGGCGATGGTGCTCGGCAGCTTCCACCAGAGCCCGCTGCCGACCGCCCTGCTGCTGCGCCTGGCAGGGGTGCCGTGGGTCGGCGCGGTCAGCGAGGACTACCCGGGCAGCCTGCTCGACCTGCGGCACCGCCTGCCGGAGACCGGGCTGCACGAGGTCGAGCGGATGCTGTCGCTCACCGCCGCGGCCGGCTACCGGCTGCCCGCCGGCGACCGCGGCGGGCTCGCCGTGCGTCGCCCGCTGCCCGACGTGAGCACCCTGACCGGCACCGGGCCGTACATCGTCGTGCACCCCGGCGCCTCCGTCCCCGCACGGCAGCCGTCCGCCGCCTGGTCGGCGCGGCTCGTCGGGGCGCTCGCCGCCGCCGGTCATCGGGTCCAGGTCACCGGCGGCCCCGCCGAGCGCACCCTCACCGCGCAGGTCGCCGCAGCCGGCGGCCACGACCTCGGCGGGGCCACCGACCTCGCGGGCCTGGCCGCGCTGCTCGCCGGCGCCCGGGCCGTCGTGGTCGGCAACACCGGCCCGGCCCACCTTGCCGCCGCGGTCCGTACGCCGGTGGTCTCGCTGTTCTCCCCCGTCGTCCCCGCCGAGCGCTGGCGGCCCTGGGGTGTCCCGCACGTCCTGCTCGGCGACCAGGCCGCGCCGTGCCGGCGCAGCCGCGCCAAGGACTGTCCCGTCGCGGGCCACCCCTGCCTCGACGGAGTCCCCCTCGACGACGCCGTGACGGCCGTCGAGCAGCTCTCCTCGACCCAGGAGGTGTACGCGTGAGAGTCGCCTTGGTCTCCGAGCACGCCAGCCCGCTGGCCACCCTCGGCGGCGTGGACGCCGGGGGGCAGAACGTGCACGTCGCCGCCCTCGCCCAGGCGATGGCCCGGCGGGGTGCCGGCGTCGTCGTGCACACCCGCCGCGAGGACGCAGCGCTCCCCCGCCGGGTGCCGATGGGCGCGGGCGTCGTCGTCGACCACGTCCCGGCCGGGCCTGCGGAGGTCGTCCCGAAGGACGGCCTGTGGCCGTACATGGACGCGTTCGCCGCCGACCTGCACCGGCAGTGGCAGCGTCGCCGCCCGGACGTCGTGCACGCCCACTTCTGGATGAGCGGCTACGCCGCGCTCGAGGCCGCCCGACCGCTCGGCATCCCCGTCGTCATGACGTTCCACGCGCTCGGCGTGGTGAAGCGGCGCCATCAGGGCCTGCGCGACACCAGCCCGCCCGAGCGGCTCGCCGTCGAGCAGCGCCTCGCCCGCGCGTGCGACCGGATCGTCGCCACCTGCAGCGACGAGGTCTTCGAGCTGCTGCGCCTGGGCGGGGACCGCCGGCGGATCAGCGTCGTGCCCTGCGGCGTCGACGTGTCGACCTTCACTCCGCACGGCCCGGCCGACGAGCGCGCCCCCGACCGGCACCGGCTGGTCTACGTCGGCCGGCTCGTCGAACGCAAGGGCATCGGCAACGCCATCAGCGCGCTCGCGGGGCTGGTCAACAACGGCGGTGCCGACACCGAGCTGGTCGTCGCCGGCGGCCCCGCCGCGGCCGACGTCGGCACCGATCCGGAGGTGCAGCGGCTCCGGGCGCTGGCCCGCAAGGCGCACGTCGAGGACCGCGTGCACTTCCGCGGCCGGGTCGGGCGCGCCGAGCTGCCGTCGCTGCTGCGCAGCGCCGACGCGGTGGTCTGCGTGCCCTGGTACGAGCCGTTCGGCATCGTTCCGCTGGAGGCCATGGCCTGCGGCGTGCCGGTCGTCGCCTCCGCGGTCGGCGGGATCATCGACTCCGTCGTCGACGGCAAGACCGGAGTGCACGTGCCCCCGCGCCGCCCCGACATCGTCGCGGGCGTGCTCGCGGACCTGCTGCCCGACGCGGCGCGGCGCACGGCGTACGGCGCCGCCGGGTCGGCCCGGGCCCACGCCCGCTACTCCTGGGCCCGGGTCGCGGCGGCCACGCTCCAGACGTACGAGCAGCTGCTGCCACTCGCCGCGGTCGGCATGGAGGAGGAGGCCTGACATGACCGTCCCCTTGCTGTCCGGGCGCGCGCACGTCGAGGCGCTGCTCGCGGCGCTGCCGCTGCTCGACACCGACCTGCTCGATTCCTGGGGCACCCGGCTCGCCGACGTGCTCGTCGGCGGCGGCCGGCTGCTCGTGGCCGGCAACGGCGGCAGCGCCGCCCAGGCGCAGCACCTCACCGCCGAACTGGTCGGGCGCTACCGCGACGACCGGCCGGCCCTGTCGGCGCTCGCCCTGCACGCCGAGACCTCAGCCGTCACCGCCATCGCCAACGACTACGGCTACGACCACGTCTTCGCCCGCCAGGTGCAGGCGCACGGCCGGCCGGGCGACATCTTCCTCGGCATGTCGACCAGCGGCCGCAGCGGCAACGTCCTCGCCGCGATCCGCGCCGCACACGAGGGCGGCCTGCAGGCGTGGGCGATGACCGGGCCCGGGCCCAACCCCATGGTCGAGGCGGCCGGCGAGGCGCTCGACGTGCGGGCCGCGGCCACCGCCACCGTCCAGGAGGTGCACCAGGTGGCGCTGCACCTGCTGTGCGCCGCGGTCGACCTTCAGGTCGGCGCGGACCGGCCGTCGTCCGGCGTGTCCGCCGGCGGCGACGCCGTGCACCCCTCGTCGGCCTCGCAGCAGGCCGACAACCAGGAGGTGGGGCGGTGACCGGGACACTCGTCGTCGTCGGCGACGCGCTGCTCGACCGTGACCTCGTCGGGAGTGTCGACCGGCTCTGCCCCGACGCCCCCGTGCCGGTCGTCGACGAACCCGTGCAGCACTCCCGGCCGGGCGGCGCGGGCCTGGCCGCGCTGCTCGCCGCCGCCGACGGCCGGGCCGTCGTGCTCGTCACCGCGCTGTCCGGGGACGCCGCCGGCCGGGAGCTGCGCGCCCTGCTCGAGCGGTCACGCGTGCACGTCATCGACCTCGGGCTCGCCGGCGGGACTCCCGAGAAGGTGCGGGTGCGCGCGCAGGGCCGCTCGCTGCTGCGGGTCGACCGCGGCGGTCCGGCGGGCCGGCCCGGCGACCTCACTGACGAAGCCGCCGCCGCGCTGGACAGGGCCGCTGCGGTGCTCGTCGCCGACTACGGCCGGGGGGTGGCCCGCGGGCCCCGGCTGCGCGCGGCGCTGGAGGGGCTGCCCCGGCGTACGCCCGTCGTGTGGGACCCGCACCCGAGGGGCCCGGAACCGGTTCCCGACACCACGCTCGTCACCCCCAACGGCGCGGAGGCCGCGCACTTCGCGCCGGGGCACAGTGGCTCCCTGCTCGCAGCGACCACCGCCCGGGCGCGGGAGCTGCAGCGACGCTGGGGAGCCACCGCCGTGTCGGTCACCCTCGGCGGTCGCGGCGCGCTGGTCGTGGAGGGCGCCACCCCGCCGAGCGTCGTGCCGGCCCCCCAGGTGCCCTGCCCCGACCCCTGCGGCGCCGGTGACCGGTTCGCCTCCGCGGCCGCCGGGCTGCTCGCCGACGGCGCGCTGCCCAGCGAGGCGGTCGCCGGGGCGGTCCTGGCCGCCAGCGCCTTCGTTGCGGCCGGCGGCGCCTCGTCGGTGCGCGTCGGCGCGCCGACTCCCGCGGCCGGACCTGCTGCGCGCACCGCGTACGACGTCGTCGCCCAGGTGCGCACGGGTGGTGGCACGGTCGTGGCGACCGGCGGCTGCTTCGACCTGCTGCACGCTGGCCACGTCGCCGTGCTGCAGCAGGCCCGGGCGCTGGGCGACTGCCTCGTCGTGCTGCTCAACAGCGACGACTCGGTGCGCCGGCTCAAGGGCCCGTCGCGGCCGCTGCAGAACCAGACCGACCGGGCCGACGTGCTGCGGGCGCTCGGCTGTGTCGACGCCGTCCTGGTCTTCGACGAGGACACCCCCAGCGGGGCCCTCGCCGCGCTGCGCCCCGAGGTGTTCGCCAAGGGGGGCGACTACGCCCTCACCTCCATCCCGGAGGCCGACGTCGTGGCGGGGTGGGGCGGCCAGGCGGTCGTCCTGCCCTACCTCGCCGGCCGGTCCACCACCAGCCTGATCAGAGAGGCCGTCCACCGTGCCTAGCCCCAACCCCGGGACCGTCCTGGTCACCGGCGCCGCGAGCGGCCTCGGCGCCGCCGTCGTCGCCGCCGTCCGCGAGGCGGGCGGGCGTCCGCTCGCCCTCGACCGGGTGCCCGTCGAGGGCGTCCCGCACGAGGTGGTCGACCTGGCCGACACCCGCGCCGCCGAGGCGGCCGTGCAGCGGGTCGTCGACGGCGCCGGCGGCACGCTCGACGCCGTCGTCACCGCGGCCGGCACCGACCGGTGCGGCGCGCTCGTCGACGTCGACGGCGACGACTGGGACCGCGTCGTCCTGGTCAACCTGCTCGGCACCGCCGCGGTGGTCCGGGCCGCGTTGCCCTACCTCAAGAGCAGCGGCGGCAAGGTCGTCACGGTCGCGAGCACCCTCGGGCACCGGGTGTTCCCGGACGCGACGGCGTACTGCGCCAGCAAGTTCGGCGTCGTCGGGTTTACCCGGGCGCTGCAGAGCGAGCTCAAGGGCGAAGTCGGCGTCACCCTGCTCACCCCCGGCGGGATGCACACCGCGTTCTTTGACGACCGTGAGGAGCAGTACAAGCCGGGCCCGGACGCCAAGCTCAACCGCCCGGAGGACGTCGCCCGGTCGGTGCTGCACGTGCTCACCCAGCCGGCCGGCTGCGAGGTCAAGGAGCTCGTCATCACCAGCGCCTGGGAGGGGTCGTGGCCCTGACCCGTCAACCGATCGAGCGGCGGGCGCCCTCGAGCAGCGCCTCGGCCTGCGCGCGCACCAGCGGGTCGTCGAGGTCGGTCCCGGCGTCGTAGACCAGCTGCCAGCCGAGCGCGTCCCTGCCGGGCACCCGGCGGCCGACGACCCGGACCCCGCCGCGGGGCGCGAGCCGCTCGTGCGCCGACCAGGCCACGCTTCCGGTCACACTGGTGCGCACCACGGCCGGCAGGTCACCCTCGTCGTCGAGCGCGAGGACGTGGTGCGCGCCGGTGTCCTCCACCGGTGCCACCTCGACCACGGTGAGCTGCGGCGGCCGCCACGAGGCCCGCTCGATCCGTGCCCACTCCAGCCGCCGGCCCTCGGGCAGCAGCAGCGCCTGGTCGGTGGCCACGACCGGCTCGCCCGAGGACGCCACGGCCCAGGCCGTCCGGCGCTCGCCGGGCGGCAGCCGCACGGCCCGCACGGCCGCGGGCACGCGACGGCGGCGCAGGAGCGACATCCGCCGAGCGTAGGGCGCCGGCCCGGGGACGGCCTACCCGCTCCTCGCGGGAGCCGGGCAGCTACTCGTCGAGGTAGTCGCGCAGCCGATCCGAACGCGACGGGTGCCGCAGCTTGGACAGCGTCTTGCTCTCGATCTGCCGGATCCGCTCACGGGTCACCCCGAACTCGCGGCCGACCTCCTCCAGCGTGCGCGGGTGGCCGTCGTCGAGCCCGAAGCGCAGCGTGATGACCTTCTGCTCGCGGGCGGTCAGGCCGTGCAGCACCGTCTCCAGCTGCTCCTGCAGCAGAAGGAACGCTGCGGCGTCGGCGGGAACGACGGCCTCGCTGTCCTGGATGAAGTCACCGAGATAGGAGTCCTCCTCGGTGCCGATCGGGGTGTCCAGCGAGATCGGCTCCTGCGCGATCTTCTGGATCTCCCGGACCTTGAGCGGACTGAGCTCCAGTGCGGCACCGAGCTCCTCCGGCGTCGCCTCCCGGCCCAGCTGCTGCAGCATCTGGCGCTGCAGCCGCGCCAGCTTGTTGATGGTCTCGACCATGTGGACGGGGATGCGGATCGTGCGGGCCTGGTCGGCGATGGCCCGCGTGATGGCCTGCCGGATCCACCAGGTCGCGTAGGTCGAGAACTTGAAGCCCCTGGTGTAGTCGAACTTCTCAACGGCCCGGATGAGCCCCAGGTTGCCCTCCTGGATGAGGTCGAGGAAGAGCATGCCCCGGCCGACGTAGCGCTTGGCGATGCTCACGACCAGGCGCAGGTTGGCCTCGACGAGCTGGCGCTTCGCGACCGTCCCGTCCCACTGGATCGCGACGAGGTCGCGGCGTAGGGCGGCGGACAGCGCCTCGCCGCCGGTGAGCTTCTCGGCGGCGAACAGCCCGGCCTCGATCCGCTTGGCGAGGTCGACCTCCTGCCCGGCGGTGAGCAGCGCGACCCGGCCGATCTCCCGGAGGTAGAGGCGCACCGGATCGCTGGTCGGCGCCGCCCGGGCGTCGGCCTCCTCCTGCTGGGTCAGCCGGGCCTCCCGCGCTTCACCCTCGGCATCTGCGGCCTCCCCGTCGAGGACCGCGATCCCGGCGTCGGCGACAGCCTGGAGCACCGTGTCGAGCTGCTCGAGCGGGAGGTCGGCAGCACCGACGGCAGCCGCGACCTCCTCGGTGGTGAGCGACCCGGCGGCACGCCCGCGGGCCAGCAGCTCACGCACCTCCGGCACGCCGAGCGGACCCGAGGAGTCGTCCGGCAAGGGAGCACGCGGGGCGGGCGTCCGCACGACGGGTGTCTGCACCACGGACCCGGCCTGCTCTCGGATCACAGCTGCCCGGCCCCCCGCTCGCGCAGCGCTCTGACCGTCTGCTCCAGCGCGATGAGCTCGGCGAAGGCCCTGGCGTAGCGCTCGGCCTCCTCCACCGGGTTGATCCGCTGCAGCTGTGGCTTGAGCTCGGCGATGCGCCGGCTCAGCGCGAACTCCTGCAGCCGGCTCAGCACCGCCAAGGCGTAGCGTCCGTCGGGCTCAGCGTCGCTGCGTAGCGGCTCGACGGCCAGCACCGTCACCAGGCCGCGCAGCGCGTCGTCGTCCGCGGTCTCCCGCAGGGCCGCGACCCAGGCCTCGCCGCCCGCCGTGCCGGCGGTGCCCCCGGCCTTGGCGACGAGCGCCCGCGCCGCGCGGAGGCCCGGGTCTGTCCAGGCCTGCTCGTCGATCGCGTCGAACAGCGGCGCCGCGAGGACCGGGACCTGCACGGCGAGCTTCAGCGCCTCCCGCTCCACCGCGAGCGCCGCAGTGTCGGCCGAAGGGCGCCCGGGCCCGATCCGCTGGCGCGGCGCCCTCGACTCGCCGGTGAGCTCGGAGACGCGCGTCAGCACGGCCCCGACGTCCATGCCGAGCCAGCCGGCGAGGCGCCGGGCGTACTCCGGGCGCAGCGCGCGGTCCTTGATCTTGGCGACGAGCGGCGCGGTGACGCCGATCGCCGCCACCCGGCCCTCGGCCGTCTCCAGGTCGTAGCGCTCCAGAGTGCGGCGCAGGGCAAACTCCACCAGCGGCACCCGGCTGGCGACGAGGTCACGCACCGCCGTGTCGCCCTGTGCGAGCCGCAGCTCGCACGGGTCGCTGCCACCCGGGCTGACCGCGATGAAGGTCTGGGTGACGAACTCCTGGTCGCTGTCGAAGGCCTTGAGCGCCGCCTTCTGCCCGGCCGCGTCGCCGTCGAACAGGAAGACCACCTCACCGCGGAGCTCGCCGGAGTCCATGAGCAGCCGCCGCAGCACCGCGATGTGCTCGCTGCCGAATGCCGTGCCGCAGGTCGCGACGGCCGTCGGCACGCCCGCCAGGTGGCACGCCATGACGTCGGTGTAGCCCTCCACGACGACCGCCTGGCGGCGCCTGGCGATCTCCTTCTTGGCGGCCTCCAGGCCGTACAGGACGTGGCTCTTCTTGTAGAGCGGCGTCTCGGGGGTGTTGAGGTACCTGGGGCTGTCGTCGGTGGGGTCGCCGGACAGCTTGCGGGCGCCGAAGCCGACGACCTCGCCGGTCAGGTCACGGATCGGCCAGACCAGCCGGTGGCGGAACCGGTCGATCGGCCCCTGCCGGCCCTGGCTGGCGAGCCCTGCGGCGAGCAGCTCCTCGCCCGAGAAGCCCTTGGCGCGCAGATGCTTGACGAGGACATCCCAGCCCTCCGGCGCGTAACCCAGCCCGTAGGTCGTGGCCGCGTCCCGGTCGAAGCCACGGTCGGCCAGGAAGCCGCGGGCGGCGCCGGCAGCCGGGCCGGCGAGCTGTTCGGAGAAGAAGGCCGCCGCCGCCCGGTTGGCCTCCACCAGCCGGGTGCGCTGACTGCTCTGCCGCCCCGGCGCCGCCGACCCCCGCTCGTAGGTCAGCTGTATCCCGTAGCGACCGGCCAGCATCTCGACGGCCTCGACAAAGCTCACGTGCTCCGCCTCGCGCAGGAACGTGATGACGTCACCGGAGGCTGTACAGCCGAAGCAGTGGTAGAAGCCGAGCGAGGGGTTGACGTTGAACGACGGGGACTTCTCGTCGTGGAACGGGCACAGGCCCTTGAGCCGGCCGCCGCCGGCCGGGCGCAGCTGCAACCGCTCGCCGATCACCTCGTCGATGCGGGCCCGCTCGCGGACCAGGACGATGTCGGCGTCGCGGATCCGTCCCGCCACCCGACACCTCCGTCCCGCCCGGCACCGGCGGACCGGGCCGGCGCACATCGTACGGTGGGAAGGCGACCTTCCGTGGGCTCCTGTGCAGACCCGGTCAGGCCGCGAGGAGCTGCGCGTGCAGGTGCGCCGCCGCCGCGTCGGTGAGGCTGGCGACCTGGTCGACCACTGCCCGCAGTCGGGCCGGGTCGTCCGTCGCTGCCTGCCACGCCTCCGCCGTCAGCGGGCTGAGCCGGTCGGGCCGGGCGCACAGCGCGTCCACCAGCTCGGTGACGACCTGTCGCTCCCGGGCCTGCGCGTGCTGCACCCCGGCGCGGGCCATCACGTAGCGCGCGGTGACCGCCTTCAGCAGCGCGCACTCCGCGCGCTCGGTCCGCGGAACGGCGAGCGACGCGCCGTAGCGGGTGAGCGGTCCGTCCCCGAAGGCCTGCCGGGTGGCCTGCTCGGCGCCGACGCAGAACCGCCCGATCAGTTCGCTCGCGACCGCCTTGAGGGCGGCCGTCGTGGCGCAGCCCCCGTCGTAGGCGCCCGGCCAGGACGGCCGGGCCAGCAGGTCGTCGAGGACGGTGCGCAGGTCGGCGGCGCTCTCCTCGCTGAAGCCCTCCGCCGCGAGCGCGGCGACCGCGTCCCGCTCGGCCGGGTCGGTGAGGTCTGCCGGCCGCACCAGGCCGGCGAGGACACCGTCCTCCAGGTCGTGCACCGAGTAGGCCACGTCGTCGGCCCAGTCCATGACCTGCGACTCCAGGCACCGCACGCCGGCCGGCGCCCCGTCCCGCAGCCAGGTGAAGACCGGCAGGTCGTCGGCGTAGACGCCGTACTTCGTGCTGCCCGTCCGACGCGGCCACGGGTACTTCGTCGCGGCGTCCAGCGCGGCCCGGGTCAGGTCGAGCCCGGCACCCGGCACCTTCACCTCCAGCCGGGTCAGCACCCGCAGCGACTGGGCGTTGCCCTCGAACCCGCCGCACGGCTGCGCCGCCTCGTCGAGGGCGAGCTCGCCGTTGTGGCCGTACGGCGGGTGGCCCAGGTCGTGGGCGAGGCAGGCCGCGTCGACGAGGTCGGGGTCGCAGCCCAGCGCCGCCCCGAGCTCGCGCCCGACCTGCGCGCACTCCAGGGAGTGCGTCAGGCGGGTACGCGGTGCGCTCGACGACGCTGACATCGGCTCGACGACCTGGGTCTTGCCGGCCAGCCGGCGCAGCGCGCCGGAGTGCAGCACCCGCGCCCGGTCCCGCTGGAAGGCGCCGCGCCCGCCCCGCTCCTCGCCCCCGACGAGGCGCGCGCGGTCGGCGTCGTCGTAGCTCACCCGCGCCACAGTAGGGGGACGGCCAGCCGCCGCGGGCCCGCTGCTCACACGGCGCGCGGCCCGCCCTCGCTGCTGCGCCCGAACGCGCGGTAGTACAGGTAGGCCGCCGTCTCCCGAGCGATGTAACGCAGCTCGGTGCCCCGGGTCCGCACGGACGGCCCGCGGCGGGTCGGTGAGGTCTGGGCGGCGATGCCGAGGTCGGTCGCCATCCGGCGCGCCCGCAGCGAGTGCCACGGGTCGGTGACGAGCACGGCGCTGCGCCATCCCCGGGCGGTCATCGTGCGGTCGACCGCCCGCAGGCTCTGCAGGGTGTCGCGCCCCTCCCCCACGGCGACGACGTCGCGCACGCCCCGGCCCTGCAGGTAGGTCTTGCCGGCTGCGGCCTCGGTGAAGCGGTCCCCGGGCGCGGAGCCGCCGACGGTGACGACCCGCGGGGCCACGCCGGCGTCGTACAGCGTCTTGGCGTGCTCCAGCCGGGCCTCGAACACCGAGCTCGGCCGGCCGTCGAACTGGCTCGCCCCGAGCACGACGATCACGTCGCTCCTGGGCCGGTCGTCCTGCCGCGCCACCCACCACACCTTCGCGGCAGTGCCCCCGACGAGGACGAGGACGGCGAGCACCAGGACGCCGGCGAGACGGAGAGCCTTGGGCAGCAGGAGCAGCGGCACCTACCCAGTCTCGCCGCTGCGCGCCGCGGCAGCGGCCCGCCCGGCCTCGAGCCGGGCGACCGGCACCCGGAAGGGCGAGCAGGAGACGTAGTCCAAGCCGGCGTCGTGGAAGAAGTGCACGCTGTCGGGGTCGCCGCCGTGCTCGCCGCACACCCCGACCTTGAGGCCGGGGCGCGCCGCACGGCCCTCCTCCACCGCCAGGCGCACCAGCCGGCCGACGCCCTCGCGGTCGATCGACTCGAACGGGCTGACCCCGAAGATGCCGAGGTCGAGGTAGCGCGAGAAGAACGACGACTCGACGTCGTCGCGGCTGAACCCCCAGCTCATCTGGGTGAGGTCGTTGGTGCCGAAGGAGAAGAAGTCGGCCGCCTCGGCGATCTGCCCGGCGGTCAGCACCGCCCGCGGCACCTCGATCATGGTGCCGACGAGCGCCTCGACGCCGACCTCGGCGAGGATGCGCAGCGCCTCCTCGCGGACGATCTCGAGCTCCTGCACGGCCCCGACCAGGGGCACCATGACCTCGGCGCGCGGGTCGAGCCCCTCGGACCGGAGCTGGGCCGCGGCCTCGGCGAGCGCGCGCACCTGCATCCCGAACAGGCCGGGGATGACCAGGCCGAGCCGTACGCCGCGCAGTCCGATCATCGGGTTGCTCTCGTGCAGCCGCCGCACGGCGTCGAGCAGGGCGTGCCGCTTGGGTTCGACCTGCTGGCCGGTGGCCTCGGCGACCGCCAGCTCGACCGACAGGTCGGTGAGGTCCGGCAGGAACTCGTGCAGCGGCGGGTCGAGCAGGCGCACCGTCACCGGCAGGCCGTCCATCGCCCGCAGGATGCCGGCGAAGTCCTCGCGCTGCAGCGGCAGGAGCGCGTCGAGCGCCGCCCCCTGCGCGTCCGGCCCGTCGGCCAGGACGAGGTCCTCGACGAGCTGGCGGCGCTCGCCCAGGAACATGTGCTCGGTGCGGCACAGCCCGATGCCGGCGGCGCCGAACCGGCGGGCCCGCTCGGCGTCCTCGGTGTTGTCGGCGTTGGCCCGCACCCCCAGCCGGCGCGCGTCGTCGGCGTGACCGATCAGTCGGTGGACGGCGCGGACCAGGTCGTCGCCCTGCTCGGGAGCGAGCTCGCCCTCGAAGTACTGCACGACGGGACTGGGCCGGACGGGCACCGCGCCGAGGAAGACCGCACCGCTCGTCCCGTCGATCGACAGCACGTCACCCTCGCTGACGACGGTGCCGTCCGGGGAGGTGACGGTGCGCGCCTCGAGGTCGACCTCGAGGTCCTCCGCCCCGCACACGCACGTCTTGCCCATGCCGCGCGCGACCACCGCCGCGTGGCTGGTCTTGCCGCCGCGGCTGGTGAGCACCCCCTGCGCCGCGATCATCCCGGCCAGGTCGTCGGGGTTGGTCTCCCGCCGGACGAGGACGACGTCCTCGCCGCGGGCCGCCCAGGCGACGGCCGTCGCGCTGTCGAACACCACCTTGCCGACCGCGGCACCCGGCGAGGCGCCCATCCCCCTGCCGAGCAGCGTCTGGCCCTTGGTGGCGTCGTCGTCGGCCCCGAACGCCGGGAACATCAGCCGCGCGAGCTGCGCGCCGGTGACCCGGTCGAGCGCCTCGTCCTCGCTGATCAGCCCCTCGTCGACGAGCTGGGTGGCGATCCGGAACGCGGCGCCCGCGGTGCGCTTGCCGACCCGGGTCTGCAGCATCCAGAGCTTGCCGCGCTCGACCGTGAACTCGATGTCGCACAGGTCGCGGTAGTGCTCCTCCAGCGTCCGCATCGTCTGCATGAGCTCGGCGTACGACGCCTTGTCGAGCCCCTCGAGGTCGGCCAGCGGGATGGTGTTGCGGATGCCCGCGACGACGTCCTCGCCCTGGGCGTTCTGCAGGTAGTCGCCGTAGACGCCCTGCGCCCCCGAGCCGGGGTCGCGGGTGAAGGCGACACCGGTGCCGGAGTCCATGCCCAGGTTGCCGAAGACCATCGAGCAGATGTTGACCGCGGTCCCCAGGTCGGCCGGGATCCGCTCCTGCCGCCGGTAGAGGCGGGCCCGCTCGCCGTTCCAGGAGTCGAAGACGGCCCGGGTCGCCAGGTCCATCTGCGCCCGGGGGTCCTGCGGGAACGGCTCGCCGGTGTGCTCCTGCACCAGAGCCTTGAACCTGCCGACGACCTCGCGCAGGTCGGCCTCGTCGAGGTCGAGGTCGTTCCTGGTGCCCTTGGCCCGCTTGACCTCCTCGAGGACCGGCTCGAAGCCCTCCACGCCCAGCACCGTCCTGCCGAACATCTGCAGCAGCCGCCGGTAGGAGTCCCAGGCGAAGCGCTCACTGCCGGCCTGCTTGGCCAGGCCCTGCACGCTCTCGTCGTTGAGCCCGATGTTGAGGACGGTGTCCATCATCCCGGGCATCGAGAACTTCGCGCCCGACCGGACGCTGACCAGCAGCGGGTCGACCGGGTCACCGAGGCGCTTGCCCATGCCCTGCTCCAGGGCGGCGAGGTGCTCGTCAACCTCCGCCGCGAGCTCCGGCGGGACGTCGCCCGTCGCGAGGTAGGCCCGGCAGGCCTCGGTGCTGATGATGAAACCCGGGGGCACCGGCAGTCCGAGCCCGGTCATCTCAGCGAGGTTGGCGCCTTTGCCGCCGAGCAGGTCCTTCATGTCCCGCCCGCCCTCCGAGAAGTCGTACACGAGCTTGGCCATGGTGCAGCTCCTCCTGGTCGGGCGCGAAGTGGGTGGAGGCTACGCCCGGCCGCGCCGGGACAGCGCACCTGCCAGCAGGACCGCGAGCGCGGCCAGCAGGCCGCCGGCGAACAGCAGCGGCACGGCGCGACCCTGAGCCGCCGCCGGGCCGGGGGCGGCGGACGGCGCTGCCGCGGACGGCGGCGCGGCGGACGGAGGGACGGGGACGGACACCCGGTGCACCGGGGCGCCCTGGCCCTCGCTGCTGGTGAGCAGCGCGGCGCCGTCCCGGGTCCAGCTGACGGCCTCGCCCTGGCGGGTCTCGGGCAGCGGCAGCACCGCCGGGGTCCCGCGGAGGGCGGCCACCAGGTCGTCGCCGGGCACCTCGTAGACGTAGGCGTCGGTGTAGGTGCGCAGGACGACCCGGCGCCCGTCCGGCGAGACCGCGCCGCCGGTCACCAGTGTCTGGGCGACGGCGCCGACGTCGGGTCCGCCGGTCGTCCCGGTCGCCCGTACCTGCACGCCGCCCACCCGGCGCAGCGTGCCGTCGGCGAGCGGCTGCGGCGCGGCGTAGACCCCCGAGCCCAGGATGCCCTTCGTCACGACCAGCACCTGACCGGTACGGGGGTGCACGAGCAGCGTCTCCGCGTCGTGCGGCCCGTCCTCGTAGGTCAGCGAGGCCGACAGCGGCGGGCGGGCCCGGACGGCGCCGCCCCGCCGTGCCGGGTCGACGGCCGGCTCCGGCAGCCGGTGCACCAGCACCCGGGGGCGGACGGCCCGGTTGTCGCCGATGTCGGCGAGGTAGAGCGACGGACCGGGCCCGAGCGCCGCGTCCTCGACGTCCCGGGCGTCGACGCCGGGGAAGTCGGTCACGGCGAGGGTGCGCCCCCGGGCGTCGACGGTGAAGAAGCGCAGGTCGGGGTTGCTGTCGTTGACGGTGAAGTACACGTCCGCCGTCGAGGACGCCACGAGCCCGCTCGACTCGTCGATCCGCGGGTCCTGGAAGGTGAACAGCACCTCCGCCGCGGCCTGCAGCAGCACCTCAGACCACGCCGTAGAGGCGGTCCCCCGCGTCGCCGAGGCCGGGCGTGATGTAGCCGCGCTCGTCGAGCCGTTCGTCGACCCCGGCGGTGACGACCGTCACCGGGCAGCCCGCGTCGTCGCCGAACGCCTCGCCGACCCGGGCGAGCCCCTCGGGCGCGGCGAGCAGGCAGATCGCCGTGACGCTGCTTGCGCCGCGGGCCAGCAGCAGCTCGACGGTGGCGACGAGGGTGCCGCCGGTGGCGAGCATCGGGTCCAGGACGAGGACGTCGCGCTGCGACAGGTCGGCCGGCAGCCGGGTCGCGTACGTCGTGGCGACCAACGACCCCTCGTCGCGCACCATCCCGACGAACCCGACCTCCGCCGTGGGCAGCAGCCTGGTCATCCCGTCGAGCATGCCGAGCCCGGCGCGCAGGACCGGCACGACGAGCGGTACGGGGCGGGCCAGGCGCACCCCCCGGGCTGTTGCCACCGGGGTGCGTACCTCGATCGGCTCGGTGCGGATGCTGCGGGTCGCCTCGTACGCCAGAAGCGTGACGAGCTCGTCGGCCAGGCGCCGGAACGTCGGGGAGTCGGTGCGCTCGTCGCGCAGCGCCGTCAGCTTGTGGGCGACGAGCGGGTGGTCCACGACGAGGGTGCGCACCGGCCGACGGTAGCCGTCACCCCGCCGGAACCGGCCGCGGCGAGGGCGGCCCGCACGCACGACCTGCCCGGGGAGCTGGACGACCGGGCACCGAGCTCCCTACAGCGGGCCGAGCCGGTCGGTCAGGTAGCGCTCGACGGCGTCCAGGCCGACCCGCTCCTGGGTCATCTCGTCGCGCGAGCGGACGGTGACGGCCTGGTCCTGCAGGCTGTCGAAGTCGACGGTGACGCAGAACGGCGTGCCGACCTCGTCCTGCCGGCGGTAGCGGCGGCCGATCGCGCCGGCGTCGTCGAAGTCGGTCGGGAAGCGCTTGCGCAGCGCGGTCGCGAGCGAGCGGGCCACCGGGGACAGGTCGGCGTTGCGTGACAGCGGCAGCACTGCCGCCTTGATCGGCGCCAGCCGGGGGTCCAGCCGCAGCACGACCCGCTTGTCGACGCCGCCCTTGGCGCTCTTGGCCTCGTCCTCGATGTAGGCGTCGAGCAGGAACGTCAGCGCGGCGCGGTCGACGCCGGCGGCCGGCTCGATGACGTAGGGCGTCCAGCGCTCGCCGGACTCCTGGTCGAAGTAGTCCAGCGCGGTGCCGGAGGCCTTGCTGTGCACGGTGAGGTCGTAGTCGGTGCGGTTGGCGATGCCCTCGAGCTCGCCCCACTCGCCGCCAGCGAAGCCGAACCGGTACTCGATGTCGACGGTGCGCGTCGAGTAGTGCGACAGCTTCTCGGCGGGGTGCTCGAACAGCCGCAGGTCGGCCGGCTCGATCCCGAGGTCGACGTACCAGCGCATCCGCTCGTCGATCCAGTACGCGTGCCACTCGGCGTCCGAGCCCGGCTTGACGAAGAACTCCATCTCCATCTGCTCGAACTCGCGGGTCCGGAAGATGAAGTTGCCCGGCGTGATCTCGTTGCGGAAGCTCTTGCCGATCTGGCCGATGCCGAACGGCGGCTTCTTGCGGGAGCTCTGCTGCACGTTGAGGTAGTTGATGAAGATGCCCTGCGCGGTCTCCGGGCGCAGGTAGGCCAGGCCGCTGCCGTCGTCGACCGGCCCGAGCGAGGTCTTGAGCAGCCCGTTGAAGTCCTTGGGCTCGGTCCAGGTGCCGCGGTTGCCGCAGTTGGGGCAGGCCAGCCCGGCCAGCGGCTTGCCGGCCGCCTCCTCGAGGTGGTCGGCCCGGAACCGCCGGTGGCAGGAGGTGCACTCCACCAGCGGGTCGACGAACGTCGCCACGTGCCCGCTGGTCTCCCACACCTCACGGGCGAGGATCACGCAGCTGTCGAGGCCGACGACGTCGTCGCGCTCCTGCACCATCGCGCGCCACCACTGCCGCTTGACGTTGTTCTTCAGCTCCACCCCGAGCGGGCCGTAGTCCCAGGACGCCCGCAGCCCGCCGTAGATCTCCGAGGACGGGAACACCAGCCCGCGGCGCTTGGCGAGGCTGACGATGGTGTCCATGCGGTCTGCGGTCTTGCCTGCCACGGGGCGCTCCAGGGGTCCGGCTGGCTGTCGGGTGAGCGCACCACGCTACCGGTGCTCAGGGACCTGCCGGCAGGTCGGTGAACGCCGGCCCCGACGAGCCACCCACCGCCGCGCGGGAGGCATCGGAAGCCCGCCGCGACGGCGTCGCGCCCTCGTCGGACAGCAGCACCTCGAAGGCGCTCGGCTCGTCGCGGCCGCGGGCGAGCAGCGGCGCCGCGTCGACCTTGACGTCGTAGGCCGACAGGCTGCGCCGGTAGGCGCCGACGCCCTCCCACTCGGTGGTCAGCACCCACGCGGTCGGGTCGTCGGCGGCGCGGCCCACCCGCCCGCGCAGGTAGCCCGGCCGCCCGGCGAACGCGGCGAGCGCCGCCTGCGCCTGCGGCAGGAAACCGGCGGCGTCGTCCTCGGGCACCTCAAAGCGCGTCACGACCAGCATCCCTGGCACGCTACCGGGGTGAGCTCCGTCCGTACCGCCGTCGAACGGCGCAGTGCCCCCCTGCTCGTCGTGCTGTCGCGCCAGCCCCGCGCCCTGCTGCCGATCGTCTCCGCCGGCCTGCTGGCCGGGGTGGTGTTCCTGCCGCCGGCCGTGGCCGCCGGCTGCCTCGTCCTGCTGCTGGCGCAGGTCGGCTGGCTGTCCTACCTGTCGTGGCCCGCCGTCGACGGGCGCGGCCGGGCCGTTCGGATCGCCAGCCTCGCGCTGCTGCTCGCGCTCGGAGTGTCGGCGCTCGGCTAGACCCGCGCCAGCTCGCGCTCGGGCAGCGGCGGCTCACTGCCGGCGGCCGCCACCGGCGACGGCGCGACCCTCAGCACCCGTGCCAAGCCGCCCGGCAGCCACCAGTTCCACCGGCCGAGCAGGCTGACCAGCGCGGGCACGAGCAGCGCGCGCACGAGGGTGGCATCGATGAGGATGCCGACGCCCAGCGCCGTACCGAGCACCTTGATGTCGGTGCCGGGCGCGGAGGCGAGCGCCGCGAAGGAGAAGAACAGGATGAGCGCCGCGGACGTGACGAGCCGTCCGGTGCGGCCGAGCCCGGTCACGACCGCCTGCGCGGTCGAGCCGGTCGCGTCGTACTCCTCACGCATCCTGGCGAGGATGAACACCTCGTAGTCCATCGACAGCCCGAACAGGAACGCGAAGATGATCACGGGCAGCCAGAAGGTGATGGCGCCGGTCGGCGAGACCGCGAAGACGGCGTCGGACCCGTGCCCCTGCTGCCAGAAGAACACGACCGTGCCGAAGACCGCGGCGAGCGACACCAGGTTGAGCAGCACCGCCTTCACCGGCAGCAGCACCGACCGGAACGTCCGCACCAGCAGCACGAAGGTGATGAGGGCGATGAGCGCCAGGACGTACGGGAAGTTGTCGTAGACGGCGCGGAAGTAGTCCTCGACGACCGCGCCCGTCCCGGTCACCCCGACCGGCCCGTCGGTCGCCGCCTCGACGGCGCTGCGGACCCGTTCGACCACGGCGTTGCTGTCGCTGTCGACGGTCTCCGACACGGGGATGACGTCGAGGACGGCCGTGCCGTCCTTCGTCCCGCCGACGACGGCGGTACGCACCCCGGGGACCGCCCCGGCCGCCCGCACCGCGGCGACCGCCGAGCCGTCGGGTACCAGCACCTCGATGGGGGTGAGGACGCCGGTGCCCACGCCGCCGGTGGTCAGCGACTGCAGGACGTCGTACGCCGGGCCGCTGCGGGCCAGTGACCCGGTGCCGGCCTGACCGATCTTGATCTCGAAGACCGGGGCGATGAGCAGGCCGAGGGCCAGCACCGCGGCCCCGGCGGCAACCCAGCGGCGCCGTACGATCGCCCGCGCCCAGGCCGACCAGCCGCGGGCCGCGACGGCGTCCTTGCGGATCCGCGGCCAGTCGACCCGCGGACCGATGCTCGACAGCAGCGCCGGCAGCAGGGTGAGCACGACGGCGACGCTGACCAGCGGGATGAGCATCCCGCCGAGCCCCATGCTGCGCAGGAACGGAACCGGCACGACGAGCAGCGCGACGAGGCTGATCGCGACGGTGACACCGGAGGCGAGCACGGCGTGCCCGGCCGTCTGCATCGCGACGACGACAGCCTCCTCGTTGCTGCGCCCGTGCGCACGCTCCTCCCGCCAGCGCGAGACGAGCAGCAGGGAGTAGTCGATCGCGACGCCCAGCCCCACCAGCGCGATGAGGAACTGCACGACGAAGCTCACGTCGGTGAGGTAGGTCAGCAGCAGCACGAGCAGGAACGTCGTGAGGATCGAGACCGCGGCGATCAGCAGCGGCACGAGCGCGAGGAACGACGCGAAGACGAAGACGAGCACGGCGAGGGCGCCGGTGGCCCCCGCCAGCGTCTCGGCGAGCACGCTCGGGCCCTCCGTATCGCCGCCCGCCGCCAGCAGGGTGTACGACGTGATGCCCGGCTGCAGGCCGGCCGAGTGCGCGGCGGCCTGCAGCACGGGGCCGACCGAGGCCTCGAGACCCGGCCCGAAGCCCTGCGGCTCCGGTCCCTGCACGAGCGCGAAGGCGGTGCGGCCGTCGTCGGTGACGAACCGGGCGTCACCGGTGCTGCCTCGGTCGACGACGCGCAGCTGTGGCAGCCGCGTGCGGACCGCGTCGAACACCTTCGCGACCTCGGCCGAGCGCTGCGCGACCGTGGTGCCCTCGGGCACGGTGAGCACCGGCACGAGGGTGTCGGCCGTGCTCGCGCCGAAGGTGTCGATGAGCTGCCGCTCGGTCTCGTAGCCGGGCTGGCCGGGCAGCGAGAAGTCGAAGGTCAACCGGCCGGTCACCCTGCCCGCGGCCGCGCCGCCGACGACGAACAGCACGAGCCAGACGACGGCGACCAGGACGCGGTGGCGCAGGACCAAGCGGGCGAGACGTTCCACAGATCCGCACGCTAGGGGTGATCGGGCGGGCTCACCACCCGGATACCGCTCGGCGCGGATGAACATCCGGATCCGCCGGGCCCTCCGTGCCGGTGTCCGTGCTGCCGCCTCAGGGCGCCCGCTCGGGGGTGGCGTTGGGGACCGCGCCGCCGTAGCGGCGGTCGCGGGAGGCGTAGATCTCGCAGGCCCGCCACAGGTGCCGTCGGTCGACGTCGGGCCACAGCGTGTCGAGGAAGACCAGCTCGGCGTACGCCGACTGCCACAGCAGGAAGTTGCTCGTACGCTGCTCGCCGGACGTACGCAGGAACAGGTCGACGTCGGGCATGTCCGGCTCGTCGAGGTAACGGGCGAGGACCCGCTCGTCCACCTTTCCGGGGTCGAGCCGGCCGGCGGCGACGTCGAGCGCAAGCAGCCGGGCGGCGTCGCCGATCTCCGCCCGGCCGCCGTAGTTGACGCACATCGTCAGCGTGCAGCGGGTGTTGCCGCGGGTGAGCTCCTCGGCCGACTCGAGCTCGCGCACCACCGAGCGCCACAGCCGCGGCCGCCGGCCGGCCCACCGCACCCGCACCCCGAGCGCGTGCATCTCGTCGCGCCGGCGGCGGATGACGTCGCGGTTGAAGCCCATGAGGAAGCGCACCTCCTCGGGTGAGCGCTTCCAGTTCTCGGTCGAGAAGGCGTACGCCGAGACCCAGCCGACGCCGAGCTCCAGGGCGCCCTCCACGACGTCGAACAGCGAGCTCTCGCCGGCCTCGTGCCCGGCGGTGCGGGGCAGCCCGCGCTCCTTCGCCCACCGCCCGTTGCCGTCCATGACGATGGCGACGTGCCGCGGGACGAGCCCGGCGGGGATCGGCGGGGGAGTCGCGCCGGACGGGTGCGGCGAAGGCGGTCGGACCTGCCGCGGGGGTGCGGCGGACCGTGGCCTCATGCGGCCAGCCCGGGGTGCAGCACGCGCAGCCCGGACGACTGCGCGGCCGCGAGCAACCGGGGGTCGTAGGCCACCAGGCCGTCGAGGGGGCCCGCCGCCAGCGCCGTCGCGACGTGCAGCGCCTCGAGGTTGCGCAGGGCGGGCGGCGGCAGCCGGGCTGCCCGCTCCACCAGGGGCCGGGTGAGGTCCACGATGCGAACGCTGCGGCGCAGCCGCCGCCAGCCCGGCTCCCAGTCCCGCTGGCCGTACCTGGTGAGGACCCGTGGCACCTCGACGAGGACGAGCACGCTGCACACGCACTCGGCGCCGCGCAGCAGGGCGCGGACGGCCTCGCTGTGCGCCTCCTCGACGACCACCTTGACCAGGGCCGTCGAGTCGACCGCGTAGCGGGTCAGCGGTCCTCTTCGTCGCGCAGCACGCTCAGCAGCTCACTGTAGGCGATGCCTGCGCTGGAGCTGACCGGCACCGGGAGGTCATCGAGGCGCACGAGAGGATCTGCCAGCCCTGCCGCGACGAGGTCGGCGAGCGGATCGTCGTCCGGCGGGAGCGGACCCAGCAGCGCGACCGGGTGCCCGTGCTCGGTCACCGTGAACGCCTCGCCGTGCTTGACACGCTCCAGGTAGACCGACAGGTTCTGCCGGGCCTCCCGCACGCCGATGCGCTCCACGACGCACAAGGTAGCACTCAGCGCTCCACCAGCGGCAGGCTGCGCAGCCCGCGCTCGAGGTGCCACTGCAGGTGCGCGGCGACCAGGCCGCTCGCCTCCCGCCGGGTGCGGCCGTCGCTGGCCTGCGCCGGCTCCCACGAGCCCTGCAGCAGGTCGGTGAGCAGCGCCAGCGCGGCGGGTGCCGGCGAGGCCGCCCCGGCCGGTCGGCAGGAGGGGCAGACCGTCCCGCCGGCGGGCACCGAGAACGCCCGGTGCGGGCCGGGCGCGCCGCACCGGGCGCAGTCGTCGAGGGCCGGCGCGTAGCCGGCGACGGTCATCGCCCGCAGCAGGAAGGCGTCGAGCACCAGCCCGGGGTCGCGCGCCACCGGGTCGCCGGCCAGCGCCCGAAGCGCGCCGACGACGAGCAGGAACAGCCGCAGCGACGGCTCGCGCTCCTCCGCGGTCAGCCGTTCCGCGGTCTCCAGCACCGCGGTCCCGGCGGTGTAGCGCGGGTAGTCGGCGACCAGCACCTGGCCGTAGGACCTGAGGCCCTCGGCCTGGGTGACCACGTCGAGGCCGCCCCGCCCCTGCCACAGCTGCAGGTCGACGTGGCTGAACGGCTCGACCGACGCCCCGAAGCGGGACCGGGTGCGGCGCACCCCCTTCGCGACCGCCCGCACCCGGCCGTGCACCCGGGTCAGCACGATGACGATCCGGTCGGCCTCGCCGAGCTTCTGCACCCGCAGGACGACGCCCTCGTCGCGGTAGAGGGCCACCCGGTCACTCTAGATCGGGCCGGGTGTCCTCAGAAGCCGAGCTTGCGCAGCTGCTTCGGGTCGCGCTGCCAGTCCTTGGCGACGGTGACCCGCAGGTCGAGGTACACCTGTGTCCCCAGCAGCGTCTCGATCTGCCGGCGGGCGACGGTCCCGACGCCGCGCAACCGGGCGCCGCCGGTGCCGAGCACGATCGCCTTCTGGCTGTCGCGCTCGACGTAGAGCGTCGCGTAGACGTCGAGCAGGGGGCGGGTCGGCGGCCGGTCCTCCCGAGGGCGCATCTCCTGGATGGTCACCGCGATCGAGTGCGGCAGCTCGTCGCGGACACCCTCGAGCGCGGCCTCACGGATCATCTCGGCGACCAGCACCTGCTCCGGCTCGTCGGTGAGCTCGCCGTCCGGGTAGAGCGCCGGCCCGGCGGGCAGCCGGGCGACGAGCAGGTCGGTGAGCAGGTCGACCTGGGTGCCCGCGACCGCGCTGACCGGCACGATCTCGGCCCAGTCGCCGAGCTGGTCGAGCGCGAGCAGCTGCTCCCCGATCTGCTGCTTGCCGGCGGCGTCGGTCTTGGTGAGCACGGCGATCACCGGCGTCGTCACCTGGGCGAGCTCGGCGGCGATGAACCGGTCGCCCGGGCCGACCTTGTCGTCGGCGGTCACGCAGAAGCAGATGACGTCGACCCCGGCGTAGGTCTCGCGCACCAGGTCGTTGAGCCGCTGCCCGAGCAGCGTGCGGGGCTTGTGCAGGCCGGGGGTGTCGACGAGCACCAGCTGCGCGTCCGGGCGGTGCACGATGCCGCGCACGGCGTGCCGGGTGGTCTGCGGCCGGCTGCTGGTGATGGCGACCTTCGCGCCGGTGAGGGCGTTGGTCAGGGTCGACTTGCCCGCGTTGGGCCGCCCGACGAAGCAGGCGAAACCGGAGCGGAACGCGGGGCCGGAGGACGTCATGGTGGGACCAGTCTGCCGGACGCCGGCCCGGCAGGCGGCAGCCGACACCGGAGCAGCCCGTCCCCGCGAGCCGATCTTCGTCCTGTTGCGGAGCTGTCGGCGTGTCGGTCCACCAGAGGACGTAGATCGACACAGGGGGGCGCGGTGCACCGAGGCGGTCAGGTGGTGAGCGTCTCCCGCACCACGCCGTCCGGCTCCGCGACGTGCACGGGCACGCCGACCCCGAACTCCCGCAGCACCGCGAGGTCGGCCTCGGACACCGGAGCGTCGGTGACGACCGCCGCCGCCTCGAAGGTGCGGATGCCGCTGGAGGCGCCCGCCGCGACCGCCGCCCGCAGGGCCGAGGTGGTCAGCGCCGGGTCGCGGTTCTCCACCGTCGCGGCGGCATAGGTCCGGCCGTCGGTGTCGCGCACCGCCGCTCCCTCCCGCAGCCCGGTGTGCGGCGCGTAGGCCCGCAGCCGGGCCCCCCGCGCGAGGGTGACGATCTTGGCGTCCTCAGGGTCCACGTTCAGTCCTCCTGCTCCCCGGTGCGGCTGGCCAGCACCGTCGTGATCTGGTTGCGGCGGCCCGCCGCGGTCTCCGCGACGAGGGTGATCCCGCGCACGGTGCCGGTGGCTCCCGGGATGGGCACCCGGCCCAGGGCGCTGGCCAGCAGGCCCCCGACGGTCTCGACGTTCTCGTGCGGCAGCTCGACGTCGAACAGCTCCTCGAGGTCCTCCACCGGCAGCCTGGCGGTCACCCGGTAGGTGTCGCCGTCGAGCTGCTCGACCGGCGGGCGCTCCCGGTCGTACTCGTCGACGATCTCGCCGACGATCTCCTCGAGCACGTCCTCCATGGTGACCAGGCCGGCCGTCCCGCCGTACTCGTCGACGACCACGGCGATGTGCCCGAGCGAGGCCTGCATCTCCCGCAGCAGGTCGTCGACCGGCTTGCTCTCCGGCACGAAGACGGGCGCCCGCATGACGTCCTGGACCCTGCGGTCGGCGCCACCGTCCTCCGAGCGCTCGGTGCCCACGAGGTCCTTGAGGTAGGCGACGCCGAGGACGTCGTCGGCGCCGTCGCCGACGACGGGCACCCGGCTGAAGCCGCTGCGCAACGCGAGGTTGAGGGCCTGCCGCACGCTCTTGTCCCGCTCGATGAAGACCATGTCGGTGCGCGGGACCATGACCTCCCGGGCGATCGTGTCGCCGAGGTCGAAGACGTTGTCGATCATGTCGCGTTCGGCCTCCTCCACCACGCCGCGCTCCTGCGCGAGGTCGACGAGGTCGCGCAGCTCGGCCTCGGAGGCGAACGGCCCTTCGCGGAAGCCCTTGCCGGGGGTGAGCGCGTTGCCCAGCAGGATGAGCAGCCGCGGCACCGGCCCGAACACCTTCGTCAGGCCCAGCGCCAACGGGGCGCCGACGAGGGCGACCCGCTCCGCCTGCTGGCGGCCGATGGTCCGCGGCGCGACCCCGATGAAGACGTAGCTCACGACGACCATGACCGAGACGGCGAGCGCCACCGCCCAGGACCCGGCGATCCGGTCGACGCAGTACGACGTGACGATGCCGACCGCCGCCAGCTCAGCGGCAAGGCGCAGCAGCAGCAGCAGGTTGAGCGAGCGCGGGGGGTCGGCGAGCACGCGCTGCAGCCGACCCGCTCCGGCGCGTCCCTCACGGACCAGCCCCTCGACGCGGACCCGGCTGACCCGGGCGAGCGCCACCTCCAGGCAGGCCAGCAGGCCGGCGACGACCACGAACAGGGCGGCGACGAGCAGGGGCACGAGGTTCGTGCGGATCATGCGGGGAGGGTCATCGGTAGCTGCGGATCACGGGCCGGGGGTGCCCGCCTCGCGCCAGGACCGGAGCAGCTCCCCCTGCAGCCCGAACATCTCGGCGTGCTGCTCCGGGTCGCCGTGGTCGTAGCCGAGCAGGTGCAGCACCCCGTGCGTGCACAGCAGCTGCAGCTCGTCCTCGGTGCCGTGGCCGGCCCCGACGGCCTGCCGTGCCGCGACGGCCGGGCAGAGCACGACGTCACCGAGCACCGACGGACCCGCCTCCTCCGGCTCGTCGTGCCCGTCGTGCCCGTCGTGCCCGTCGTGCCCGACGCCGCGCGAGCCGCGCAGATCCAGCTCGTCCATCGGGAAGGCCAGCACATCGGTGGGGCCCGGCTCGCCCATCCACCGCACGTGCAGCTTCTCCATCTCCTCGACGTCGACCAGCAGCAGCGACAGCTCGGCGAGCGGCGAGACGCCGAGCCGGTCGAGCACGTGCCGGCAAACCCGGACGAGACCCTGCTCGTCGACGCGAACGCCGCTCTCGTTGGCGACCTCGATGCTCACCCGCGCGACCGGGTCGGACCAGGCGAGCGGATCAACGGGGGCCGCGCTTGGCGTCGTCGCGGCGGCCGGCTGCGCGCTGCGGCCCGCGCGGTCCGGGAGAGAGCGACTCCTGCTCCGCGTCGTAGGCCTCGTAGGCGTCGACGATGCGGCTGACCAGCTTGTGGCGCACCACGTCGGTGCTGGTCAGCTGCGCGAAGTGGACGTCGTCGACACCCTCGAGGATGTCGCGGACGACGCGCAGGCCGCTGGTCGTACCGCTCGGCAGATCGACCTGCGTGACGTCGCCGGTGATGACGATCTTGCTCCCGAAGCCGAGCCGGGTGAGGAACATCTTCATCTGCTCGGCGGAGGTGTTCTGCGCCTCGTCCAGGATGATGAACGCGTCGTTGAGGGTGCGGCCGCGCATGTAGGCCAGCGGGGCGACCTCGATGGTGCCCGCCGCCATGAGCCTCGGGATCGAGTCGGGGTCGAGCATGTCGTGCAGAGCGTCGTACAGCGGCCGCAGGTAGGGGTCGATCTTGTCGTACAGCGTGCCCGGCAGGAAGCCGAGCTTCTCCCCCGCCTCGACCGCCGGGCGGGTGAGGATCAGCCGGTTGACCTGCTTTGCCTGCAGCGCCTGCACGGCCTTGGCCATCGCGAGGTAGGTCTTGCCGGTGCCGGCCGGGCCGATCCCGAACACGATCGTGTGTCGGTCGATCGCCTCGACGTAGCGCTTCTGGTTGGCGGTCTTGGGCCGGATGGTGCGTCCGCGGTTGGACAGGATGTTGAGCGTCAGGACGTCGGCGGGCTTGTCGCCGTCGTCCCTGGTGAGCATCGTGAGGCTGCGCTCGACCGCGTCCCGGGTGAGCACCTCCCCCCGGTCGAGCAGCAGCAGCAGCTGCTCGAACAGGCCGGCGGCCAGCGCGTTGTCGGGCGGCGAGCCGGTCAGGGTGATCTCGTTGCCGCGGACGTGGACGTCGCTGCGGACCAGGCCCTCGACGACCCGCAGCAGCTCGTCGCCGCTGCCGAGCAGGCTGACCATCGAGTGCCCGCCGGGCACCACGATCCGGGTGGTCACGGGCCGGCCGGCACGGCCGGCCACGCCGGGGGTGGGGATGTCGGGCACGGTGCGGTTAGCCGCCTGCTCTCCCTCGGGGGACCGGACGCCTCAGCCTACCCGCGGGACCACTGCCGGCACGGTCGCCCCGGCGGACCTGCCCGCGACGGGCGTGACCCGCCACGGCGCTTCCGCTCAGCCGGGCGGCCAGCCGAGGCCCCGGCCGCCCAGGACGTGGACGTGCAGGTGATGCACGGTCTGCCCGCCGTCCGGGCCGGTGTTCATGACGAACCGATAGCCGCCGGTGAGCCCCTCCTGCCGCGCGACGGCGACCGCGGCGGACAGCACTTCGGCGACGGCCGCCGGGTCGGCGTCGGCGAGGGCCGCGACGTCCTCGTGGTGCTCGCGCGGCACGACGAGCACGTGGGACGGCGCCTGCGGCGTGATGTCCCGGAAGGCCACGGTCCGGTCGGTCTCGCGCACGACGTCCGCCGGCACCTCACCGGCCACCACGCGGCAGAACAGGCAGTCCGGCACGCTCAGTCCCCCTCCCGACGTCCTGGTCGCCAACGTATCGCTGAGCCAGCGCCGGCCGGGGCAGGGGCTCGGGCCTTACGATCGACAGGTGGGGGCCGTGGTCGAGGACGTGCTGGTCAGCGTGCCGACCTGGACGGTCTACCTGCTGGTGTTCCTCCTGCCGTTCGTGGAGTGCTCGCTGTTCGTCGGGTTCGTCTTCCCCGGCGAGACCGTCCTCGTGCTCGGGGGCGTGCTCGCGTCCGGCGCCCTGCCGGGCAGCGGTCGGGTCGGGCTGGTCACGCTGTGCGTCCTCGCCACCCTGGGCGCGGTGCTCGGCGACAGCGTCGGCTACGCGGCGGGCCGCCGCTACGGCCCCGCCGTGCAGCGCAGCCGGCTCGGCCGGCTCGTCGGACCGGCCCGCTGGCGGACGGCCGAGGGCTTCCTGCGCCGGCGAGGCGGCCCGGCGGTGTTCTTCGGTCGCTTCACGGCGCTGCTGCGGGCCCTCGTGCCGAGCGCGGCCGGCATGTCGCGGCTGCCGTTTCGGACCTTCCTCGCCTGGAACGCCGCTGGCGGGCTGGTCTGGGCCAACGGCTGCGTGCTCGGGGGCTACGCCGCGGGCGCGTCCTACCACCGGCTGGAGCGCTGGTTGGGGACCGGCGCCCTGGTGCTCACCGGTGCCGCCGGGGTGGCGCTGGTCGCGGTGCACCTGGTGCGGCGGTACCGAGGGCACGGGTCGCTGGTGCAGGAGGCGCTCGACCTGCCCGACGGGGACGACGCGGCTACCAGCGTCCCGTCCGGGCGCTGAGCACGGCGACGGCGGCCGCACCCGCCGTCGAGGTGCGCAGGACCGTCGGGCCGAGCCGCACCGCCGTGCCGCCCAGCGCCTCGAGCTCGTCCCCGGTGATGCCGCCCTCGGGCCCGACGACCAGCGCGACCTCGCCGGTCGCCGGCGGCGCCACCGAGGTGAGCCGGGTGCCGGCGTCCTCGTGCAGGACGAGGACGGTGGCGTCGGCCAGCCGGGTCCGCAGCGCGCCGGTGCTGTGCAGCGACGCGATCCGCGGCACCCGCGAGCGGCGCGACTGCTTGGCGGCCTCGCGCGCGCTGGCCTGCCACCGCTCGCGCTGCCGGTCGCCGCGCTCGCCCTTCCACTGCATGACGCAGCGGGCCGCCTGCCACGGCAGCACCTCGTCGACGCCGACCTCGGTGGCCAGCTCGACGGCGAGCTGGCCGCGGTCACCCTTGGGCAGTGCCTGGACGAGCATCAGCCGCGGCGCCGGCTCCGGCTCGTACGCCCGCCCGACCACCTCCAGCAGCAGCTCGTCGCGGCCGACCCGCAGGACCCGGCAGTCCGCGCGGGTGCCCCGGCCGTCGACGAGGTCGACCGCCTCCCCCGGCTGCAGCCGCCGGGAGCCGGCGGCGTGCCGGCCCTCGGGGCCCGCGAGCAGGACGCGGTCGCCGGCGAGATCGTCGGCCAGGAAGACCGGCGCGCTCACCGGCGCCGGCGGCCGAACAGGCCCGAACCCCTCCCCGAGCTGCTGGGGCGCTCCTCGCCGCGCAGGGCGGCGAGCTCGCGCAGCAGGCGCTCCTGCTCGGCGTCGAGCCGGGTGGGGACCTGCACGTCGAGGTGCACGTGCAGGTCGCCGCGGCCGGTTCCGCGCAGGTGCGGTACGCCGCGTGCCCGCAGGGTGAGCACCTCCTCGGGCTGGGTGCCCGGCGCGATGTCGATCTGCTCCTCGCCGTCGAGGGTCTCGAGCTTGAGGCTGGTGCCGAGCGCGGCCGCCGTCATCGGCAGCGCCTGCGAGACGTGCAGGTCGTCGCCGTCGCGCCGAAACAGCGTGTGCTCACGCTCGATCACCTCGACGAACAGGTCGCCGGCCGGTCCCCCGCCGGGGCCGACCTCGCCCTCGCCGGTGAGCCGGATGCGCATGCCGCTCTCGATGCCGGCCGGGACCTTGACGGTCAGGGTGCGCCGGGTCCGCACCCGACCGTCGCCGCCGCACTCCCCGCAGGGGGTGGGGATGACCGTGCCGGTGCCCTGGCAGCGTGGGCACGCGCGGGTCGTCATGACCTGCCCGAGGAAGCTGCGCTGCACCTGCTGCACCTCACCCGCCCCACGGCAGGTCTCGCACACGTGCGGGTGGGTGCCCGGTGCCGCCCCCGCACCGGTGCAGGTGGGGCAGACCACCGCCGTGTCGATGCTCAGCTCCCGGCTGGTCCCGAAGACCGTCTCGGACAGGTCGCACTCGATCCGGATCAAGGCGTCGGCTCCTTGCCGGACTCGGCTGCGGGGGCCGCGGCCGGTGCCGCCCCCGAAGAACGCGTCCATGATGTCGCCGAGGCCCCCGAAGCCCTGGGCGAACGGGTTGCCCGCGCTGCCCGGGCCGGAGGACAGCGGGTCGCCGCCGAGGTCGACGACCTGGCGCTTCTGCGGGTCCGACAGCACCTCGTAGGCCGCCGTCACAGCCTTGAAGCGCTCCTGCGCGGCCGGGTCGGGGTTCACGTCCGGGTGCAGCTGGCGGGCCAGCTTGCGGTAGACCTTCTTGATCTCGTCGTCGCTCGCGTCGCGCGCGACCCCGAGGTCGCCGTAGTAGTCGGCCACGGTCACCTTCCTGCCAGCCGGGTGGTCATGGTTCAGCTGCCCGCGAGCAGGTCGCCGACGTAGCGGGCCACCGCCCGCACGCTGCTGATGTTTCCTGCGTAGTCCATCCGAGTGGGCCCGAGGACGCCGAGCCCGGCGTACGCGCCAGCCTCGGGGCCGTAGCCGACGGTGACCACGGAGGTGGACCGCAGACCCTCCACGCTGTTCTCCTCGCCGATCTTGACGTGCACGGTGGTGGGGTCGTTGACCTCGCCGATGAGCTTGAGCAGCACCACCTGCTCCTCGAGCGACTCGAGGACCGGTCGCAGGGTCTGCGGGAAGTCCAGGGCGTGCCGGGTGAGGTTGGCGGTGCCGCCGAGGGCGATGCGCTCCTCGGGCTTGTCGACCAGCGTCTCCAGCACGACGGCCATGATGCTGGTCAGCACCGGGCGGATGGCGGCCGGCGCGTCGCCCGGCAGGTCCGACAGGGCGGCGGGGGCATCGACCAGGCGGGCGCCGTGCAGGCGGGCGCAGAAGGCCTGTCGCAGCTGCGCGACGTCGTCCTCGGACAGCGCCACGGGCAGCTCGAGCACCCGCTGCTCCACCCGGCCGGTGTCGGTGATCAGCACGAGCAGCAGCCGGTGCGGCGCGAGATGCACGATCTCGAGGTGGCGCACCACGCTGCGCGACAGGCTCGGGTACTGCACGACCGCCACCTGGTGGGTGAGCTGGGCAAGCAGCCGGACCGTGCGCCGCACGACGTCGTCGAGGTCGACGGCCCCTTCGAGGAAGCTCTGGATCGCCCGGCGCTCGGCGACGGACAGCGGCTTGACCTGCGCCAGCCCGTCGACGAACAGCCGGTAGCCCTTGTCGGTCGGGATGCGGCCGGCGCTGGTGTGCGGATGGGTGATGTAGCCCTCGTCCTCCAGCGTCGCCATGTCGTTGCGCACGGTGGCGGGGCTGACCCCGAGCCCGTGCCGCTCGGCGAGGGACTTGCTGCCGACCGGCTCGTTCGTCGAGACGTAGTCCATGACGATGGCCCGCAGGACCTCGAGCTTGCGGTCGTCGAGCACGGGTCACCTCCGGCTGGCACTCCTCGTCGCGGAGTGCCAAGCATACGGGGGCGCCCAGATGCGGCGGTCTCGGCGGCCGCGGGGCGGGCTGACCACGGCCCCCACCTACCCGAGAAGCTCCGGCCCGGGGCCGTCAGCCAGGGACCGGCGCCGCAGCGGCGGCGACCGGGGACGCGCCGTCGCCCTCCGGGAAGTGGCAGGCCGCCAGGTGCCCGGGGGCGTGCTCCACCAGCGGCGGCTCGACCGTGCGGCAAACCTCCTGCGCCTTCCAGCAGCGGGTGTGGAAGCGGCAGGCCGGCGGCGGCGAGGCCGGGCTCGGCGGGTCGCCCTGCAGTCGGATCCGGGCCCGGCTGTCGCGCCGCTCGGGGTCGGGCACCGGGACCGCCGACAGCAGCGCCGTGGTGTAAGGGTGCTTGGGCCGCTCGTAGACCTCGGTGCGCTCGCCGACCTCGACGATCTTCCCGAGGTACATGACCGCCACCCGGTCGGCGATGTGCCGGACGACCGACAGGTCGTGGGCGATGACGACGTAGGTGAGGCCGAGCTCGGTCTGCAGGTCCTCGAGCAGGTTGACGACCTGCGCCTGGATCGAGACGTCCAGCGCCGAGACCGGCTCGTCCGCGATGATCAGCTTGGGCCGCAGCGCGAGGGAGCGGGCGATGCCGATCCGCTGTCGCTGCCCGCCGGAGAACTCGTGGGGATAGCGGTTGTAGTGCTCCGGGTTGAGCCCCACGAGCTCGAGCAGGTCCTGCACGGCTCGTTTGGTGCCGTGCTCGGTCTGCACCTTCTGCAGCCGGAACGGCGCCCCGACGATCGTGCCGACGGTGTGCCGCGGGTTGAGCGAGGAGTAGGGGTCCTGGAAGATCAGCTGTACGTCCTTGCGGAGGGGGCGCAGCTGCGCCGCCGACAAGTGCGTGATGTCGCGCCCGTCGAGCACGATCTTCCCGCCGGTGGGCTCGGCGAGCCGGCAGAGCAGCCGCCCCGTCGTCGTCTTGCCGCAGCCGGACTCCCCGACCAGCCCCAGGGTCTGGCCGGGCAGGACCGACAGGTCGATCCCGTCGACCGCGCGGACGGCCCCGACCTGCCGCCGCAGCACGCCGTGCGTGATCGGGAAGTACTTCTGCAGTCCGGTCGCGGTCAGCAGCGCCTCGCCGGCCGGGGTCGCCGGCGGATCGAGGTCCAGACGGGTGCTCACGCCGCCCCTGTCCGAGCCCACGGCGACCTCACAGCTTCGGCCGGATCTCGTCGGCCCAGATCCGCTCCCGGTCCGAGGTGGGAAGGTGACAGGCCACCAGGTGTCCGGGCGAGGCCGCCCGCAGCTGCGGCACCTCGGTCGTGCTGCGCTCACCGTTGCGGACGCAGTAGGGGCAGCGGGGGTGGAAGGCGCACCCGGGCGGCACCCGGATCAGGCTCGGCGGCGTCCCGGCGATCGGCAGCAGCCGCTCCTGCCGGTCGCGGTCCAGCCGCGGCATCGAGCCGAGCAGGCCCCAGGTGTAGGGGTGCTCGGGACGGGCGAACACGTCGCGGCAGCTGGCGTACTCCACGGGCCGGCCCGCGTACATGACCAGCACGTCGTCGGCGATCTCCGCCACCACCCCGAGATCGTGGGTGATGAGGATGACCGCGGAGTCGAACTCCGCCTGCAGGTCGCGGATCAGGTCGAGGATCTGCGCCTGCACGGTCACGTCGAGGGCCGTCGTCGGCTCGTCGGCGATGAGCAGCTCCGGGTCGCAGGACAACGCCATCGCGATCATGGCCCGCTGTCGCATGCCGCCGGAGAACTGGTGCGGGTAGTCGTCGACCCGGGCAGCCGGCTGGGGGATGCCGACCCTTCCCAGCATGTCGACAGCGTGCCGGCGCGCGGTCCGCCTGCTCACCGCGTTGTGCACGCGGTACGCCTCGACAATCTGGGCACCGACCGTGTAGTAGGGGTGCAGCGCCGACAGCGGGTCCTGGAAGATCATTGACATCTTCTTGCCCCGGAGCTGCCGGACCCGCTCCGCACTCGCGGCCACGAGCTCCTCGCCGTCGAGCCAGACCTCGCCGGACACCTGGGCGTGACGGCCCTTGTGCAGCCCGAGCAGGGCCAGGCTCGTCACGCTCTTGCCCGAGCCCGACTCCCCCACGATCCCGAGGGTGCGGCCGCGCTCCAGGCGAAACGAGAGCCCGTCGACCGAGCGCACCAGGCCGTCGTCGGTCGGGAAGTGCACGCGCAGGTCGCGCACGTCGAGGAAGCCGCCGGGCCCGGACCGCTGCTGCCCGGCAGGTACTGGTGTGCCGGCCGGCCCCGTGCGGAGCGTCGCCATTCAGTACCTCACCTTCGGGTCCAGCGCCGCGTAGACGACGTCCACGACGAGGTTGGCCAGCACGATGAAGAAGGCACCGACCATGGTGACGCCCAGCACCTCGGGCAGGTCGTTGCTGCTGATCGCATCGACGGCGAGCTTGCCGACGCCGGGCAGCGAGAAGGTCGTCTCGGTGAGCACCGCACCGCCGAGCAGCAACCCCAGGTCGAGGCCGAAGATCGTGACGATCGGCGTGAGCGCGGAGCGCAGGCCGTGCTTGACGACCACCGTGCGCTCCGGCAGGCCCTTGGCCCGCGCGGTGCGGATGTAGTCCTCGTTCATGGTCTCGAGCATGCCCGCCCGGGTGAGCCGGGCATAGAGCGCCGCGTAGAGAAACGCGAGCGTCACCCAGGGCAGCACCAGGTTGCGCGCCCACGTCACCGGATCCTGGGTCAGCGGCACGAAGCTGACATTGGGGAAGATCGGCCACTTGTAGCTGAACAGCGCCAGCGACAGCAGCCCGGTGAAGAAGATCGGCAGTGAGACCCCGGCCAGCGCCACGGCCATCGCCGCCCGGTCGAACACGCTGCCGCGCCGCAGCGCGGACAGCACGCCCACGGCCACGCCCGTGACCACCCAGAGCAGCGACGCCCCCGCGGCCAGCGACAGTGTCACCGGCAACCGGTCGAGCAGCAGCGGCCAGACCGGCTGGTGGTTCTTGAACGAGTAACCGAAGCAGGGCGCCGGGCAGCGTTCGACGGTCGGCCCGAACTGGTAGTCGGCCCCCGCGACGATGCCTTTGACGAACCGGCCGTACTGCAGCAGCACCGGGTCGTCCAGGCCGAGCGTCTCCTTGACGGCCGCCACCGCCTCCGGGCTGGGGTCGCGCCCGACGTACTGGGTCGCCAGCTGGTCGGTCGTCTGTCCCGCCAGGCGCGGTACCAGGAAGAAGATCCCGAACGTCACCAGGCTGACGACGAGCAGGAGTCCGATGCCGGCGAGGACCCGGCGGATGATGAATGCGACCACGGACGACGGCGCCGACGGCCGGCGGGGGATGCGCTCCCCGCCGGCCGTCCCTGCCTCCACCTGCTCTCCCGCTCAACCCTGCGCCAGTCCTGCCACTACTTCTTGATTACTTCTTGATGCCGAGCCCCACGTAGCTGTACATGCCGTACGCCGGGGTGACGAAGACGTTGGTCAGCTCCGGGTTGCGGTAGAGCAGTGCCTTCTCGTAGACGATCGGGATGATGGCGGCCTGCTCCATGACCTTCCGGTCGATCTGGGTCCAGATCTTGTTGCGCTCGTCGACTCCGTCGGTCGTCAGGCTGTCGTCGAGCAGCTTGTCGATGGACGGGTCGTTGAGCTCGGACAGGTTGGTGTTGCCGGAGGCCTTGATGGCCCGGCTGTCGACGACCTGCTGCAGGAACCCGTAGCCCGACGGCCAGTCGGCGCCCCAGCCCATGAACATCAGGCCGACCTTGTTCTGGGCGACGAAGTTGGTCGAGCCCGCGTAGTTGGCGAAGTACTGGCCCGACGGGAAGGTCTGGATCGAGGCCTTGATGCCGACCTTGTCCAGCGCCTGCTGCAGCGCCTGCGCACCGGCGACCTCCTTCGGCCGGTTGTTGCGGGCGGTGATGACCGTCTCGAAGCCGTTCGGCTGGCCGCACTCGGCCAGCTCGGCCTTGGCCTTGTCGACGCTGCCGGTCTTGTCCTGGAGCAGGCCGTACATGTCGGCCTTCTCGTAGCCGAGCACCGTCGGAGGCATCATCGTCGTGGCAATGTCACCGCTGGTGGGGCCGCCGTAGGCGGTCTGCAGGTCGGTGTGGTTGGCCGCGAGGATGGCCGCCTTCCGGCAGTGCACGTTGTCGAACGGCGGCGTCTTCGTGGAGATCGCGATGTAGCGCATGAACCCGGTGAGCGGGTTGTCGGCGTTCTTCTTGAGGTTCGGATCGGACAGCACCTTCGCCTGCGACGCGGCCTGGACACCGGTGCCCGCCAGGTCGAGGTCGGCCGAGCCGGCCGTGAGCCGGTTGTCGAGGTCGTTGGCCTCGACCTTGAGCGTCACGTCGATGTTGTCGACCAGCTGGGTGCGGTTGGGGTCGTTCGCCGGGTCCCAGCTGGGGTTCTTGCTCAGCTTCATCGACTTGCCGGGCTCGTAGCTGTCGATCTTGTATGGGCCGGTCGAGAGCGGGTGCAGCTGGTAGTCGGCGCCGGTGTCCTTGGCGGCCGGGACGGGCATCGTCTGCGGCAGCGTGGCGAGGAAGTCGAACTCGGCGAACGGCTGCTGCAGCTTGAACACGATGGTCTTGTCGTCGGGGGTCTCGATGGGCACCAGGCCGAGCTTGTCTGGCGAGGTGTCCTTGTACGGCCCGGGGTAGTCGGTGCCGAGCAGCTGGTTGAAGTAGGTCGGGCCGTTGGAGAACACGTCCGGTGCGTAGTTGCTGCGCTCGACCGCGTACTTGACGTCCTTGCTGGTGACCGGGGAGCCGTCCTCGTACTTCAGGCCGTCCTTGAGCTTGTAGGTCCAGGTCTTGCCCGCATCGCTGGACACGCCGGGGGCCTCGGCGAGGTCGGGCACAACCTCGGGCTTGCCCGGCTGGTTCTTGTAGGTCATCAGGGCCCGGCCGTAGTTGCGGGCGAAGTTCCAGGCGAACGAGTAGTAGGTGTTGCCGGGGTCGGGCGAGTCCCAGTCGTCGGGGTGGACGAGCTTGAGGGTGCCGCCCTTGGCGTCGGAGGCGTTGACGATCTTCTCGGAGCCGGCGTCGAAGGCGGCCGGGGCGGAGGACCCGCTGCCGCTGCTGCCGGTGCCGGTGCCGGTGCCGCCGTTGTCGCTGCTCCCGCCACCGCAGGCCGCGGCGACGGTCACCGTCAGCACCGCGGTCGCGGCTGCCGTCGACCTTCTGCGCGTTGTCATGAGTGGTGCTCCCTCGGTCGTGAGTGCGGGGTGGACGGACGGGACGGGACGGGGTGGGCCGGGTCAGCGGGCACGGGGGTCGAGCGCGTCGCGCAGCCCGTCCCCGAGCAGGTTGAAGGCGAGGACGGTGATGAAGATCGCCATGCCGGGGACGACCATGAAGGCCGGCGCGATCGAGTAGAACGGCACGGCCGTGGAGAGCATCCCGCCCCACGAGGGGGTCGGCGGCTGGATGCCGACACCCAGGAACGACAGCGCCGCCTCGAACAGGATGTTGGTCGGGATGAGCAGCGTCGCGTAGACGATGATCGGCGCGTAGAGGTTGGGCAGCAGCTCCCGGACGAGGATGTACGTCGTGCGGGCACCCATGCTGCGCGCCGCCTCGACGTACTCCCGCTCGCGCAGCGACAGCGTCTGCCCGCGGATGATCCGGCCGATGTACGGCCAGTTGAAGAATCCTATGATGAAGATGAGGACAGCGATGTGCAGCGCGTCGCCGGTCAGCCCGAAGGCCTCGTTGCGCACCACGCCGGCCAGGGCGATCGCGAACAGCAGCAGCGGGAAGGCAAGGAACACGTCCATGACCCGACTGATGACGGTGTCGACCCAGCCGCCCTTGTAGCCCGCGACGACGCCGAGGGTCACGCCGATGACGACCGACAGCAAGGTGGCGAGGAAGGCGACGAGCAGCGAGATCCGGGCGCCGTAGACGATCCGGCTGAACACGTCGCGGCCGTTGACCGGCTCGACGCCGAGCAGGAAGTCACGGCGGATGCCGCCGTAGGGCCCCTTGGCGCGGCTGAAGGTCGGGTCGATGAGGTCGGAGTGGAACTCGTTGGGTGGGTGCCCGAACAGCTTCACCAGGACGGGCGCGAAGACCGCCATGAGCACGAGCAGGACGATGACGACGCCGCCGCCGAGCGCGACCTTGTCGCGCTTGAGGCGGAGCCAGGCGATCTGGCCCAGCGAGCGCCCCTCGATCGCGACCCCACCGGCCAGGACCGCCTCGGGCGCCGCGGTGGCGGCCGAGCCGGTGACCTCGAGCGGCGCAGTCACCGGCGACCCCTTCCCCACGTCCCTGTCACGTCTGGTGGACGCAACGACCCCCGGCACCCTCTTGGGGTGGCGCGTGGACTGTAGGGCCGGCCCGTGTCGCTCGGCAGCAGCATCGGCCGCACTCGGATAACGATCCCGACACGGTCCCCCGGACCTACCCCGGCGGCTCCCGGCCGCGCAGCACGAGCGCCAGCTCGAAGCGTCGCTGGGGATCGGCCAGGTCGGCGCCGAGCAGGTCGCGCAGCAGCCCCATCCGGTAGCGCACCGTCTGCGGGTGGATGGCGAGCTCGGCGGCCACCGCCTGGCGGTCGCCGTGGTGCGCCAGCCACGCGCGCAGCGTGTCGAGCAGCCGCTCCCGGCTGCGGGGGGTGAGGCCGGCGAACGGCGCCAGGCGGCGCACCGACAGCTCGGCGAGCGCCAGCGGGTCGGCGCCGACGACGAGCGCGGCCAGGCGGTCCTCCACCCGCTGCACGCCGTGGACCTCGCCCCCGGCAGCGCGGCGCACCAGCGCGGCCGACAACCGCGCCTCGTGCCACACCCGCGGCAGCCCCACGACCGAGGGGCGCCCGGCGAGCAACCGCTCCAGCCGGTCGCGCTGGCCCGGCCCGTCGACGTCGGGAAGCAGCAGCAGGGCCGTGCCGGAGCCGTCGTCCTCCGCCGCCAGCAGCGCCCGCCCGTCCCACCGGGAGGCGATCTCCCGGCCGGCGCGGACCGGCACGAGGACCGCGGTCAGGGTGGCCGGCGGCTGCCAGCCCGCAACCGTCGCAGCCTCCTCGGCCTGCCACGGCGGCACCTCCGACAGCAGGAGCCGCGCCAGCGTGCGGTGCCGGCGCTCCCGGTCACCCGCGAGCGCCGACTGCTCGGCGGTGAAGCCCTCGGCGCTGGCCGCGGACAGCTCGTCGATGTAGGCGAAGACCGCGGCGGCGAGCTCGACGAGGTCGCGGGCCGGCAGCCCGGCCGCCAACCCCATCTGCGCCAGCCGGGCCCAGGCGACCCGCGCGCCGGTGCGGTAGGCCCCGAGCAGCGCGTCCAGGGAGCGGCCGACCCGGGCCTCGCCGCGGCCGAGCTCGGTGTAGACCTCGCGCCCCCGCGCGGCGCGGTCCTCGTCGGCACCGGGCTCCTCGCCCGCAAGCGACAGGAAGCGCGCGAGGGCCAGTTGCACCCCGCGGCGGACCCCGGCCCCGAAGGCGCCCTCCAAGGGCCGGGCGTAAGCCGGCACCTCGCGGGCGATCGCCCCGAGGACCTCGTCGGCCAGCGCCGGCAGCTGCGCCACCAGCTCCTCGGCCAGCTGCGGCGGCAGCCGCAGCGACAGCGGTCCGGTCATGACGCCACCCTGCCAGCCGCACGCCGGTGCCGCGCGCGGACGAACCGGTCATACCACGCGGCGGCCGGAGGGTGCGCCGTAGCCTGGAGACACTGGTCGCCCACAGTGGCGGCCCGACCACAGTCTGGAGAGCCACGTGGACGGCACCTCCCCGCACAGCAGCCCGCTGACCCGACGCACGTTCCTCGCGGCGCTGGGGGCGGCGGCCGGCTCGACGCTCGTGCCCGTGGCTGGGGCGCAGGCCGCAGGCAGCGGCCCCAGCCTGACCGGCCGGCGGTCGGTCTCGACGGCGATGCACGTCCACGCCAGCTGGTCCGAGGGCGTCGCCAGCTGGGAGGCGCAGTTCACCGAGGCGACCAGCCTGGGCGTCGATCTGCTGTGCATGACCGACCACGACCACAGGATGCTGGCCTACAAGTACCTGGTGCACCTGGGCGGGGCCCGCCTGGACCCGCTGTCCAGCGGGGCCGCCGCCGCGCGGGACGCCAGCCGCAGCGGCGGTTCGCTGCATCTACGGGTCGAGAGCGCCGGCAGCGCCCCGGCGACTTCCGGGCTGGAGGTCGAGCGCAGGCCCCAGGCGGTCAACCGGCTGCGCACGAACATCGCCGGAACGACCCTGAGGCACACCTTCGGCGTCTCCCGCCTCGACCCGGGCACGACGTACGAGGTCGTGGTCGGGCTGTCCCACCACCCGGCCGGCGGCGGCCGGCCCGCCGGTGAGCTGTCCCTGCGCTACCGCTTCGGGGACCTCGCGCGCGGGCGGCTGCTGGAGGACCGCGGCCTGGTCGGGGTGGTGACCGCGCCGGGCCCCCCGGCCGGGACCGTCGAAGTGCTGGCGCTGGAGCAGGATGCCCGCGCCCTGTGGCCCGACATCTTCGAGATCGACAACGGCTTCGTCAGCCTGGCCTTCGTCGTCACCAGCCCGCATGCGGGCGCCGTGGCCGACGTGTCGGTGCAGGACGTGGAGATCGTGCGCACCGAGAGCGACGCGGCGTCGGTGGTGCGCAACCAGCGCCGGATCATCGACACTTACGCCCCGCGCTTCCCGGGCCTGGTGGCCCGGCCGGACGTGGAGGTCAGCCAGCAGGAGCCGCACGTCAACGTCTTCGGTGTCCCGCAGTTCCTGCCGGACCAGGCCGACACGACCCCGGCGCGGTTCGAGGCGTACTACCCGCAGATGATCGCCGGGGTGCACCGGGACGGCGGGGTGGTGTCGTACAACCACCCGTTCGGCGCCGACGGCGGGCCGGTCCTCAGCCGGGCGGCGCAGGACGACAAGCGCCGCGCGGTGTTCTCGAAGATGTGGGCCGACGACCTCTACGGCTGCGACCTCCTCGAGGTCGGCTACCAGATCCGCGGCCAGGTCAACATCGACACCCACCTCGCCCTGTGGGACACCTTCTCCCGCCGCGCCCGCTTCCTGACCGGAAACGGCGTCAACGACGACCACAACGGCAAGCACTGGGCCGGTCTGGGCAACGGCTTCGCCACCGGCATCTGGGCGGCGTCGACCGGCAACCCCGACGTGATGGCGGCGCTGCGCGGCGGCCGGGCCTACGCCAAGCACCTCGGCACCTGGAGCACCGGCGAGATCGATCTGCTCGTCGACGGGACCGTGCCGATGGGCAAGGCCGACGTCAGCAGCGCCGGCAGCCGGATGCTGGCGGTCTACGTGGGCTCCGCGCCGACCGGCGGCGTCGTGCAGCTCGTGCAGGGGGTGGTCGACGGAGCCGGCCAGGACCCGAAGACGTTCGTGCTGGACACCATCCCCGCGTCCGCGTTCACGGGCGGCAGCGGCACCGTGCTGCGCCAGGTCGACACCACGACCTCGTGCTTCGTGCGCGCGCAGGTGCGCAACCAGGGCGGCCGGATCATCGGCATCGGCAACCCGGTCTGGCTGCTGCGGGAGCCACCGGCCCACGGGATCCCGGGGGCGCGTCAGGCCTGAGCGGCGGACAGCGCGACGGCGGGGCCGCAGCCTCCTGGAGGTGCGACCCCGCCGTCGTCGTTCTGGGGCTAGCGCGCCGGGCTGCTGCTCCGGCCGGCGTACGGGCCGCCGGTGCGGGGCCCGGCGGCGCTGCCCGGGCGACCCGAGGGGGCGCCGGGACGGCGGGGCCGGCCGGCACCGGAGCGGCCCCGGGGGCTGTGGATGCGCGGCTGGACGACGATCACCTGGCCGGACTCGGCGACCTCGCGTACGGCCGGGTGGCCGGGGATGACGGCGACGGCGTTGGCCTCCACGCCTGCGCGCTCGCGCATCCGCTGGTGGTCGCGCACCTGGTCGGACAGGACGAACGACACGACCGTGCCGGTGTTGCCGGCCCGGGCGGTGCGCCCGGAGCGGTGCAGGTAGTCCTTGTGGTCGGCCGGGGGGTCGTAGTGCACGACCAGATCGACGTCGTCGACGTGGATGCCGCGGGCCGCGACGTCGGTGGCGACGAGCACCCGGGCGTGCCCGGTGCTGAAGTCGTCGAGCGCCTTCTTGCGCGCGCCCTGGGTGAGGTTGCCGTGGATGGCCGCGGCCTCGACGCCCATCGTGCGCAGCTGGGTGGCGAGGCGGTCCGCGCCGTGCTTGGTGCGGACGAAGAACAGCGTCCGGGCCGGCCGGGCGGCGATCTCCGCGGCGATGTCGGTCTTCGCCGAGTGCGTGACCGCGAACACCTTGTGATCCATCGCGTCGATCGGCGACTCGGCGGAGGCGACCGCGTGCATCGCCGGGTCGTGCAGGAACGTCCGCACCAGCCGGTCGACACCACGGTCCAGCGTCGCCGAGAACAGCATCCGCTGGCTGTCGGCCGGGGTCAGGTCGAGCAGCGCGGTGACGGCCGGCAGGAAGCCCAGGTCGGCCATGTGGTCGGCCTCGTCCAGCACGGTCATCTCGATCTGCGACAGGTCGCACTCGCGCTGGTCGATGAGGTCCTGCAACCGGCCTGGAGTGGCGACGACTACGTCGACGCCGCGGCGCAGCTGGTCGATCTGCCGGCCCATCGAGGCACCGCCGTAGACGGTGCACAGCTTGAGGTCGAGCGGCTGGCCGAGCGGCGCGAGCGCGTCGTGCACCTGCTGGGCGAGCTCGCGGGTGGGCACGAGCACCAGGGCCCGTGGCCGGTTGGTGGTGCGGCGCCCCCCGACCAGGCGGGCGAGCATCGGCAGGCCGAAGGCGAGCGTCTTGCCCGAGCCGGTCTGACCCCGGCCGAGGACGTCGCGGCCGGCGAGGGCGTCGGGCAGGGCCCGCACCTGGATCGCGAACGGCGAGGACATGCCGCGACGCGCCAGCGCCGTGACGAGGGTGTCGGGCAGGCCGAGTTCGCCGAAGGTCGGGACGACCTCGGGCACGGGGGCCTCGGCGGCGGCGTCCAGAGCGAGCTCGAGCTCGTTCTTCACCGGTACGCGCAAGGAGGGGGACGAGGACGGGCGGCGCGAGGACGCGCCGCGCGAGGGACGCCCGGAGGACGGGCGGGGCTGCCGGGGGGCAGGCACAGAAGAGCTCCATCACCATCAGGGGTCGCGACGTGTGTTCCAGCGCGAGGGCCTGACCGGCGACGGACGACGGTAGGAGGAGCGCGTACGCAACGACCTCACGGGCGGCTCGCCCGCGGGAGTGGACGGCACGACAGGCCGTCGAAGGGACAGCGTACGCGGCGGCCGGGACATTCCTGCGCGTACCGGCTGTGCGCTGCGTCACCGGTGCCTACGCTCACCGCATGACACAGCCGGTGCGCTCCGAGGACACCCTGCTGGCGCTGGGCGCCCACCTGTCCTGGGTGGTCGGGTTGCCGATCGTCGTTCCGCTGATCGTCTTCCTCGTGAAGGGCAACAACCCGTTCGTGCGGCTGCACGCGGCGGAGGCGCTGAACTTCCACATCTCCACCACCGTCTACGCCGCGGTGTCGGCGGTTCTCATCATCGTGCTCGTCGGGTTCGTGCTGCTCGCCGTGCTCGGCGTCTTCTTCCTGGTCTGCACCGTGCTCGCCGCCGTCGCCGCCGGCCAGGGCCGGTCCTACCGCTACCCGCTGACCCTGCACCTGGTGCGCTGATCAGTCGACGAGGTCACGGACGACGGCGTCCGCGAGCAGCCGCCCGCGCAGGGTGAGCACCGCCCGCCCGGCGGCGTGGGCGGCCGGCTCGAGCAGTCCGCTGGCGACGTGCCGCCCCGAGGCGGCGAGGCCGGCCGGGTGCAGCACGTCCAGCGACAGGCCCTCGCGCAGCCGCACCTCGAGCAGCACCCGCTCGAGGCGGCGGTCCTCGGCCGTGAGGACCTCCCGGCCGGCGCCGGGCGAGCCGGCGGCGAGACGATCCGCCCAGGTCGTCGGGTGCTTGGCGTTCCACCACCGCACCCCGGCGACGTGGCTGTGTGCCCCCGGCCCGACCCCCCACCAGTCCGCGCCGCGCCAGTAGCCCAGGTTGTGCCGGCAGGGCTCGCCCCAGTTGCTCACCTCGTACCACCCGAGGTCCCCCAGCGCGGCCTCGGCGAGCAGGTAGCGGTCGGCGAGCACGTCGTCGTCCGGCGCCGGCAGCAGGCCGCGCGCGACGTCGCGCCCCAGTGCCGTGCCGTCCTCGACGATGAGCGCGTACGCCGAGACGTGCGTCGGGGCCGCCTCGCGGGCGGCCGCCAGCGAGCGACGCCAGTCGTCGTCGCTCTCGCCAGGCGTGCCGTAGATGAGGTCGAGGGACACCTGCTCGAACCCGGCGGCGAGGGCCTCCCGGGCGGCGGCCTGCGGACGGCCGGCGACGTGGGTGCGGTCCAGCACCCGCAGCACGTGCGCGGCCGCCGACTGCATGCCGAACGAGATGCGGGTGAAGCCACCCTCGCGCAGCGCCGCCAGCGACGCCGGGCCGACCGAGTCGGGGTTGGCCTCGGTCGTGACCTCCGCGCCGGGCGCCAGTCCGAAGCAGTCGGCGACCGCACGCAGCACCCGGACCAGGTCGGCGGCGGGCAGCAGGGTCGGCGTACCGCCTCCGACGAACACCGTGTCGACGGGCACCGGGCCGAGCACCCGCCGGGCCAGGCGCACCTCGGCGACGGCGCTGTCGGCCCAGGAGGAGTGCAGCGCGTCCAGGCCGGTGTAGGTGTTGAAGTCGCAGTAGCCGCAGCGGGCCGCGCAGAACGGCACGTGCACGTAGACCCCGAAAGGTCGCCGCACCCGCACGCCGTGGGGGAGCGCACCGCCGGTCGGGACGGGCTCGCCGGCGGGAAGGGCACTGGGCACGTCCCAGTGTCGTCGACGTCCGCGCCCGGCACGCCGCCGCGTCGACCCCGGTGCGCCCACGGCGAACCGTGTTGCGGGCCGGGGCCGGGTGCGGTCTTGTGGGCATCTCGGAGAGGGGCGACACCGTGCCGGACGCGATCGTCGTCGAGGGCCTCGTCAAGGCGTTCGGGGCAACCCGCGCACTCGACGGCGTCTCGCTGTCGGTGCCGGAGGGCAGCGTGCTCGGCGTGCTCGGCCCCAACGGAGCCGGCAAGACTACGGCGGTGCGGGTGCTGACCACGCTGCTGCGACCGGACTCCGGTCGCGCGGAGGTGCTCGGGATCGACGTGCTGCGCCAACCCGACCGGCTGCGCCGGGTCATCGGCCTGGCCGGCCAGTACGCCGCCGTCGACGAGAAGCTCACCGGCCGGGAGAACCTGCTGCTCGTCGGCCGGCTCTACCACCTGCCCAAGGCCGAGGTGGCCGCCCGGGCCGACGCGCTGCTGGAGCGGTTCGACCTCACGGGGGCGGCCCGCCGGGTGGTGCGCACCTACTCCGGCGGCATGCGGCGGCGCCTCGACCTGGCCGCGTCGCTGGTCAACCGGCCCCGGGTCCTGTTCCTCGACGAGCCCACGACCGGGCTCGACCCGCGCAGCCGGCTGGGCCTGTGGGAGGTCATCGAGGACCTCGTCCGCGACGGCACGACCCTGCTGCTGACCACGCAGTACCTCGAGGAGGCCGACCGGCTCGCCGACCGGATCGCGGTGATCGACACCGGGCGGGTCATCGCCGAAGGCACCAGCGACCAGCTCAAGGACAAGGTGGGCGGGGCGATGCTCGTGGTCCGCGCCGCCGACACCGGGCAGGGCGAGCAGGCGGCCCGGGTGCTCGGCGGACTCGGCCGCGGCGAGGTCACCCGAAGCGCGGCCGGCGAGCTCACGCTGCCGGCCGACGGCGTCGCGCTCGTCGCCGACGCCGCCCGGGCGCTGCAGGACGCCGGCGTCGAGGTGAGCGAGCTGGCGCTGCGCCGGCCGACCCTCGACGACGTGTTCCTGACCCTCACCGGGCACGCTGCGCAGGTCGAGCCGGCCGACGACGCACCCGACACCGCACGCAGCAGGAGGCGGCCGTGACCGCCGCCCCCGCCCGGCCGCTGGACGCCCCGGCGGCGCACGGAGCGATCTGGGCGGTGCGCGACGCGCTCGTGCTGACCCGCCGCAACCTGCGGCACACCACCCGCCAGCCCGAGCTGCTGTTCTTCTCCACCGTCCAGCCGGTGATGTTCCTGCTGCTGTTCCTGTACGTCTTCGGGGGCGCCATCAGCAACCCACCTGGGCTCAGCGACGCCGACTTCCTCGTACCCGGCATCCTCGTGCAGACCACGGCCTTCGCATCGACGACGACGGGCGTCGGGCTCGCCGACGACCTGTCCAAAGGGATCGTCGACCGGTTCCGGTCGCTGCCGATGGCCCGTTCGGCCGTGCTCACCGGCCGCACGCTCGGCGACCTGGTCCGGATGCTGGGCATCGCCACCATCATCATGGTCGTGGGCCTGGTCGTCGGTCTTCGGCCGGACAGCCTGCCCGGCGCGCTCGCCGCGGTGGGGCTGGTGGCGCTGTTCGGCTTCGCGTTCTCGTGGATCTCGGCCTGGATCGGCCTGTCCGTCAAGGACGTCGAGACGGCCAACCTCGCCGGCTTCGTGTGGCTGTTCCCGCTGACCTTCGCCTCGTCGGCGTTCGTGCCGCTGGGCACCCTGCCGGGGTGGCTGCAGGCGTTCGCGAAAGCGACACCGGTCACCCCCACGGTCGAGGCGGTCCGCGGGCTGCTCAACGAGGGCTACCCGCTGCGGCACGACCTGCTGCTCAGCCTGGCCTGGGTCATCGGCCTTCTCGCGTTGTTCTCCGTGCTGTCGGTGCGCAGGTACCGCCGGACGGCGTAGCCGGGCGCTGCCCTAGGGTCGCCCGGATGGAGCTCGTCCTGGTCCGGCACGCCCTGCCCGTCCGCGTCGACGCCGCGCCGGGGGACGACCCGGCAGACCCGGGGCTCGCCCCCCGGGGCGTCGAGCAGGCGCGCAGGCTGGTGCACGCGCTGGCCGCCGAGGAGGTCACCGCGGTCTACACCTCCCCCGCGGCTCGGGCCCGGCAGACCGCCCAGCCGCTCGCCGACACGCTCGGCCTCGAGCCGGTCGTCGAGCCGGGGATCGCGGAGTTCGACACCGCCGACCCGTCCTACGTGCCGGTCGAGGAGCTGCGCGCGGCAGGCGACCCGCGCTGGGAGGCGCTGGCCCGCGGCGAGCTCTACAGCGCGGGCGTCGACCCGGTGGCCTTCCGGGCCACGGTCGTCGCCGCCGTCGAGGCGGTCGCCGCCCGCCACCCTGGCGGACGGGCGGTGCTGTTCACCCACGCCGGCAGCTGCAACGCCTACCTCGGGCACCTGCTCGGGCAGGAGCGCACCATCTGGTTCGCCCCGGCGTACTGCTCGGTCAGCCGGGTCGGGGCCGCCCGCGACGGGCGGCGGGGGGTGGTCAGCCTCAACGAGACCGGCCACGTGCGCGACCTGCTGGACCGCTAGCTCAGGACGTCGGGGGCGACCCACGGCTCGCCGAGCAGGTGCCAGGCGAGGAACGCCTCCACCGTCTCGTACCAGGTCTTCGCGTTCTGCGGCTTGAGGACCCAGTGCCCCTCGTCCGGGAACAGCAGGAACCGGTGCGGCAGGTCCGTCCCGTCGTGCCGGGAGACCAGGTCCCACCACAGCCGCAGCCCCTCACCGACCGGGACCCGGTAGTCCACGTCACCGTGCACGACGAGCATCGGGGTGGCGATCGCGCCCGCGTACGCGCTCGGGCTGTTCGCGGCGGCCATCTCCGCCGTCATCTCCCGCAGCCAGTAGTACGAGGCGTCGGTCGTCCCCGCGAACTGGGTGAGGTCCCACAGACTGGCGTGCGTGACGATGGCCCGGAAGCGGTCGGTGTGGCCGGCCACCCAGTTGACCAGGTAGCCGCCGTAGGACCCGCCCATCGCCGCGGTGCGCGCCGGGTCGAGGTCCTCGCGCTCCAGTGCCGCGTCGGTGAGCGCCATGACATCGGTGTACGGCGCCCCACCCCAGTCGCCCCAGCCCCGGCGCACCATGTCCCGCCCGTAGCCCGTGGACAGGGCCGGGTCGGGCAGCAGCACGGCGTAGCCCCGCGTCGCGAGGCGCCACGGCTGCCAGCGCCACGACCAGCCGTTCCAGGAGCCCAGCGGGCCGCCGTGCACCCACAGCAGCAGCGGGTGCGGCCCGTCGCCCTCGGGCAGCACCAGCCAGGCGCGCAGCGCGGTGCCGTCGGCCGCCGTCGTCTCCACCTCGGTGAGGGTGCCGGGCAGCGGCAGGTCGTCGGCCGGACCCCTGAGCGGCACCGGGTCCTGGTCGGGGCTGCGGGGGTCCAGGCGGACCGGCGCCGGCGGCGCGTCGACGGCGTCGCGCAGCGCGTAGACGTGCTCGCCGTCGGGCGCGACCTGCAGGTCGGTGTAGTGCCCCCGGTCGCCGGTCAGCCGGACGACCGCGCCGGTCGTGACGTCGACCCGGAAGACCGGCCGGCCGCCGCGCTCGTCGGCGGTGACGAGCAGGGCGCCGTCAGGCGTCCAGCGCGCCCCGCCCGGCCACCGGTCCCAGCCGGACGCCACCTCCCGCGCCGGCGCAGACCCGTCCAGCGGCACGACCAGCAAGCGGCTGTCGACCGGTTCGGTGGGGGCGCTGCGGAGCTCCCGGACGAAGGCGACCTGCGCACCGTCCGGTGACAGCCGAGGGTCGCCGACCTCGCTGCTGCCGTCGTCGTCGAGGGTGCGCCGCTCGCCGGTGCCGGTGTCGACGGCCACGAGGATGCTGCGCCACGAGCCCCGCGGCTCGGCGACCCGCCAGGTGGTGACGACCGTGCCGCCGTCGGGGGCGACGTCGGTGGCCGCCCGGTCCAGGGCCCGCCCCGGCGCCGGCGTGAGGTCGCGCCAGTCCACCTGACCGGACGGGTCGAGCTGGCCGGCGAGCAGCCGGGGCTGGCCCGGTCCGAGGTCGGCGTCCCAGTGCCGTACGGGGTAGCCCGCGTGCAACACCGCGGACACCTTGCGCTTGCGGCGGGCGGTGCGCCGCGCCTCGTCGTCCTTGCCGTCCCCCGAGCCGGGCAGGGTGTCCGACAGCGCGACGACGGTGCCGGCGTCGCGGGCCACCACGACGGCGCCGAGGCCGCCGGCGCGCACGCCGGCGACCCGCGCCTCGCCGCCGGCCGGCAGCTGCCACAGGACGGCGGGCGCCTCGTCGTCGTCGCCGTCCTCGTCGGCGTCCGGGTCGGGGCGGGCGGAGGTGAACAGCACCGTCCCGTCGGCGGCGAACACCGGGGCGCCCTCACCCTTGCGGCTGCGGGTCAGCCTCCTGGCGGGGGCCTGGCCGCTCGGGTCCACCTCCCACAGCGCGGTGACGAAGCGGGTGCCGTCGGAGCGCAGCGTCGCCACCGACGTGACGAGGCGCCGCCCGTCGGGGCTGAGCGCCAGCCCGGACAGGCGCGGCAGGGCGAGGAAGGCGTCGAGGTCGGCGAGCGGGGAGGCCACCGGGCCTGCCTACCGCAGATCGACCACCAGCGGAAACGGCGCGTCCAGCTCCAGCCGGGAGCCCCGCGCCGTCTCGACGTAGGCCCCGTCGCACAGGGTCAGCACCGTCAGGGTGCGGATTGGCGGGTCGAGCAGCCAGTACGACGGGATCCCGAACTCGGCGTAGATCTCCCGCTTGAGCAGCAGATCCTTGCGCCGGGTGCTGGGCGACAGGACCTCGACGACGAGCAACGGCGGCACGTGCATGCCGTCCTCCTCGAGGTCGGCATCCCGGACTCGCACGACGCTCACGTCGGGGTAGACGTGCCAGGCGCCCCGGTAGAACACCTTGACGCCGGAGCTGAAGACCTCCGTGCCCGCCACCGCCGCCTCGTGCAGGGCAATGATGACGCGCATCACCAGCCGCTCGTGCGGGATGGTCGGCGGCGGGCTCACGACGAGCATCCCGTCGATGACCTCGTACCTGACCTCGTGCTCGTCCAGCCACTCCAGCAGGCCGGGCGCGAAGGCCACCTCATGCTCGACGGCGGTCATCGGCTGCCTCCTCCATGCCCGGGCACGCTGCCACCCTGGGCGGTGCGGCGGCCGTTGTCCACAGGGCTGGGCTACTTCGCCGGGCTCGCGTCCCCCGTCGACAGCGCGGCGATGAACGCCTCCTGCGGCACCTCCACCCGGCCGACCATCTTCATCCGCTTCTTGCCCTCCTTCTGCTTCTCCAGCAGCTTGCGCTTGCGGGTGATGTCACCGCCGTAGCACTTGGCGAGGACGTCCTTGCGGATGGCCCGGATGTTCTCGCGGGCGATGACCCGGGCGCCGACGGCGGCCTGGATGGGCACCTCGAACTGCTGCCGCGGGATGAGCTCGCGCAGCTTGGTGGCCATCGAGGTGCCGTACGCATAGGCCTTGTCCTTGTGCACGATCGCGCTGAACGCGTCGACCGGCTCGCCCTGCAGCAGGATGTCGACCTTGACCAGGTCGCTGACCTGCTCGCCCGACACGTCGTAGTCCAGGCTCGCGTAGCCCCGCGTCCGGGACTTCAGCTGGTCGAAGAAGTCGAAGATGATCTCGCCCATCGGCAGGCGGTAGCGCAGCTCGACGCGGTCCTCGGACAGGTAGTCCATACCCTCGAGCACCCCGCGCCGGCCCTGGCACAGCTCCATCACGGTGCCGACGAAGTCGCTGGGCAGCAGCACCATCGCCTTGGCCACCGGCTCGTGGATCTCCGCGATCTTCCCGCCGGTCGGCCAGTCGCTCGGGTTGGTGACCACGACCTCCTCGCCGCTCTCCAGCACCACCCGGTAGACGACGTTGGGCGCGGTCGAGATCAGCGCCAGCCCGTGCTCGCGCTCGAGCCGCTCCCGCACGATCTCCAGGTGCAGCAGGCCGAGGAACCCCACCCGGAAGCCGAAGCCGAGCGCCGCGCTGGTCTCCGGCTCGTAGACCAGCGCGGCGTCGTTGAGCCGCAGCTTGTCGAGGGCCTCGCGCAGCGCCGGGTACTCGCTGCCGTCGAGCGGGTACAGACCGCTGAACACCATCGGCTTGGGGTCACGGTAGCCGCCGAGCGACTCCTGCGCCGGGTTGCGCACCGTAGTGAGGGTGTCGCCGACGCGGGCCTGCCGGACGTTCTTCACGCCCGGGATCACGTAGCCCACCTCGCCGGCGCTCAACGTCTCCGTCGGGGTCATCTCGGGGCTGACCACCCCGACCTCGAGGATCTCGTGGGCGTTGCGGGTGCTCATCATCAGCCCGCGGTCTTTCGTCGACAGCTGGCCGTCGAAGACCCGCACGTAGGTGATGACGCCCCGGTAGGAGTCGTAGACCGAGTCGAAGATCATCGCCCGGGCCGGGGAGTCGACGCTGCCCATCGGTGCCGGGATGTCACGGCAGATCGCGTTGAGCACCTCGCCGACGCCCTCGCCGGTCTTGGCGCTGATCCGCAGCACGTCGCCCGGCTCGCAGCCGATGATCTTGCTGATCTCCTCGGCGTACTTCTCCGGCTGCGCGGCCGGCAGGTCGATCTTGTTGAGCACAGGGATGATGTGCAGGTCGTTCTCGAGCGCGAGGTAGAGGTTGGCGAGCGTCTGCGCCTCGATGCCCTGCGCGGCGTCGACGAGCAGCAGCGTGCCCTCGCAGGCCGCCAGGCTGCGGCTGACCTCGTAGGTGAAGTCGACGTGCCCCGGCGTGTCGATCATGTGCAGGACGTAGTCGCGGCCGTCGTCCGCGGTCCACGGCAGCCGGACGTTCTGCGACTTGATGGTGATGCCCCGCTCGCGCTCGATGTCCATTTTGTCGAGGTATTGCGCGCGCATCTCCCGCGCGTCGACCACCCCGGTGAGCTGCAGCATCCGGTCGGCCAGGGTCGACTTGCCGTGGTCGATGTGGGCGATGATGCAGAAGTTCCGGATGATCCGGGGGTCCGTCGTGGGCACGCCCCATCGTACGGAGGTCGTCGCACGGGCCGCTGACCCTGACGTCCGGCCCGCCTACCGTACGACGACCTGGCCGCCGCCGCGCGCGGCCGGGTCGCCGCTTCGGTCCGCGCGGGCCCGCCCGGATCCACCTGGTCGGCTGCTAGCCTGGCTCGAACCGCGTGCCGCGTGCACGCCTGCTGACACCGGCATCGACACCACACCCCCGAACGGACGAGGACCCTCGCGCGTGGCCAACATCAAGTCCCAGATCAAGCGGATCAAGACGAACGAGAAGGCCCGGCTGCGCAACAAGGCCGTCAAGAGCTCGCTCAAGACGGCGATCCGCAAGTTCCGCACCGCCGCCGACGCGGGCGACGTGGCGACGGCGACCGTGCACCTGCAGACCGCCAGCCGTCAGCTCGACAAGGCGGCCAGCAAGGGCGTGATCCACGCCAACCAGGCCGCCAACCGCAAGTCGGCGATGGCCAAGCGCACCGCCCAACTCGCGGCTGCCGGCAGCTCTCCCAGCTGACGCTTCCTGCTTGCCGACGGCGCCGCACCCCCGGGGGCGGCGCCGTCGGCTTGTCCGCTCCCGGGGGGCGGTGCCGGCTCCCCACCGGTCTCGTCCTGCCATCCCCACGGCCGCGACGCCGTCCTCAGCGCCCGCCGCGGGCCGAGACGACCGCGAGCAGCGCCCGCTCGACGGCGTACTGCTGGTCCGCCGCGCCGCCCTTGGCGTCGGCATCCGCGGCGGCCACCGCCCGCAGCGCCGTCGACAGCCCCTCGGGACTCCAGCCACGGGCCTGCTTGCGGGTCTTGTCGACCTTCCACGGCGGCATCTTCAGCTCGCTCGCAACCTGGGCCGCAGGCGCATGCCCGGCGGAAGCGACCAGCGCGATGGAGCGCAAGGCCCCGGCCAGCGCGCTGGTGACGAGCACCGGCGCGAGTCCAGTGGCCTGGCCGTAGCGGGTCAGCTCCAACGCCCCCGCGAGGTCGCCCTCGACGGCCCGGTCGGCCACCGTGAAGCCGGTGAGGTCGGCCCGGCCGCGGTGGTAGCGGCCGACCACCTCCTCGTCGATCGGCCCGACCGTGTCAATGAGCAGCTGGCCCGCCGCAGAGCACAGTTCACGCAGGTCGCTGCCGACCGCCTCGAGCAGCGCCGTCACCGCCCCTTCGGTGACGCTGCGACCGCCGGCCCGCAGCTCGTCCCGCAGGAAGTCCCGGCGAGCGCCCAGCCGCGTCATCTTCGGTGCGTCGACGCGGCGGGCACCAGCGGCGGCGAGGCCGGTGAGCAGGGTCTTGCCCTTGGCTCCGCCGGCGTGGCACACCACGACACTGATCTCGTCGAGCGGGTCGGTGGCGTAGGTCACGAGCTCGCCCGCAACCTGCTTGTCGAGGTCCTGCGCGGCGCGCAGCACCAGCACCCGCCGGTCGCCGAACAGCGACGGGCTCAGCAGCTCCGGGAGATCGCCCGGCTGGAGCTCCGCGGCCGCGACGTCGCGCACGTCGACCTGCGGCTCGACCGCACGGGCGGCCCGGACGACGGCTCCGACGGCCCGTCCGACGAGCAGGTCCTCCTCGCCGACCACGAGCGTCATCGACACGAGCACGCTGGCGGCAGGCACCCCCCATGGTCCCACGCCGGCTGGGACTGGACGCTGCGAGCCTGACCGCCAGGGCTGCGGCAACCGCCTTCTTCCTCAGCGTGCGGTGCAGGACTTCAGGTGGCGCTCGCCGGTGCCGAAGAACAGGCCACGACGTGTCGTGCGGTCTGCCCGAAAGGCAGCCCCGCACCGCCGCGACGCCTTGTTCCTCCGTCACCACCGGCGGCGGCGTTTGCGGCCGCATCCCCGCTCGCGACAGCCTGATCAGTGCTTCACTTCCCCCGCACGCTCCCAACAGAGGGGTACGACCAATGTCCCGCCGCCGGGTGTCCGCTCTCGTACTCACCGCAGCCGTCGCGGCGGTGAGTATGGCTGCGCCGGCGCACGCCGGCACGTCCGGCACGCTGTTCGGGGCCATGGTGTCGGCGACCAGCGGGGAGACCTTCTCCGATGCCGTGGCTCGCCAGGACGCCCGCTACGGCACCCCGACCCCGATGCCGATCAGCAGGGTGTTCTACAGCGGCGGCGCGCAGCCGTGGCCAGGCAAGGCGGGGGCGAGCGGCCGGCCGGTCGTGGTGTCCTTCAAGTACGCGCCGGCCGATGTCGTCGCCGGCACCTACGACGCCGCCCTGTCGAAGTTCTTCGCCGGTGCGCCGAAGACCTACGACGTGTTCTGGTCCTATGTCCACGAGCCCGAGGACAACATTGCGCGGGGAGAGTTCTCTGCTGCGGACTACCGAGCCGCCTGGCAGCGCATCGCCGCCCTGGCCAGTGCCGCCGCCCCCGGCAACAGCCACCTGCGGTCCACCTTGATTCTGATGTGCTACACGATGAACAGCGCCTCCGGCCGCGACTGGCGTGCCTACTACGTCCCGGGCGCCCAGTCGATGCTGGCCTTCGACTGCTACAACCACGCTGGCAAGCGCAACCTCTATGGGGACCCGGCGAACATCTTCCGGCCGGTGACCGAGTGGTCGACGGCCAACCCCACGATCCCCTGGGGCATCTCGGAGGTCGGCAGCACCCTCGCCAGCACCGACGCTGACGGCACCAAGCGGGCGGCCTGGCTGCGCAGCGTCGGCAGCTTCCTGGCGAAACAGCACGTCGCGAACGCCAACTCCGCGGTCTTCGGCCTCTACTTCGACACTGTGGGGCCGTCAGGGACGGACTACCGGCTCACCGACTCCGCGAGCCAGAGCGCCTGGCGGGACGTGGTGCAGAACTACTGAGGCGTCGCGCTGGCCGGACCCTGGCAACGTCGCGGGCGGTCAACGGCCAGGGGCTGCGGTCGGCGCCGTCCCGGCGCCGCGTCGGCCGATGACCCGTAGCGCTCCCGCCCGGTGGATCAGGGCGACGTCGCCGTCCAGGTCGGTGCGGTAGCTCCGGGCGCCCTGCCCGCGGAGCTGCCCGAGCGTGCCGCCGGACGGATGGCCGTAGGTGTTGTCCTTTCCGACGCTGGTGAGCACGACCCGCGGTGCGACGGCCGCCAGGAAGTCCGGGTCCTGATGGTCGCTGCCGTGGTGGGGCACCTTGAGCACATCTGCCCGCACGTCGGCGCCGCTGGCAAGCAGGTCGGCCTGCGCCTCGGGCTCCACGTCGCCGCTCAGCAGCACGACGGTGGCCGCCACCTGCAGGCGGATAACCACACTGTCGTTGTTGGGGTCCGACCGCGTCCCGTGGTAAGCCCGGCCCGGGGCGAGCACCGACCAGCGGGTCCCACCCGCACCGCGGGTCTCCCCGAGCGCCGCTCGCACGATCGGCACCCCGGCGTCGCGGGCCCAGCGGGCGACCTTGGCGGCCTGCTGAGGAGGATCGTCGACCGGCCCGACCTCGATCGCACCCACCGCGCGGTGGCGCAGCACGCCGGGCAGCCCGTCGACGTGGTCGGCGTGCTGGTGGCTCAGGACCACCAGCGGGACCCGGTGCACCGCGAGCCTGCGCAGGCATCCGTCGACCAGGTCGGGTTCGGGGCCGGCGTCGACGACCAGTGCTTCATGCTCCCCGGTGCGCACCACCAGCGCATCCCCCTGCCCGATGTCGCACATCACCAGAAACCAGCCCGGCGGGGGCCAGCCGGGGGCGGCGAGTGCGAGCCCGCCGCAGGTGGTTGCCACGGCGAGCGCGATGACGAGCACCAGCCGGCGCAGGCGGGCGCGGGACAGCACGGAGAACGCGACGAGGGTCAACGCCGCGAGCAGCACCGCCCCACCGGTGCCGTCCGGCCAGGGCAGTGCGGCGAGCGGCAACTGCGCCCCGACCCGGGAGAGGGCGACGAGCCAGGCCGTCGGCAGGTAGGCGAGCCACGCGGCGACCTGGGCCAGGGGCAGGCACACCGGAGCGAGCAGCGCGGCGGCGACCCCGAGCACGGTCGCCGGGGCGACCGCCGGCACGGCGAGCAGGTTCGCCGGCACGGAGAGCAGGCCGAGGGTGCCGGCGAGGGCGACCACCACGGGGCCGCAAGCCGCCTGGGCGGCGGCAGGTACGGCGAGGGCGTCCGCCAGCCAGACCGGCAGCCGCCGCGCCAGAGCGTCCCGCCACGGTGGCGCGAGGACGAGCAACCCGCCGGTGGCGAGCACCGACAGGGCGAAGCCGGGGCTCGCCGCGAGGTCGGGCGAGACCAGCACGAGCACCAGGACAGCCCCCGCCAGGCTCGGGACGGCTTGCCGGCGCCCACCGGTGAGCAGGGCCAGCAGCCCGACCGTGCCCATGGCCGCCGCCCGCAGCACGCTCGGTGACGGCCTCGCGAGCACGACGAACGCGACCAGCGCGAGCCCGGCGAGCACGGGACGCAGCCGCAGGCGCAGACCGGCGTGCCCGGCGAGCGCCAGGACAGCCGCCAGGACAATCGCAACGTTCGTCCCGGAGACGGCGGTGAGATGTGTGAGCCCCACCGTTCGGAAGTCCTCCCGCAGGTCCTGCGGGAGCCGGCTGGTGTCGCCGACGACGAGCCCCGGAAGCAGCCCGCGTTCGTTGTCGGGCAGCGGTGCGACGGCGGCGCGCAGCCCCTCCCGCAGGTGGCCCGCAACCTGCTGGACCCGGCTCGGTGGGGACCGGACCTGAGGCGGACCGCGGCCGAACAGCACCGCCGCGACGTCGTCGCCGGGCTCGGCGGGGCGCAGCCGTCCCTCCACCCGCACGTGCTGCGAAGGCAGCAGGGGCAGCCACGCCTGGTCGCTCGACAGCACCAGCAGCGGGGCGCGCAGCGCTGTGCTGCGGCCGCCCGCAGCCAGGACGTCGGCGCGGAGCCGAATCACGACGAGGGGAGCACGGCCGGTCCGGGCGGAGGCGAGCCGCGGGTCGTCGACGACCACGCCGGTGACCGTGACGGCGGCGGACCGGGCGGCAAGACCCGGCAACGGGCCGGCGGTGCGCACCTCCACCCGGGCGGCCGTCGCCACCCCGGCGGCCGAGGCGCAGAGCAGAGATGCCCCGCTGACCAGCGCCCATCGAGTACGCCAGCCGGCCAGGACGACCGCGGCGGCGAGCACGAGCACCAGCGCCCCGGCGAGCACGACCTGAGCCGGCAGGCTCCGCACCTGCCACGCCACCACCCACGCCGACACGGCGGGCAGCACCAGTCGCAGGTCCGGCGGCTCGTCCCGGCCGGCGGCGGCCGTCACACCCGCACCTTGCCCTTGAGCTCGGAGTACTTGCTCTCCCCGATCCCGCTGACCTCGCGCAGCTGGTCCACGCTCCCGAACCGGTCGTGCTCGGTGCGCCAGTTGAGGATCTTCGCAGCGAGCACGGGACCGATGCCGGGCAGGGCGTCGAACTGCTCGAGCGTCGCGGTGTTGAGGTCGAGCAACCCGTCCGCTGTGGGGGCACCCGGCGCGGTGCCGGCCGGCTGCGGCACCCCGACGAGGACCTGCTCGCCGTCGACCAGCTTGCGGGCGAGGTTGAGCGCGCTCAGGTCGGCCCCGGGCAGTGCGCCGCCACCTGCCCGCACCGCGTCGTCGACCCGGCTGCCTGCCGGCAGGCGCACCAGCCCCGGCCGGGCCACCTTGCCACCGACGGAGACCACGACCTCCGCAGCCGGCGAGGCGCTAGCCGCGGCGGAGCTCCCGGGAACGGGCACGCCGGCGGCCACGACGGGGGGCGGCGCCACCTCGTGCGGCCGGCCCCGGAGCACGACGCCGCCGGCGAGCAGGGCTGCCAGCAGGGCCACGAGCGCGAGCGCTGCGACGCCCCGTCGCCCCGGGTCGATCCGGCCCTGCCGCCAGCGGTCCAGCGCCGAGCTCAGCGCCGGGGGACCGGGACCGACGGGTGGGGATGCCTCCCTCCCCCCCGACGCGGCGCCGGCCGCAGCCGCGCCCACCGCAGCCGCGCCGACCTCATCCCGGCCAGCTTCGACCGGACCGGTCACGGCTGCCCGCGCCGAGGGGTCGTCCACCGTCGGGAACAGCGCCTCGGCCGGCGGCACCCACCCGGGCGCCCTGGCCCCCAACGCGGTCAGCCGGGCGACCACCGACGGGTCGGTGGGCGCCGCGCGGCGCAGCAAGGGCACTCATCGACGCTAAGGAGCGTCCAGCCGGCCAGCCCGGCCCGATGCCCCGGCTGTGGAGGAGTTGAAGCGCTGTGGACGAGCCGACGGCCACGAGCACCCCGGCGGGGCGGCCGGGCGCCCCGCCCGGCGTTGGCTGCGCCGGGGTTTCCCGACCCGACGTCGCGCAGGTCCACTCCTTGGGACCGGCGAGCACGGTGGCGGGCGAGACCGAGCCGACCAGGTAGCCCACCGCGGCCGGTAGCAGCAGCGCGGTCATCGGGGGGAGACCACAACGCCGACCAGACCGGGGCCGACGTGGGCCCCCACGACCGCTCCCACCTCCGAGACGTGCAACGCCACAAGGCCGGGCAGTCGGCTGCGGAGTCGCTCCGCGAGCTGAGCCGCGCGCTCCGGGGCCGCGAGGTGGTGCACCGCCACGTCCACGGGGGTGTCGCCGGCCGCCGCGACCGCATGGTCCTCCAGCCGGGCGAGCGCCCGGGCCGAGGTGCGTACCCGCTCGAGCGGCACGACCGCGCCGTCCACGACGTGCAGCAGCGGCTTGACGGCGAGGGCGGTGCCGAGCAGCGCTGCAGCCGTCCCGATCCGGCCGCCCTTGCGCAGGTGCTCCAGCGTGTCGACGTAGAAGAACAGGCGGGTACGGCCGGCGGCCTCGCGCGCGACGGCCTCCGCCGCGTCCAGGCCGCCGCCGCCCTGCGCGACCCGGGCCGCGGCCAGCACGGCGAAGCCCAGTCCCATTGCGATGGTGCGGGCGTCGAGGACCCGTACGTCGATGCCTTCGCCCGCTACCTCGCGGGCGGCGAGGCGGGCGGCGTCGACCGTGCCCGACAGGGCGGCCGACAGGTGCACCGACAGGACCAGGGCGCCGCCGGTGGCCCGGTAGGCCGCCGCGAACTCCGCGGGCGTCGGCCGCGACGTGCTGACGTCGACCCGCCGCTCGCGGAGGGCGCCCGCGACGTCCTGCGGGGATACCTGCGCGCCCTCGACGCCGGTCCGCCGGCCGAGCACGACGTGCAGCGGCACGACCGTGACCCGGGCGTACTCGGCCATGCCGGCCGGCAGGGACGCCGTGCTGTCGGTGACGACGGCCAGCCGCGAGGTGTCGCCCGCAAGGCTCGGCATCGGCGACCCGCGGTCAGGCGGGGACGACGTTGACGAGCTTCGGGGCCCGGATGACGACGGTCCGCACGTCGCGGCCGGCCAGCGAGCGCTGCACCGGCTCGGACGCCAGCGCCAGCGCCTGCAGGTCGTCGGCGGAGATGGCCGGCGGCACCTCCAACCGGTCGCGTACCTTGCCGGCGACCTGCACCACGCAGGTCACCGACTCCTCGACGAGCAGCGCCGGGTCGAACGTCGGCCAGGGGCTGTCGTGCACGGAGTCGCCGGCCTCGACGTCGTGGCCCAGCCGGGACCACACCTCCTCGGCGGTGTACGGGACGTAGCAGCCGAGCATCGTCGCGAGCGCCTCGACGCCGTCCCGCAGCGAGCCGGCGGCGGGGTCTGGGCCGTCGGCGCCCCGGCGGAGCGCCGACGTCAGCTCCATGAGGCGGGCGACCCCGACGTTGAGCCGGTGGCCCTCGATGAGCCGGGTCAGCTCGTCGACGGTGCGCGCGACGGCCCGGTCGACCGCCTCGCTCCTGGCGTCCGTCACCGGCAGGGCGGCGACGTCGGCCGCCACCCGCAGCACCCGGCTCAGGTACTTCACCGAGCCGGCCGGGGACACGTCGGCCCAGTCGATGTCGTCCTCGGGCGGCCCGGCGAACACCACCGTCAGGCGGACCGCGTCGACGCCGTACGCCGACAACTGCTGCCCGAGGTCGACGCCGTTCCCGAGCGACTTGCTCATGGCCTTGCCCTGGTTGATGACCTGGCCCTGGTTCATGAGCGCGGCGAACGGCTCGACCGGGTCCACCAGGCCCATGTCGTGCAGCACCTTCATGAAGAAGCGGCTGTACAGCAGGTGCAGGATCGCGTGCTCGACGCCACCGACGTATTGCGCGACCGGCATCCACCGACGGACGACCTCGGGGTCGAACGGGCCCCCGGTGTAGCGCGGCGAGCAGTACCGCAGGTAGTACCAGGACGAGTCGACGAAGGTGTCCATCGTGTCGGTGTCGCGGGTCGCCTCGCCCCCGCAGGCCGGGCAGGTGGTGTGCACCCAGCCCGTCGCTGCACCCAGCGGCGAGGTGCCCGCCGGCTTGAGCGCGGCCCCGCGCAGGTCCGGCAGCTCGACCGGCAGCTGGTCGTCCGGGACGGCGACCTCACCGCAGGAGGGGCAGTGCACGATAGGGATCGGCGTCCCCCAGAACCGCTGCCGTGACAGCAGCCAGTCCCGCAGCCGGTAGTTGATCGCCCCCTTGCCGCCGCCCCGCTCCTCCAGGTCCGCGACGATCCGGGCGATCGCCTCGTCCTTGGGCAGACCGTCGTACGGGCCGCTGTTGACCAGCACGCCGTCCCCGGCGGTCGCCACGCCGGTGTCCGCCGGGTCCGGCGCGCCGGTGTCGACCACGACCCGCACCGGCAGCCCGAACGCCCGGGCGAAGTCGAGGTCGCGCTGGTCGTGTGCGGGCACCGCCATGATCGCGCCGGTGCCGTAGTCGGCCAGCACGTAGTCGGCGGCGTAGACGGGGATCTGCTCCCCGGTCACCGGGTTGAGGGCCGTGACACCCAAGTCGACGCCGGTCTTCTCCCGGTCCGTGGCCTGCCGGTCGATGTCGGACAGCCCCCGCACCTGCTCGCGGTAGGCCTCCAGGGCCGCCCGGCGGGACGGCGCGCACAGGTCCGCGGCGAGCGGCGCGTCGGCGGCCACGACGAAGAAGGTGGCGCCGTACAGCGTGTCGGGGCGGGTCGTGAAGACGGTGACCGTCTCACCCGCGACCACGAAGTCGACGTGCGCGCCCTGGGAGCGGCCGATCCAGTTCTTCTGCATCGTGAGCACGCGGTCCGGCCAGGAACCGCGCAGCTGCTCCATGTCGTCGAGCAGCCGGTCGGCGTACTCCGTCACCCGGAAGAACCACTGCGTCAGCTCGCGCTTGGTGACCGGCGTGCCGCAGCGCTCGCACGCGCCCTGCACCACCTGCTCGTTGGCGAGCACCGTCTGGTCCTTGGGGCACCAGTTGACGGCGCTGCTCTTGCGGTAGGCCAGCCCACGCTCACGGAAGCGCAGGAACAGCCACTGCGTCCACCGGTAGTACTCCGGGTCGCTGGTGTGCAGCCGCCGGGACCAGTCGAAGCTCACCCCGTAGCGGCGGAACGACTCGGCCTGCGTCTCGATGTTGGCGTACGTGTAGGTCGCCGGGTGCTCGTCGCGCTTGATCGCGGCGTTCTCCGCGGGTAGGCCGAACGAGTCCCAGCCGGCCGGGTGCAGGACGTCGAAGCCGCGCCGCATCCAGTACCGGGCCAGCACGTCGCACAGTCCCCACGCCTCGGCGTGCCCCATGTGCAGGTCGCCGCTCGGGTAGGGGAACATGTCGAGCACGTACTTCTTCGGGGCGCCGTCGCGCCGCCCGGCGCGGTAGAGGTCGAGGCGGTCCCACACCGGCAGCCACCGCTCCTGTACGGCGTGCGGGTCGTACGCGCGCTCGTCCGGCGCGGGCGGAGCCTCGGTCACAGTCGTCCTTCCTGGCGGGATCCGAACACGAAAAAGGCCCTCGTGGTCACGAGGGCCGCCGCGCTGACGGGTCGGTCAGCGCGGCCCGGGAAGCAGCTGCAGGTCCACACGCCGATGCTACGCGCGCTCGCGGGCGCCCGGCGTCGGCCCGCTTACGCTCGATCTCGTGACCGAGGTACTGAAGCCGGCCGCGGAGCGGGAGCTTCGGACCTCCCCGTGGGAGGTGGGCAGCCGCAACTCCCTGCGCCGCCGCCGGCTGCTGATCGGCTCCGGCGTCGCCTTCGCCGCGGTCTCGGCGGTCTTCGGCTTCCCCGCCGGCCGCGAGGTCGTCACCGCATGGCTGTTCCTGCTGCTGTACGCCGTCGTCGGCGGCGACCGGCAGGCCTGGCGGCGGGCGGTCGTGCACGACTGGCTGCCGCTGCTGGCGGTGCTGTTCGCCTACGACAGCCTGCGGGGCTTCGCGAAGGACCTTGTCGGCAGGGCGCGCGTCCTGCCGCAGCTGCGGGCCGACGAGTGGCTGTTCGGGGGGACCGTGCCCGCGGTGTGGCTGCAGCAGCACCTCTACCGGCCCGTCCCGTCCTGGTACGACTACGTGATCGTCCCGGTCTACATGAGCCACTTCGTGGTGCCGACAGCGGTCGCGGCCGGCTTGTGGGCGACGTCGTACGAGCGCTTCCGGCGGTACGCCTGGAGCCTCGTCGTGCTCACCGCCGGCACCCTCCTGACCTACGCGCTGTTCCCAGCGGTTCCCCCCTGGCTCGCCAGTCGGACCACGACGGGACTGCTGCCGTTCGTGGAGCGCGTCACGCCGCACACCCTCGCGGTGAGCGGGATCCCGACGATCCACAATGCCGTGCAGCGCGGCGAGGCCTATGCCAACCCGGTCGCCGCCATCCCGTCCCTGCACAGCGCCGTGCCGATGCTCATCGTGCTGCTGGCGTGGCCCTACTGCCGGCGTCTCGGCCGCACGCTGCTCGTCGGCTACCTCATCGCGATGACCTTCACTCTGGTCTACGGCGGTGAGCACTACGTCGTCGACGTCGCGATCGGCTGGGCGTACGCCGGGGTGTCCGTCGCCGCGGTCGGCCTGCTCCTGCCCCGCCTGGACCGCCGGAGATTGGCGGTGCGGCAGCGGCTCTAGTGGGAGCTCGCCCGCCGGGCACCCTGGTGAGCGCACCCGCACCCGCACGTGGGCGGGGCGTCAGCCGCCGGGCGCACGACCACGTCGGGCAGCCTCTGCCACCGCGCCTCCACGCGCGTAGCGGGTGAGGCACGCGGAACGCACGACGAGGGTCATCCTGGTGGATGACCCTCGTCGTGGACGTGGTGTCCGGCGGCGTCCTACTCTCCCACACAGTCTCCCGTGCAGTACCATCGGCGCTGAAAGGCTTAGCTTCCGGGTTCGGAAT